>Ga0208980_10001010_pt1 | contig 16825 bp, 12 predicted proteins | sample WetSurMetagenome_3_FD_187993 | JGI IMG/M metagenome (GOLD analysis project Ga0208980, IMG submission 187993) | Wetland microbial communities from Twitchell Island in the Sacramento Delta, sample from surface sediment Aug2011 Site A1 Bulk (version 2) | ecosystem: Environmental > Aquatic > Marine... | reverse complement strand
TGTGATCGGTCGAGAGGTCCTGGTTTGTGAAACCAATCATTTAGTTAGACTCACTATAGCACTATCCAGAGGCTAATTCAATGTCTGGTAGTAAGGTTATGCCGGCAGGTCAGAAAAAGCCCCCAAGGGTAAATGAATACTCTCAGGGGCAGATAATACACTACGGCTTTTTCGTTAAAGGCAGGAATGAATAATAATATTTCGTTCCGTAGCGAGCGATATGGTCGGCTGCCGGATTGCCGCCCATGTTGGTGAAACTGCCACCGGCATACACATCTGGTCCCACGATGGCAATGGCATCCACCCGGGCGGTGGTCTCGCTGCCGAAAGATTGCCAGTCGATTTCATCCCAGCGTGCAATATAATCGGCATCCCCGACCGGGTCAGTAAAACTGCCACCGGCGTAGATATACTGACCTGCGGTTGCCAGACTGTAGACTGTATTGTTAAGCCCGCTCCCGGAGATATACCACCCGGGATCCAACAGGTACCAGGTTGCAATGTGATTCTGGGGATCCAGCCCAGACGCAGTGAACGCACCACCTGCGATGATTAACGGTCCATCTGCAACGATCGCATAGACGATATCATTGAAGCCGCTGCCAAGGCCACTCCAGGTGGAGGTGGTGGTATCCCAGGCTGCAATGTAATCCATGGGCCCGGTGGTGTCCACGAAATCACCCCCTGCAAAGACTTTCGAACCTTCTGCAGCGAGGGCGTATACCGGGCCGTTCAAACCGCTGCCAAGTGCGTTCCAGGTAGAGAAGCGGACATCCCAACAGGCAATATTGCTGACAGCCAGAGCCCCTGCATTTGTGAAGGTGCCGCCTATATAAACATAGGGACCCTGAACGGTGATGGCATTTACGGTGCCGTTGACGCCGTTCGCGAGGGCATGCCAGGAGGAGTCGCTCATATTCCAGCGGGCGATGTGGTAGGCGCCACTTGCCCCACCTGCTTCGTGAAAATCTCCCCCAACATAGATATCCGGTCCCACAATGGAAATGGCATTGACAGTGGCATTAATTCCGATGCCCAGGTCCTGCCAGGTCCTGCCATTCCAACGTTTAAATAAATTGTTATCTCCACCCACGTAGATATCCCCTCCAACTTCGGCAATGGCTTTAACATTCATAAATGAACCATTGCCAAGCGAGTTCCAGGCAGGATCGGTGTCGGCGGTATCCAGGCGGGCAAGATACTGTGCCTCTGTGACGCCTCCGGGAGCAGTAAAGAAACCTCCCACGTAAACATCCCCACCGGTGCTGTTAAGTGCGTAAACACGCTCGTTAACCCCGCCACCGATGCCCTGCCAGCTCGAGCCATCCCAGCGGGTAAAATAATCAACATCCTCATTCCCCCCTGCACCGGTGAACCACCCACCGGCATAAACATACTTGCCTGAGATGGCAATCGCAAGGACTAAGTTGTTGAGTCCACTGCCGAGCGCATGCCAGGCTGACCCGTCCCAGCGGGCGATAAAGTCCGCAGTGCTGATGCCGGCCACATCTTCGAAAGCCCCACCAGCATAGACATCATCGCCCTGCACGGTGATGGTGAATATCGTACCGCTAATGCCGGTTCCCAGCGCGTGCCAGGCGGAGCCATCCCAGCGGGCGATCCCGCAGCCATCGGAGAGACCAACGATACAGGAGGGACCCCCGGCATAGACATTCGAACCGGCCACAGCAATGGCTAATACCCCCCCACTCGACCCGTTGCCCAGGGCACTCCAGTTGGATCCGTCCCAGCGGGCGATTCGATTGGCATTGCTGTCTCCACCGGCGTTTGTGAAATACCCACCGGCATAGATGTAAGTTCCATCTGTCGCGACCGACCAGACGTTGTCATTCAGACCGGCTCCAAGGGAGCTCCAACTGGAATCATCCCAGCGGGCGATATGGTTCAACGGGAGCAAGCCATCCCCGGTGGCGGTGAAATCTCCACCAGCGATAAGGTTTGAACCATTGACCACGATGCTCCTCACGTTTCCATTCAGGCCGGTACCAAGGGTGCGCCAGGAGTTCGAGGGTGCATCCCAAGCGGCAATATGCGGGGTATTGGCAATGCCCACAATGGTGGAGAACCAGCCGCCAACAAAGACTTGCCTGCCTACAACGGCAATGGCATCGACGGCGTTATTCGGGCTGTTTCCCAGCGCATACCAGGTATTGGCGGGCGCCAGCGGGTTTTTACTGTGGAAACGCGGACTTCCATCCGGCGCAATGCTCATATCAAACCCGCTCGGGTCGAAAGAGCCGCTATAACCTGATGTCAGATCCAGGCTTCCATCCGGGCGAAGCAGGTCAGCCAACGATGGTAAATCGCTGCTGGAAGTTTGTTGTGCGGTTGTTGGACTATCGGAGTTAGCTGGTGCAGCTCCACCGGTCGAAATAACTGGGCTGACGGCGGTCGTACTTAGCATTAATATGATCACCCCCACGATGATGAGAACCTTATTGTTCCTCATATGATCCTCCCGAAGGATATGAAGTTATTCCGGCGAAGTTGTGGGTTCTGATGATGGGTTCAATCGATCACCGGGTGCCGGCTTGTGAGACCGGTCATTAACAAAGTGTAATATAGCACAATCTGCTGAGACTGACAATCCGAGCGCGCATGCCTGCATGGGGGCTTGTTAACGAAAATCCGTTATAATCGGAGTAAAATTGTCTTATATCAAGAAAGGAAGGATGATATGGAAGCAACCGACATCCTGATGTCTGAACACCGCGTGATTGAACGCGTATTAACCGTGATGGAAAAGGCGGTTGAGGCGCTCTCCAACAACGGGACCGTAAAGCCGGATTTCTTCCTGGACGCTGCCGATTTCATCAAAGGTTTTGCAGATGGCTGCCACCATGCCAAGGAGGAAAAGGTCCTTTTTGAAGCCATGGTGAAAGCCGGCGTTCCGAAGGCGGGTGGTCCGGTGGGTATGATGCTGCTGGAACACGAACAGGGGCGGGCTTTTGTGCGTGCCATGCGCGCCGGAGCTGAGAAATGGCAGACGGGTGACGATGCCGGTCGCAAAGAGGTGACCGATGCAGCCGCTGGTTACGTTGATTTGCTCCGGGCACATATTTACAAGGAGGATCAGATCCTCTTCCCGCTGGCCGACCAGGTCATCCTGCCAGCCGCCCAGCTTCAAGTGGCTGTGGATTTTGAGCGCATCGAACACGAGGAGACCGGTGAGGGTGTGCATGAGAAGTATCTGGCGCTGGCGGATAAATTGGAAAAGACTGTCTAAGTCAATTGGCTCACCAGGTTAGCTCGGGAAAAACGATAATACCGGTTTAATGCAGCCGGTAATCCACTTCGTTGGTGCAGCATGGGAAGATTTTTATGTCATAAGCGTCGATGGTGAACATCGACTTAACCATGCGCCTGGGTCTGGTGAAGTTTATATTAAATGAATGGCAAGCTATCAGTTTAACTATCCGGCTGTCATTCATCAGGATCGATCAACAATTGATAAAGGAAACCCCTGGGCAGTGAAGACAGGACCGGGTCAGTGAGCGGCTTGAAGCGGTAGGTAACCCCGTCGATCACGACCGAGTCCCGCCTGACCAATTTACCATCTTCACTCTGGATCAGTATGATGTCGTGGGTGGCATATTCACCGTAGAAACTGGGCACTGAATAAACCGTGGAGGGGTCCACATCGAATTCATTGTTGTAGTTGACGATGCGGCCTTCCCAACCACTCTCCAACCGGTGGACGACCGGTGAGATGGACGGATCGCTCGGAAAATCATATAGTTGGTAGAGCACGCGCGGCAGGTTCCAATAATTGGCCCCGATCTGGCGGGTATCTTTCAGCGCCTGCGGGTCAACCAGGATGACGTTGTAATCACCGGCATCCTGTATCAGCGGGAGCAGCTCGGTCCAGAAGTCGCGCTGGTATTCCCAGGCGTGGACATAATCCCGCTGGATCATAAAGCCGTACCCTGCTGACAACGCGAACCCGAAGGCGATGATCGAACAGACCAGTGCTTTCCAGAAGCGGCTCGAGGCGGCCAGGTGGATCAAAAGCAGCAGGATGACGCCGATCACGATGGCCGCGCCCGCGACGGCTGCCGTATGCACACGCGTGTTGCGACCGTTAAGGATCGTCATACTCTGGACGGTATATGTCAGCGGGTAAGCCAGCATGAGCATGACCAGGCCTGTGATGAGCATCCTACCGAGTGATTTGACTTCCTCGGGTAATTGCACGCGGGCTTCGTGGTCCTTGATGCTGCGTACTATCAGGCGCAGATCGATCCCGGGGGTGTCCTTGGTCGCCTGATGAAGATACATGTAAATGAAGATGAAGACCGGGATGATGACCAGCACAAGTTCCAGGTTGATCGCCCGTGAGGCCAGGAACGGGCGGTAAAGATAGGACCCGAGGCTGACCAGGGGACCCTGGAGCATATGCAGGATGGGTGTGACCAACAACTCCTGGATCGATAAACCCGTTGTCCGGCCTTCACCGATCGCCATGCGCAGGAGGTACACTGCGATCACCATGGCAATGATGATCAGGATGTGTATGATGAGCGGTTTAATGAGGGACCTGTTCCATGGTCTGAGGAATAAAGGAGCTGCCAGGAATACAAGGAAGGGTAACTCATAACTGAACAGCACGATAAAAGCCAGCAAGTAGGACAGCCATCTCCTGTTGGATAAATAGCTGTGCAATGCCAGCCAGATGAGCGTGATGGATGGTTGTATTCCGAGCGAGTGGGTCAGGAAGACCTGGGTTGTGTCCGCAGAGAATAAGACGTAAGCAAATCCCGCCAGCAATGCAAGCGGGCGTCCAGCCACCCTGAGGATGAGCCAGTAGAAAAGGGCGATGTTAGCGGCGGTGATCAGAAAGCCGATGAAATAGGCGCCCCATAATCCAAATGCCTGCCAGCCGATCCAGGAGAATAAATAGATGAAGCTGTCCGATAATGGCCTGGCATGCCCGGACAGGTTGAGGATGTACTGGCCGATATAGTGCATCAACGCACCAAAGGAGTATTGAAATGCGGATGGGATGATGGTGAGATCATCCTCATACAGACCGAAATGTGGACTGTGCCAGTAGCGCACAACCCAGAAGAGGCCGATCAGGACAAGAAGATCAAGGATGATGGCGGAGCGATTTTTCGTTTTCATCTTCCAGGTGGTGTGCCAACAAGTAGTAACCCGTTCGCTTGCAAATTCTACCATGCCGGGGGAGGTGGTACCTGGTCAGGTGTGCTTTTAAGCCTCTATCACTATTTGTGGGTGGTATTTTTAACACATTTGGTATTGATGAACCATCTTGAAAGAAAAAATCCGCAAGTTTGCTTTCAATAATCACCTCGACTGGTTGTCACAGGATGGTAAAATCGCAGCAGTCGTGATAATGCAGAGCGACTGGGATATTCATGGCCAAGAATAATGTCCTGCTTGAAAAGCATCAAAAGTCAATGACCCTCATCGTGATCGGCCTGTTGGCTATCTTTGCGGTGATCGAGGTTTTCAGAGCCACACCGCAGGGTCCGGCATTTGGGTCTGATTCGGTGACCTACATGACGGCTGCAACCAACCTGGCGGAAGGCCGGGGTATTGGGATCACAACCCCTGAAGGCGGGTTCGAACGATTAACCTTCTATCCGCCATTCTTCCCGGTTGTTCTAAGTGTCTTTGCCTATCTGGGTATGGATCTTTTATCCGCTGCCCATTGGTTGAACGCTGTGTTATTTGGGATCCTGGTTTTCTTGATGGGTTGGGGTACCTGGCGCAACCTGCGTTCGCCATTGGCTGCGGTCCTGCTTGCAGCCCTGTTGGCGTTCTCAGCGGTACTGATCGAGTTGCATGCCTGGGCTATGTCGGATGCACTCTGCCTGGTCCTGGGCATGGCAAGCCTGGTGGCATTCCTGGATTATTCAAACAACCAGTCCAGAAAAACTCTCCTGCTATCTGCCGGCCTGGCCGGGTTGGCTTTCCTAACCCGTTATGCCGGGGTGGCTTATTGCATAACCGGTGTATTGGGAGCAATCCTGTTCACGCCCAACGGAATTAAGAAGCGCATTCTGGCTGGATTGATATACGCACTGGCCAGCCTGGCACCCATGTTGATCTGGATCGGAATCGAGTGGATCAGAACGGATACGATTGCTTCACGTAACCTGCTACCGCCTGAGACCCTTGTGGCGGATGCACTCATGGTCATTAAGAGCTTGAAGGAGCTTGCCTACCTTTGGTTCCCATCGATCATGATCATATCCCAGACCATCGGGCAATTGGCATTCAGGACGATCTATCTTGGCTTGGCCGCCATCATTCTTGGCGTATACATTTTTGCGGTCTTTCCAAAGTTCAAGCAAAAGCCAGGAAATTGGATCAGAACCTCAGGTCTTCCAGTTATCAGCATATTTTTCATTTTTATCGCAGTTTATATGATCGTCATCATTGGGTCGTACGCGATGGTCTATCCGCCCCCTTACCTGGTGAATCGCATATTTGCTCCCATCCAGGTGGGGTTGTTGGTAGTCATCTCCACCATGCTGGGTGTCATCTACCGAAATTATAAGCACTTGCTGGTGCGACTTCCAACGGTCATCATCAGCCTGTTGCTGGTCCTGGAATTTTGGGGTGCGGCCGGGACGGAAATTGATCAATTGGGTCAATATCCCCCCGGATATGTGGTCTATCAAAATTCACACCTGATCGACTATGTTCTGGGGTTGCCTCAGGATACCCCGCTCATATCCAATAAGGTTTCTGTCCTTCAGTATTATGTGGGCAGACCGTCATATACCATCCAGGAACTCTATAACCTTAAGGGAGTGAATGAATTCAGTGCATTTGGCGAGGATCCAGCCGATCCGGCGCAGACTGTATTCCGGGATCAGGGAGGCGCATTGGTCCTGTTCGGTTCGCTCGAGGATGAATTCGCCGGGCTGTATGGAGATCAGGCGGATGAGCGTTACACAGCTTTTATTTCTGGTTTGGTCCTTGCGTATGAGGGTCTGGAGGGCAAGATATTCTTTTATAATGCCACTCCGTGATTCCCGTTAAATATCGCAATTGGTAATCGGTTGGAAGAGGTGAAAAATGAACACATTTGTACGATGGTCAAAAAAGGAACACTCTCTGACAAACCGGCTGGTTGTGATCCTGCCGGCCGGGGTGCTTTTCCTCGGCTTGATCCCGTGGGCCTTGTTAAGAGGCCTGCCGCGCTTGAATGGGTTGTTGGACTGGCCGCCGATGAACCTAGGTCAGGCTGGACTGGCCATCGGCATCGCCCTGATCGTGATCGGCGCGCCCATCGGCCTGTGGACGGTCATCGACCAGTTTGTCCGCGCGAACGGCACGCCTCTGCCGGTGATGGCTACCCAGCGCCTGCTGACAGATGGTCCCTATGCCTGGTCGCGCAACCCGATGGTGTTCGGCACGCTGGCTGCCTACATGGGTATGTCCCTGCTTTCCCAATCCTGGTGCTCCCTGATCGGGGTCCTTCTTTTTGCCATTTTACTGCTCACTTACCTGAAGCTGATCGAGGAGCGTGAGCTGGCGGCGCGTTTCGGGCAGGCTTATCTGGATTACAAGCGTATGACCTCGTTCTTGGTCCCCTGGCCGCGCAAACGCGGTTGAGCATGCAAGCAATTTGATACCAAAGGAATGAATAATAATGAAGTGGATCAAGGGATTTCTTTGGACATTGATAATTTTGCTCCTGGTGGGGGTTGCGATTGCAGCCGCCTTCGTGTTCGGGATTGACCGGACCAACGGGAAGCTGATCTCCTCTGGTCAGAAGCGCGAGTACCTGTTGTATGTGCCGCCCTCATATACACAGCAGACTCCCGTCCCACTGGTAATCTCCATCCACGGCTTCTCTGATTGGCCCGCTCACCACATGGAAATGACCGGTTGGAATGACCTGGCGGATGAGTATGGCTTTCTGGTGGCTTATCCTTCGGGAGTCGGTTTCCCCAAGCGCTGGCGTGCAGGCAGTCCATCCAATGAGGAAACCAATTCGATGGTCGATGTGAGTTTCATCTCCGACCTGATCGATCAGTTGCAGCAGGATTACACGATCGACCCGGCGCGCATTTATGTGAACGGCATGTCCAACGGCGGTGGCATGACCTACCTGCTGGCTTGCAAGCTGCCGGAGCGTATCGCGGCGGTGGGCAGTGTGTCTGGGGCGTACTTATACCCGCTGGAGGACTGCCAGCCGGCGCGGCCGGTGCCGTTGATCGCTTTTCATGGCACTGCTGACCCGATTGTTACGTTTACCGGCGGCCCGTCGCGATCGTTTAATGTCCCTTTCCCGGATATACCCGGTTGGGTGGAGGCTTATGCCGTAAAAAATGGGTGCGATCCGTCGCCGGAGATTGTGCTGGAACAGGATACCGTCAGCAGGTTGGCGTATGGGGATTGTGACGCGGGTGCCGATGTGGTCTTCTACAAGATCGAGGGTGGTGGGCATACCTGGCCGGGGGGGCAGTCACTGCCGGTGTGGTTGACCGGGCTGACATCGATGGAAGTCGATGCCACTCGTCTCATGTGGGCGTTTTTCGAAACACATCCATTGGAGCGCTGATGTTATCAATTTTCCGCTTGACTTTAAGCTGTTCAGACAATATAATACTATTATAAAGAGAGCAAAACCAGTACGGGCTCTCCTGGTTTTTTCAGCGGGGATCGACCTTAAAGCGCTGGAGAAGAAGGCAGGAGAGAGGGACTGGTTTTTTATTTGAATATTTCGCTCACCAACCTGGTCGGCAGGGCCGGCAGGGGAGCTCGCCGATGCAATCGCAGGCTGCCGATCAGGTTGGTGATGGTTTCCACCAAGACCATAATTGGAATCCCCGATTATTTCATGGATGATGGCTCTATCCCGATTCAACCGCTTTCGTTATAATGCATCGATATTATGATTTTATTTAGTTCTGTACCATACCAGCATCACAGACCAAAAGGCGGAAAACATCATGAAAAGGTACGATCAGAATTCAATCAGCAAGTCCATTTTTATCTTGTGTACAATCGCAGTTCTATTGGCCATGACCGTGACCCCGGGGGTTGCCCGAAATGATCAGAGCATCAGTAGCGGGACGACCTTTGTTGAGTTATCAACCGATAACGTGGACACATTGGATCCTGCGTTGGCCTATGATCCTGCCAGCATCCATGTAATTTACCAGGCGTATGAAGGGCTGCTCTTCTATAATCGGGAAAAAGCGGATGAGTTCATCCCGATGCTGGCCACCAACTGGTCGCTCTCCCTGGATGGCCTCACGTATTCTTTTAATATTCGCAAGGGGGTCAAATTCCATAACGGCAACAGCCTGACCCCTTCGGATGTGGCTTACAGCCTGCAGCGCGGTATCCTGCAGGGTGGCTCGCAATCGCCGCAATGGTTATTCACGGAGCCACTATTGGGGGTTGGGATCAAGGATGTCACCGACCTGATTGATCCCTCAGATGCGTTGTTGGATGACCGCGCAGGATTGCAGGCTGAAGATCCGGCCGGCCTGCTGGCTGCCTGTCAACAGGTTAAGGATGCCATAGAAGCGGATGACGGCGCCGGTACCGTGACCTTTACCCTTTCACAGGCCTGGGATCCTTTCTTGGGGACGCTGGCGGGTAGTTGGGGCACCATCCTGGATGAACAGTGGGCGGTTGCCAACGGTGGTTGGGATGGGGATTGTGACAACTGGCAGGATTATTATTATGTGGAGTCCTCCTTTGATCCTATCTCCCAGATCATGAACGGCACGGGACCCTTCACCCTGGAATACTGGGATAGTGGTGTTACTGGTGAGGTCAGCCTGCTCCGCAATGACGATTACTGGCGCCAGAAATCAGAACCCCTCTGGTTTGGTGCTCCCGGCGGACCGGCCTACTTCAGCCAGGTACTTATCCAGATTGAAGATGATGAGACAACGCGCTACAATGCGCTGATCAGCGGGAACGCTGATACCGCCAACTCCCTGATTTCTAATTACTCCGCCCTGGATAGCCAGGTGTTATTCAGCTATGCATCAATGGATGCGCTGACACCTTCACTGGTGGACAGCGACGGGATCTTGAACCGCTATCTGTATAATTCCCCGGCATCCTTTGATGGCTTTTTCGTCTACGATATCCAGAGTGGGGGCAGCCGGAACTATATCGGCAGTGGAGATTTCGATGGAGAAGGCATTCGCCCGGATTTCTTCAGCGATGACAACGTGCGCAAAGCGTTCAGCCATGCCTTTAATTATGATCAATTCATTCTGGATGCCTATGGCGGTAGCGCCATCCGCAGGCGGGGACCCATCCCGGAAGGTGTGACCGGTTATTCCGCCACGTCGACGATTTATGACTACAATCCCACCTTGGCCGCCGCAGAAATGGCTGCTGCCTTTGAGGGACAATTGGATGACATTGGATTCAAAATGACCCTGTCTTATAGCAACCGAATACGCCAGGCCTTCGTCGAAAGGCTGGCAGCCGATATCCAGGCATTGAACCCCGGCAAGTACGTGGTGGAGGTTGCAGATCCTTTGGACTGGCCGACTTATAACAGTGACCAGGATAATATGCCGATATTCGCGGGTGGCTGGATGGCGGATATTCCCCATCCCCACAACTGGGTGAGCCCCTACATGACTGATTATTATGCGCTGCGGCAGCAAATGCCGGAGAGCATGCGGAATCCATATGAGGTATTGGTCAACAACTGCCTGGCACAACACGGAGCGGCTGCCGTGACATGTTACCAGGGGTTGCAATCCACCGCGATCGATGATGCCATCGATCTCTTCCTGGCACAACCTTCATCACGCACTTACGTGTCGGCCAGCATCCGCGAGTATTATGTCAATTATTATGTCAGTGGCGCGTATATCTACGCCCTTACCCGGGGAAGCCTCCCGGATGTTCAATCCTATGCACCCAGCTCTGGTAGGACTATTAATTTCAACACAGCCGGCGATGGGATTGATACGGTGTATTTCCCGATTGGGGCTATTGCAGAAAATTATGATATCGCCGTCACTTCAGATACCCGGGTGACACATTTCCGTGGCGGCAGCAGGCCGGCTGGCACGGGATTCGACATCCAGGCCTTTCAATCCGGTACATTGGCGGATGGTTTGAATCTGTTAAGCCCTGCGGTTGTGAACCTGTCATATAGTAATGAACAGGTCTTGGGACTGGTCGAGGAACAATTAACAATCTACTATTGGGACGGTGACAGCTGGGAGGATGCCAGTTGCGGCACAATCACTCGAAATACCGACTTTAATACATTGTCGGTGCCAATTTGCCATCTCAGCAACTTTGCTCTGGGTAGTGAGGTTCCCATGATATTCCTGCCGTTGATCAGGAAGTAACCAGTGTTATAACCAAAAACGGGACTGCTGGAAAGCAGTCCCGTTTCATATTTATTGATCATTTTAAAGTATCTTGATGATCTCCTCACGTTTGAGTTCATATTCCGCTGGTGTGATCAAGCCCCTGTCCCTCAATCGGTTCAATTCCGTCAGGCGGTCTTCGGCACTGCCGGCCACGGATGTCGCCGGCTCGATGGATTGCAGGACCATGCGTTTGGGATTGGCCGGGGCATATAGCACGACCGCCTTGCAGCCGGGGCGGTAGTTGGCTGCCTCCAGGCGGGAGACAAGCGTCTTCAATTCAGCCTGGAAAACAGTCCCCATGGAAGGACGCACTTCCAGCAGTAGCGCGATCTGGGGGTCGTCGTTAATGGTCGTACCGGTATCGCGCACCTCCAATACCTCTGCCTCGGCAGTGATGCCGTTCTTGATGTTGGGTGGGAAGAACTGGCGCAATAGTGGACGCATGGAGGCAATGACGATGACCAATACCAGCGGAACCACGATGATCGGCACCCATTTTTCCGGTTCGAACTCCCCCGAGAATGGGGCAGCTTTCTGGTCGCCCAGGATGAAGAACAATGGGATGATCCCTGCGATCAGCGTAATGATCAAACTGATGAAAATGATTGAGCGACCTCGTCTCATCGGACAACTCCTTGGGAATTTTGTCAGCTACTCATTAGCATATAGGAACTCGACCAAATAGGCAAGAGATTACCATCCCCTGCACAAAACTGTAATATTGAGAGATTGAGTAAAGTTGCCTCATCGCTTCCTCCGATCCGGAAATAGTTATGTCTAGCCCTCAGCCACTCAGGATGCGCTGACGATTCTGAACCGAGCGAGTGGCTGAAGTGTAGAGGTTTTGGATAAAGAACAATTTACTTGAGAAGAGGAATATCCATATCGAAGTAATGATTAAAGATTAATGGAAATGTGTTGATGGGATCGATATCATCAGGAAGCAGGGACAGATCATAACCCGGGAGATACATGGCGTTGATAATGGAGGTTTTGTATATCTCAGGGTAACCCTCTAAAACAACCCCATGTCGATCCTCCACGAGCTTATTTCGTGGACCGTGGTCAGATTGAATGATGATGATCGGGGGATTGAACGGATCAGCGTTGTCTAATATTCCAGTAATTATTTTCTCAATATACTGGATGGTAAATTGATAATTCCCGAGATAATAATTCCAATTATAGAATTGTTCAATATCATTAATACTTCCATTTTCTGAGAACATGAAAGGATCGTGCGGAAGGAGCAGATGAGCATAGATGAACTTGGGTGAGGGAATATCATCTAACCTGGTAATATCCTCCTCTGTATAATAAATGAAGCTGTAATGGTTTACAAACCTTGGCTCGAATGAGGAGGAATAGTCGTCAATAAAAACGCGTAATAGGGTGCTATTTGCCACCATATTACTGAAATCATCGATAAAAGAACCACCCGGAATCATTTTATCCATGGATGGTCTCTTTCCATATTCATAAAGAACATCCGAAATAATAGGGGGCATTGCGGGATATCCATAATTAAGCTCAGAATAGATCACTGTCGTATAGCCCTGTGATTTTAGGAACCGCATGACCTGGTTGTCAGCAATAGCCATGAATAACTCGGGTTTACTGACCTCTTCGGAGGGATATCTCTGATAATTTAAACGCTCTGACATCTGAGTAAGGGTATCATGCGTACTGGCATAACTGTTTTCCGCGATAAAGAAACCCTTCGAATCAAGGAAATCCACAAAATCATCTATCCCTTGATAATGCCAAAAATCACGGATCGCATTAAAACTGGCAGCCTCATCAAATATTAAATAGTAAATATCTGGAGAATTCGCCCTGGAAGACGAATTGCTGATTGAGGATGAATTAAGTTGAATAGATCGAGTATGCTGAAATTTCTCTGTCTCTGCCGGAATTATCTTAATGATATTAAAGAGATTAAGCGCCAGAAGTATATAGGATGCCGCTTTCCATATTGGCTGCCTGGCAGTTTTTGCACCGGCCCAGCAAGCATACACTGCTAATAATAGATATACCGGCAGAAGTGTGTAATGTTCAACTTGAATAACATCAGTTTTAATGAAGAGGGTATATAAAAGACCATAAAAACTGAAAAACGCCATAATGATAGTGGTTACAACAGACGCACATTCGAAGTCGCGCTTGACGATGGCAAGGACCACGGTATACACGACGAGCATGATCAATATAAAAGCCAGCAGGACACGCCAGAGACTTGGCAATAATAAAATATCAGCGTTGTTGCTGTAGTGAAATAATGGCAGATAAATGGACATCGCCAAGGGTAGAACAAGGGATTTTAATCCGCGCATGAAGTTTTGTGAAACTTTCTTTCTAGACTCAGATGATGATTCTTCAGCTATATTCATGTTTTTATGGTTGAACCGGCACGGCCTCAAGGTAAATATTGTTTGGGGTGCGAATCAGCACTTTATTGGTCATAATATAAAAAGTTTCATCGGAGTTTTGCTCCTGATAAATAATACCAATCTGATAAGTACCGGGTTGAATAGCATTTTTTGCAATATACGTAAAGAAGCCACAATTAGAGATATCGAATTGGATATCCGGAAATGCCTGGTTCAAATCCGGGCGTTCATAATTTGTGATCGGAAAAAAATATATTCTTGATTCTGATTGAAGCATGATGATTCTTTCCACCCCGGATTTTTCAGCATTATCTGAAACGAATGACCAACCCCATAATTTAAAAAGTCGCTCATCATTGACCACAGCAGTATCGAGATGGTCCACCGAGTATATGATATTAGGGTTAACCATATCCGATTGAAAATCATATTGCATGGGATTCCCCTCATGCAACAAGAATCGGGCATGCCATGATGGCGCAATGCTGAAATAAACAAGCACCAATATCCAGACGATGATTTGATAACGAGCTTTATGGAAAAAAGCCAGTATTCTATTATCTGATCCCATAGATTTTAAGATCCTGGGCACAATTATAAACTAAGGAGGGTTTTGTAAGTTCATTCGGGGGTGCTTGGGGGTTAAGTGGATGAAGCAGAACCTTGAAGCCGACTTAACTATTATGTGTTAAAAATTTATTGACCGATCTCAGGTTGATAACAATTGTCATTGATTTATATATATAGAAGCGTCATATCTTCATCATGGCGATGGCGACCTGCAGGTAAGAACCCCCAGGATCATCACCAAGCCAACCCCTGGAATAGGTGCCTTGGATACGCCGGTGCTCAGGATATTATGGCAGAACCAGCAACCGGTGAAATACAATCAGACAGGATCAGCAGAAGCGCGCTTATCAGTTATTCCAACCCAGCCTTCACGGGTGGTTGTGGGGATCGGAAAGTGGCGAAGATAGGATACCCGAGCAGTATGAGTCGTGCGAAACCGCCATGGTTGTCCAGGCGCGGGATGAATTGAATGCCGCAGACCGTCAGGTTGACCGGTATGTCCTGGACCTCCCCGGGCAGGATAACACCCCCCAGTCACAATGAGATCCCCATCCAGAAAATGACGGTCGTGAGTTTGGTCTCATTCATTTTCTTTTTTGGAAATACCTGAGGACGATCCACCAGAGGACCAGGCCAAGTACCATTAAGCCCAAAGTCGCTGCCAGTGAGGCAATCACAAACAGTCCGATAAAGCCACATATGATTGAAATAATTCCTAATACAAGATAAGAAAGCAGGTTTTGATTGATGGCATCGTTAGCCAGTTTGATACTCTCGCCATAAGCGATTTCACCGGTCATGAGCGCTCTCTTTGCCCCCTCCAGTTCGGTGTTCCAGAATTTCCGTTCGATCTGGGTGACCAATTGCCCGCCCGTGGAGACGATATAAATCAGCGACACTTTTTTGCTCTTTGGGGATTCCCGTAAAAATTCAACAATGGTCTCAACTTTCCAATACATCGGAGAAAAAGCCAACCAGGTTCCCAGGGCTGAACCACGTTGGAATTTCAAGGCTGTTTCCGATTTGATTGGCTTATAACCCAACTTACCAAAATAAGCGCTGATGCGTTCCCTGATCAGCGCTTCATCGTTATTGGAGAGGAAGCTGGTTTCCAGGATCATAATGATTCTTGGGTCATGTCTATTATGTCACATTTTCATCGGGACACAAGCTGAATGAGGATATCCAAACCTGTAAGGGAGCACAGTCTGTTAGTTGGGTGGGGCGGAAATACAGTTCCAAAAATACACGCTTACAACATTGACTTCAGTAACTTCCCGAGTAGGGGCTTGTCGATTGAAGTAGTGATTAATATAAGTATTTGGTTATTGACATACTGTGTATAATACAGTATAATGTGATTGAAGGAGTGAGACATGGATCAAAAAGAGATGTTGGATAATGTGATTTTGGAACTGAGGCGCGGTGCGTTGGTGCTCGCGGTTCTCAGCCAGCTGGAGAAGGAGCAATATGGCTACTCATTGCTGAAGTTGCTCAGTGACCAGGGGTTGGGCATCGACCAGGGCACCCTTTATCCGCTGCTGCGCCGGCTGGAGGCGCAAGGTGCACTTGGGTCCGCCTGGCGGGTGGAGGATTCCCATCCACGCCGTTATTATGTCGTCAGTGAGGCAGGTAAAAACCTGCTGCCATTACTCAAGCAAGAATGGCTGCGCCTGGTGAAGGTCATGGACAGCCTGTTGAAGTCAGAGAAGGAGATGAGAAAATGAGTCTATTAGATAATTACATGCATGCGGTGGGTCAAGAATTACCGCGCAGCAACCGGGCGGATATCGAAGCCGAGATCCGTTCGTCGATCGAGGATACCCTGGCCGATCGCAGCCAGGCTGCAAAATGGCCTGTAGATGAGGCCATGACCGTCGAAGTGCTTAAGGAATTCGGTTCGCCTGAAAAGGTGGCCGCCCCTTACCGCCGCCACGATTACCTGGTCGGCCCGCGTTTCTTCCGCACCTTTTTGCTGGTTGCCCGCATCCTGCTGCCCGTCATGGCCGCATTCAACCTGGCGGTCCTGGTTTTCGGTACCATTCAATCCGGCTTTACCTGGGCAAGTTTCGGTCTTGACTTATTGGATGCCATTGGTAATTTCTTCAACATGTCATTCATGGGGCTGGGTTGGGCGGTCATTGTGATGGCCATCCTCGAGCGCACTGTGCCCGAGAGCGAGGAAAAAGAGGATTTCGACCCGCGTAAACTGGAGGCGGTCGAAACCGAAGCACCGGTCAGACCAGCGGAGTTGATCGTCGACATGGTTTTCAGCATCGCCTTCATCGTCCTGTTCAATGTCTACCCGGACAAGGTCGGCCTGTATTACATCATCAACCTGGCAGATACAACCGTGCACTTCGTGCCGGTGTTGACGCCCGCATTCTTCCAGTACCTGCCGTTTTTCAACATGCTGTGGGGCTTGAAGATCGCGTTGGATGCCTACCTGTTGGGCCAGCGCCGCTGGGAGACCGGTTCACGCTGGGCCCAGGTTGGCTT
>Ga0208980_10001009_pt1 | contig 16828 bp, 11 predicted proteins | sample WetSurMetagenome_3_FD_187993 | JGI IMG/M metagenome (GOLD analysis project Ga0208980, IMG submission 187993) | Wetland microbial communities from Twitchell Island in the Sacramento Delta, sample from surface sediment Aug2011 Site A1 Bulk (version 2) | ecosystem: Environmental > Aquatic > Marine... | reverse complement strand
CACCTCAAAGATGGCGCGGATCTGCATCTCCGAGACCTCAGGGTATGTGATCCCTAATCTTACACCGCGATGTCCCATCATGGGGTTGACCTCATGGAGGAGTTCTCCGCGTCTTATTATCTCCTGCACATCAATTCCGAGGGTGTCTGCGAGCTCCTTCTGCTGAACCTTATCCTGCGGGATGAATTCATGGAGGGGCGGATCAAGGAGGCGGAACGTGACCGGGGAACCCTCCATGGCCTTAAGGGTATTTTTTATGGTATTCTTTACATACGGGAAAAGTTTATCAAGGGCGACGACCCTTTCCTCCACCGTATTGCTGAGGATCATCTGTCTTAAAAGGAAAAGCGGCTTTTCGCTGTTTTCGCCATAGAACATATGTTCTGTCCTGAAAAGTCCTATGCCCTCAGCCCCGAAATTCCTTGCTGTTGACGCATCCGCAGGCGTATCGGCATTTGCCCTGACGCCCAGGTTTCTCTGTTTATCGACGAGCTTCATGAAGGCCTTGAACCTCGGGTTTTCAGTGGCGTCTATCATATTGAGTCTTCCTTCATAGACATAGCCCTTTGTCCCGTTGAGGGTAAGTACGTCGCCCTCCTTGTAGGTCTTTCCGTTAACGGTCATCTTCTTGGCAATCGAATCTACATGCATCATGCCTGCGCCGACGATGCAGCACTTGCCCCAGCCCCTTGCTACAAGGGCCGCATGGCTTGTCATCCCGCCCCTGCATGTGAGGATGCCTTCGGCGGCACGCATCCCGGCAACGTCCTCGGGGTTTGTCTCTTCCCTGACCAGGATGACCTTCTTGCCTTTTTTCTCCCACTCCACGGCATCCTCCGCCTTGAAGACAATGTGTCCGTTCGCACCGCCCGGCCCGGCAGGAAGACCCCTCGCGATTATCACGGCGTTTTTCTCGGCAGCCGGATCAACAATGGGGTGAAGGAGTTCGTCAAGCTGTTCAGGTTTAAGCCTCATAACGGCTGTTGATTCGCTGATAAGCTTTTCCTTGAGCATGTCCATGGCCATGTTAAGGGCCGCTGTTCCGGTCCTCTTTCCAACCCTGGTCTGGAGCATATAGAGTTTTCCTTCCTGGATGGTGAACTCTATGTCCTGCATATCGCTGTAATGTTTTTCAAGCTTTCTCTCTATGTCATGCAGCTGCTTATAAAGCTTGGGCATGGCCTTTTCGAGGGATGGCAGATGTCTGTTCTGTTCCATCTTGGTTGCTTCGTTAATGGGGTTAGGAGTCCTGATGCCCGCAACAACATCCTCTCCCTGGGCATTGGGAAGCCATTCACCGTAAAAATTGTTTTCGCCGTTCGCCGGATTTCTTGTAAAGGCAACGCCGGTAGCGGATGAGTCACCCATGTTTCCGAACACCATGGCCTGAACGTTGGTGGCAGTTCCCCAGCTGTCAGGGATTCCTTCAATGCGGCGATAGGCTGCCGCCTTCTTCCCGTTCCAGCTCTTGAATACTGCGCCGATCCCGCCCCAGAGCTGTTTCATGGGGTCATCAGGGAAGGGTTTGCCCAGGACCTGTTTAATGCGTTTTGTGTATTCAGCGCACAGGTACCTGAGGTCTTCAATCGTCAGTTCCGTATCGTTTTTATATCCCCTGGATTTTTTGAGGGCATCCATGATCCCTTCAAGCTGAGCGCGGATGCCTTTGCCCTCCTGAGGCTCAATGCCCTCGGCCTTTTCCATGACAACGTCTGAATACATGGTTATGAGCCTGCGGTAAGAGTCATAGACAAAGCGTTCGTTCTTTGTTTTCTTGATGAGCCCGGGGATTGTCTTGGAGCAAAGCCCAATATTAAGGACCGTCTCCATCATGCCGGGCATGGATGACCTTGCGCCTGAACGGCATGAGATAAGGAGGGCGTTTTCAGGGTCCCCGTACTTCATGCCCATCTCATTTTCAACCGCCCTTAAGGCCTTCTGAACCTGTTCCTCCATGCCTTGAGGGAACTTCGACTTGTTTGAGAAGTAGTCATTGCAGCAATCCGTTGTAATTGTGAAACCGGCCGGTACAGGGATGCCCAGAAGACTCATCTCTGCGAGATTGGCGCCCTTCCCTCCAAGCAGATTTTTCATGTCCGCCCGTCCGTCGGTCTTTTTTGATCCGAAGGAATATACATATTTTGTCATAGTGTCTCCTTGTAATTATATTTATTTAGGTTAATAGGACAGGGCTCTAATATCCGTAAAAGAGACAGAAGTCCTTGTTATTCGAGAAGCCAGGTGCAGGCATTGCCGAAAATTATACTTAAAGCAGGATATTCATGAGACATAAAATGAAAACGAATTTACGCGTTATATCACTCGCTCTAAATGATTTTGACAATCGGTGTTAATCGGGTCTTCAATAACAGGAGCCTGTTCCAAAGCCACGGCTGGAGCAATCGGAACCCTATTGTTTTGATTAATCCCGCCTTCATAAGATTAGGACGGGGACATTTCTTTTTACAGTTCGAAAAGAACAAAAAAGATTTTGCATTATATATTTATAATATACATTCTATCAAGAGGTAAAATTCAAATGAATCTAATAATTCTTGGATGAAAGTCATTCTACTCCGGCGCCAGGGACCCTCTTTTAAAGGGCGACATGGCTAAATGAAATAATCCGGGATTATCTGAATGAAGATCATACAGGCTGAATCCTGAAAGTTGCATTACTCACATCCTCCGCCCGAACTCCAGGCCGGGCCTGTTTAAGGCTATGCCTGTATCCTCCTGTACCAGGTCATTGGGTCCTTGTATAAAGGGCATGTAAACCAGGGTTGCTTCCTTTATCTCGAAATTCATCCTGGGCAGGTTAGGGAAGATGTTTTTCCTGTTTACAGCGGTAGCTGCCAGAATGACCTTCAATGCCTGGATTGCCTCTGTGACAGGGAGTGTCACAGGGAACATGTCCTTTTCCGCAAATATTTCTTTCCCGGTAAAATCCATCTGCAGGATAGTGAACTGCCTTGCCAGGTTCAGGAAAAAATTAGGCCGGAGCTTGAAGGCGGGGCTGAAAAAATTCATATCTCTTTTCCCGCGGGCATCATTGACTATCATGGGCTGATTTGTAACCCGGACGAAATCGGAAAAGTCATCTATGTCGACCCCTTTGACCTTGGCGGTTAACCTCCAGAAGGGAATATAAAGGCTTTTTGTATCCATTCCACTGACAATTGAAATGTCAATGCCTTTCAGGCTGCCCTCCTGGATTGCCCAGGCCGTATTACAGTTGTTACACAGGAGGACGACACTGTCTCTCTCGCCGTCAAGTTTCCAGCCGCACTCAGGACAAAGTGCGGGAATAAACTTAGGCCCCCATCCGGGATTTTTTATTTTCAGGGGCTCCAGATCCTCTATACCGCGAGGGAGGGAGACTACGGGCCGGTTAAGCACTCCGTCAAAAAGCATGTTTCCATCCAGATACATGGGGAGATAGATAATGCTCATTGTTTCCCCTATGAATGCCCTGTGAAGGACATCCTCCCTTGACGGGCCCGAGGACAATCTGGCTGCCATTGTAAGGATATCGATAGCCTTTAAGGAAAATTTCAGGAAGGACCCTCTCTGCTCCGGCCGTACGAACCTCAACCTCATGGCCTGGGGTCTCAGGCCCAGTGAAACCGGCATGTTCCTAAGTTCTAACCCAAGGTGTGTGATGTCAACAATACGATGATCAAGGGTCATATCCCAGCAGAAATAGACAACGCCCTTAAAACGCAGATAAGGAGCGTAGATAAGTTCCCTGTCCGGGGCATTATCCGGAAGCACATAGCGAAAATAGTCCGGGGAAAAGAGAAGGCTTTTCACATCGCAGTAAGGACATCGAAGGATGCGATCTGTTTCTTCCAGTTGAAGGATTGCGCCGCACTGGGGACAGCCCTGTTCGATTGTAAAACCCATGTTAACCTACCCCATGGTGAGCCGGAAATAAACAAATTTCTGTTTCATAACTACCCTTGACCCCCTCTTGTCTAATAGGGGGGAGATTATATCCAACTAAAACATCGTTTATATTTTAATATACGAGGTGAAATTATTCTCCTCCCCTTATCATAAGGGGAGGCAGGGAGGGGGTACAACAAAAAGAGCAAGGCACAGGGAACAAGGTGCAAGGTCAATGATAATGATGGGTAATTGGCTTACCTTGCGCCATGCGCCTTGTGACTGATTCTATAGCTTTTCCCCGCACTGATTGCAGTAAGATGCGCCAGGGATATTCTCCGTATCACACTTTGAACAGATTATCGGTTTAGGCCCTTGGTCAACAGGATGGCCGCATTTCGGGCAGAAGCGGGCGTTCGGCGGAAGATTTTTACCGCAACCCGAACACTGATTAAACACAAGCTGCTGATGCCCGCACAGGGGACAGAACCTTGATTCACCGGAGATGGAGTTTCCACAATCAGGACACTTGATTTCCTGCTGCATGGAAGGGCCTGATGCGGTTCCTGTCCTGAATGCTCCGGCAAGCATTCCCGGCATCATGAATCCCAGTCCCATACCCAACCCTGATCCTGCCTCACCGGTTGACTCCGCAGCCTTTTCCATGGCCATGGCTGCCTTCATCTTTACCAGCTTGTCAAGGTCCTGGATCACATTTATGCGGCCCTTGTCATCTATGGCCTGCTGCACATCTGGAGGGGGTGTTATTGATGTGATATATAAACCGTTGAGGCCAAGCCCAAGGTGGCTGAAATCAGCCTTAAGTCGTTCCTTAAGTCCAGAAGAAAGCTCATCATAGCGACCTGCCAGGTTGAGAAGGCTGTCAAGGTTTTCTCCGAGATGATCATTGAACCTTGAGACGATGACGCGTTTCAGATATTCCTCTATCTCTTCAGTGGAGTAGATGCCCATTGTGCCCACAAGGGAGTTGATAAAGAGAAGGGGCTGGACTATCCGGATGTTGAATACCCCGTGCGCTCGCAGTCTCACAAGCCCCAACACAGAGTCTTTGAAGGCCACGGGATCCATGGTCCCCCATTTAAGGTTTGGAAAGAGCTTCATGTTGGCCATATATACCTCAGCCCTTAAAGGGCTTGTCATGGCCCAGGGAGCGGAAAGGACCTTGGTAAGGACAGGGATATTGCCGGTCTTCAGGGTATGGCGGCCCGGTCCGAATGCCTCCAAGGCCTTCCCTTTGTAAAAGAGCACAGCTGCCTGGCTCTCCCGTACAATCAGCTGGGCGCCAAACTTGATTTCGCCTGAGCCTGACTCTGGTATCCTGTGCGCCAGTTCCTTGCCTGTCTCATCAAACCATTCAATAACTTCCAGGAATACAATATTATCTTTTCCCATCGTCTCCCCTTTATTTATTCCTCTGTTTTGCAGAATACATGGCCTTGTCCGCCCGCTCCATAACGGTCTCGGCGGTGTCTCCTTCAGAAAAAACGGATATCCCGGCGCTCACCGTAAGATTGATTTCACCGGCCTTATGGGATACAAAATGCCTTTTTTTCAGGTTCTTTTTAAAATCAATAACCCTCTCTTTTGCCATCTCATCTGTAACGCCCCATATAAATGCGACAAATTCATCTCCTCCATACCTGGCAATGACATCATCCTTACGAAAGGTCTCCTCAAGACATTCGGCCACCTTTTTCAGGACCTTGTCACCAGCGATATGCCCCAGTGTGTCATTTATGGATTTGAACTTGTCGACATCAAACATAATCAGGGCGAATGATTTTTTCTTCTCTTTGCATTCATAAATGGCCTCCCGGAATTTAAGATCAAAGGCCCCGCGACTGAAGAGACCTGTAAGCCCGTCCTTCATTGCCGCCTTCTCGAATTGCTTTGCCTGCCGGGATATCTTCTGTGCCTTCTGCTCCATATCGACGATCTTCTTTTTAAGCCTGGTTATATTGTCCCTGGCATCCTGGGCCTTTCTTGCCTCATCTTTTTTCTTTAACGACACAAGCTCGCTGATCTTTTTTAATTTCAAGCCCACGGCGTCTCTTATCTCGTTTATGGTCTTATAAATACTAAACGATTCCGTAATTGAACCTATCTGCTGTTCAATGTTCGTTTCAAAATTTTCCATCTCCTGGATCTGGCGGTCGTCCCCGAATTCCCTGTAAAGCGATTCCTCAAGGTCCTTCACCTGGCCGAGAAGGTTAAAAAATACGGAATTTGTATCGCCCATGTCGCGGGATATCTTAACCTTGATCATGTCGATGAGGTTTAACAGCTTTTCCGCTGGCTCCTTGATGTTGATACCGGATATGTCTCCCTGACAATCGATCTTGATGTTATCAGCGACCGTTTTAATATCCTCAGTGACAGGGTAAAAATCATCCAGGATTGAATTCATTATTTTTTTCATCATGCGGCAGGATTCGATCAAACGATCTTCCAGGCGATCAACCATCTCCTCGTCAATGCCGGTGCTTGTTTTATTGACGATTGTGTCCTTTATCCCCCTGGTTGCCTCTTCAAGCTCCTGGATAGGCAGATCGCCATCGGTGGTGATCATGGTTTTTAACGCCTGTATATCTTTTTCGATCGCCGCCTTTGCAGGGGCTAAAAGGGTTAGGGCATTGATAACCTTCAGAAGGGCATCCCTTTCTTCCTTGTGAAGCTCTGCAAGGTTGATATAATTTTTTTTCAGTTGCCTGATTTCATCAAATTTGTCTTCTGCCATTTGGGGTCCTTTTCCCTAAGAAAAATAATAAGTTAATGTTCATTCGAAAATCTATGGTTTAGAAATGGATCCAGGATAAATAAATTGTCGGACGAAATTTAAAAATAAATAAATATCAAGGATATTAATATTCAATAATCATGCCATAATCAGGGGAAAATTATAAATAAAAAACCTGAACCCCTTTTCCAAGGGTTCAGGTTTTCATCTGTGTTCTATTAAAATGCAGGCAGGATTTCGAACTGCTGCTATTTCTTCCTTTTGTCTATGGGGGTATAATCCCTTTCCTGAAGGCCGGTGTAAACCTGTCTGGGCCGCTGCAGTTTCCAATCCGGGTCTTCAATGCTTTCCTTCCATTGCGCGATCCATCCCGGAAGACGCCCGATCGCGAACATCACGGTAAACATGTTCAGGGGTATTCCAAGTGCCCTTAAGACTACACCGGAATAGAAATCAACATTCGGATAAAGATTATGATCTATGAAATAGGAGTCCTGCCTGGCCGCTTCCTCCAGTTTCATGCCAAGATCCAGGAGCGGATCGCTGACGTTCAGCTTTTCAAGAATCTTATAGCACCATTTTTTCATGATTATGGCCCTTGGATCATAGGTCTTGTAAATCCTGTGCCCGAAACCCATCAGTCTGAAGGGATCATTCTTATCCCTCGCCCTCTTTATAAAAGGCTTAACATCTCCGCCACTTTCATATATTTCGGTAAGCATCTCTATGACCGACTGGTTGGCGCCTCCATGAAGGGGACCCCAGAGGGCGCATATGCCCGCTGAAATGGCGGCATAGAGGTTTACCTTGGCGCTGCCGACCAGGCGGATGGCCGCGGTCGAGCAATTCTGCTCATGATCTGCGTGCAGTATCCAGAAGATATTAAGTGCGTGTACAAGGTCCTGGTCGATGACATAGGGCCTTACGGGCGAATCAAACATCATGTTAAGGAAATTCGCAGCATAGGTAAGCTCAGGTTTCGGATACACCACCATGTGCCCCCTTGAGATCCTGTAGGACATGGCAGCCAGGGTTCTTACCTTGGAGATGAGCCTTGTTACGGTAATGTTTACCTCTTCCATTTCAGAGCGTTCCGGTATCTGAGGATAGAATGCCCTCAAGGCGTTAACCATTGAGGAAAGTATACCCATGGGATGTGCTCCCCTGGGATAATTGGCGAAAAAATGACGCATGTCCTCATGTATAAGGGAATGGTCATTTAATAATACTGAAAAACGGGTAAGCTGCTCCCTTGTGGGGAGTTCGCCGTTTATCAGAAGATAGGCCGTCTCCACGAACGATGCGTTTTCAGCCAGCTGTTCTATCGGGATTCCCCTGTAGCGAAGGATGCCCTTTTCTCCATCCATGAAGGTGATGGCGCTTTTACAGCTCCCGGTATTGGGATAACCGGGATCAAAGGTTATGAGCCCTGTCTCTGCCCTCAACCTTGAAATGTCTATGGCCCTTTCACCCTCAGTCCCTATGACAAGGGGACATTCATGGGTTTTTCCATCAATTATTATTTGTACTTTTTGTTCCATTTTTAACACCTGAGATTTTTATGTATTCTAACCTAACTGTTACATCATTATCAAGAATTTCATATCATGATCTTGAACTGGCAAATTACTTGTGGGCTGAAGGAGGCAGGTTTAGGGTTCAAGAATTCGAGGGTTCCAGGGTTCAAGTAAAACCATTAAAGATTTTTATCACTTTATCCCTTGGCCCCTTGAATCCTTGAACCCTGTTTAAATAATCGGACTGAAGTCTTAGCTTAAAGAGAACGCTTTTTTTCTATTCCCCTGATAAGCCGGCGACAGACTTCTACCACCCCAGGGCAAGATATTTGTGCATGGAATCCGAGGCCATCCTGCCGGCACCCATAGCAAGGATAACAGTTGCTGATCCGGTTACTATATCTCCGCCTGCCCAAACCCCTTTTCTGGTGGTTTTGCCTGTTTCGGTGTCTGCAACGATGTAACCCCATTTATTCAAACCAAGACCCTTTGTCGAACTGGTCAGGATCGGATTTGCCCCTGATCCGACTGCCACAACCGCCATATCACATTCCAGATGGAATTTTGATCCCTCTATAGGCACAGGGCTGCGACGCCCTGATGCATCAGGTTCGCCCAGTTCCATCTTCAGGCACTCCATACCTGTAACACGGCCTTTTTCATCGCCGATAAATCTTACCGGCGCTGTGAGCAGGTAAAATTCTATGCCTTCTTCCTCGGCGTGATGGATCTCAGCCGCCCTCGCAGGCATCTCTTCCCTGGATCTCCTGTATATGATGCGGACAGTCTCAGCCCCCAGGCGCATGGCCGTCCTTGCGGCATCCATTGCGACGTTACCAGCCCCGAAGACAGCCACATTCCTGCCTTTTACTATGGGGGTGTCATATTCCGGGAAAAGGTATGCCTTCATAAGGTTCGATCTTGTCAGGTATTCATTGGCAGAATATATACCTATGAGGTTTTCCCCCGGCACATTCAGGAATTTCGGAAGGCCCGCGCCCAGTCCAAGGTAAACGGCATCAAAGCCCTGCTCAAAGAGTTCATCCAGATCGACCGTCCTTCCTACTACTACATTGCACTCAACCTTGGCGCCAAGCCTTTCCAGAAAATTTACCTCTGAAAACACTATCTCCTTCGGGAGTCTGAATTCCGGGATTCCATATACAAGGACCCCTCCGGGTTTATGAAATGCCTCAAATATTGTAACATCATGCCCCTTGAGGATGAGATCTCCGGCAACGGTCAGCCCTGAAGGGCCTGATCCCACAACCGCCACCTTTTTCCCAGTGGATTTAGCCTTGGGAGGAAGGTCACCCTTGCCGTGTTTGCGTTCCAGGTCCGCTACAAAGCGTTCCAGGTTGCCGATAGCCACGGGTGTCCCTTTTTTTCCAAGGATGCATTCTCCCTCGCACTGGCTCTCCTGGGGACAGACCCTGCCGCAGACGGCCGGGAGGGCATTTCTTTCCCATATCTTCCTTATGGCCTGCGTGTATTTCCTCTCCTTGATAAACCTTATAAAATCAGGTATGTTGACAGAAACCGGGCAGCCGTTCATACATGCCGGCTTTTTGCAGTCGAGGCATCTCTCAGCCTCTTTGACTGCCAGTTCCTCAGTGTATCCAAAGGGGACCTCTTCAAAATTTCTTCTTCTTATCTCAGGCTTCTGTTCCGGCATTGGCTGCCTGGAAACCTGATCACTTTTGCCTGTTTTTTCTGACATAAAATCCTCCATAACATCTGATGCAGCTGGCACGCGGGCTTAACGCTCTGCCCTGCATTGACATGTGTATTTATTAGTTGCTTCGGCCTCTTCTGCCTTATAGGCCTGCAGGCGCTGGTTAAGCTCTTCAAAATCCACCTTGTGTCCGTCAAATTCCGGTCCGTCCACACAGGCAAACCTGGTTTCACCGCCTACGCTTACCCTGCAGCAGCCGCACATCCCTGTTCCGTCAACCATGATAGCGTTCAGGCTTACAAAGGTCTTTACCTTGTATTCCGCCGTGATCTTGGAGACGAATTTCATCATCGGCACAGGACCGATGCCCACAACCAGTTTAACATCTTCCTTTGCAAGGATTTCCTTGAGCACATCAGTCACAAAACCGTGGTGTCCGTAAGACCCGTCATCGGTGCAGACATGCAGTTCGTGGGATGCCGCCTTCATCTTATCCTCAAGTATGAGCAGATCCTTGCTCCTTGCACCTATTATCGCGATTACCCTGTTCCCTGCCTCCTTCAGCGCCTTTGTAATAGGGTGCATTACCGCAACCCCTGTGCCTCCGCCGACGCATACGACGGTCCCCAGTTTCTCGATGTGGGTCGGCTTTCCAAGTGGGCCGATTACATCCTGAAAACTGCCTCCGACCTGCAGGGATTTAAAGAGCGATGTTGATTTTCCCACTATCTGGTAGATAATGGTTATAGTCCCTTTTTTGGGATCGGTGTCAGCCATGGTAAGCGGGATCCGCTCACCGGTTTCATTTGCCTTTAGAATAACAAACTGGCCCGGCCGGGCCTTTTTCGCTATAAGCGGAGCGCTTATCTCATTCAGGACCACGGTGCCGCCGGCCATTTCTTCTCGTCTTAATATTTCAAACATGTTTTAACCTCCATGACGTTCAGTCAAAATTTTGGTGCCACGACTAACATAGAACCGGACATATGTCAAAGACATAATTAAAAGGAAATCCGGTTGCATAAAGGCACATCAACAGATTTGTCATGTCAGGAAGCCGGCTTGAGGAGGGATCTTTTTGAGAAGAAAAAATAACGCCCGGCCTTATATAGCCGGGCGTTAAAAGATTTAGAAAACCTTTAGAATGCTTATTACTTCGTTGCAGCCGGCGCAGTTCCACCAGGAGCTCCGCCCCCTGGTACTCCTCCGGGAGCTCCACCCTGGCCACCTGCGGCCATGTTGGCTGCCGCGTTCTTATTGGCATCCACGAATTCCTGCAGAGAAACCTTACCGTCCCTGTTTGTATCAACTTCAAAAATAGGCTTTGACGCGGTAAATTCAGCCTTGGTTAGGATGAGGTCTTTGTTGCTGTCAAGCATCTGGGTAAACAACCTGTCGTAAGAGTCCTGGTTCATCCCTGATGCAAGCCATTCCTCTTTTGCCACCTTTCCGTCCTTGTTTTTGTCCATGGCATCATACACCGGGCCAAAATCAAGCTTATCATTGGCGCCGCCGCCCGCCGGGGCCTGACCCTGGGGAGCGCCTTGCGCCAATGCTGAGCATGCAAAAGCCAAACAAATAACCGTGATCCAAATAATTTTTTGAATACGCATATTACCCTCCATAAAATTGTTGATTTAGAACTTGATGAAGAGCGGAATATATGAAGATCACCCTTGCTTGTCAACGGAAAACACATAAAATGTGATAAAACTAATGCAAAACGTTCTTAGATTATTGAACATTTGCCTTAGGAGCCTATTAATTTTATGATCATGATTATTTAAAAGCATATCCACTTTATTGGAATATGGCATGATCACTTTGGAATAAATTGGAATCAATTACCCGCGACAATCCTTATAATAGCCACAAAATAGTGACAGAAAGACAATTCGAGCCCTGTAAATCTTCTAAAGTTTTTCCAGAATTGGTCGATATTGGAAGATGGAGAACAAAGGAGATTGATGTGAATAAGTCGTCACAAATGTTATCTGTCATGGATATCGCAGGGTTATGCGGTGTTGCGAGAAGCACTGTATCCTATTGGATTGCAGAAAAATCCCTGCCGGCCCGCCGTTTCGGTAAAAGATATATGGTGTCCGTTAAAGACCTTATCCCATTTCTTCAGTCTGAAGGATATTCCATACCTGTTTCTCTATTGGAAAACATGGAGGGCATATATCACATGACGTTGAAGCCCTTCAAATCCTGCTGGGATTATTGGGCAAAGGACTCCCATGGTGAGGGCTGCAGGGATTGTCCGGTATTTTCACGCAATTTCAAGGCCTGTTTTACGACCAGACAGACTCCAGGACTGAAGTGCCCCACGGAATGCTCTGAATGCCAGTATTTTTATGAACATTATGCGCCTGTCATGTCGTTTATAGATCAGATCAAGAACCCTGCCGCCATATACAAGGATCTTTATATATGGTCCGGAAACAAGGCATGGGCGGATCTGTGCGGGGTAAACACGAAAAACCTTATAGGCGCAGGTGCTGAGGAATTTATTCATCCTGAATCACTAAAAAATATCATCAATTATGACAAAAAGATACGGATGGGAGGCAGTTCAGAGGTGTTTCGATTTGATCTGTTTTTTACGACAAAAAACAATAAAAAAATAAAGACCGATTTATCAATAAGTCCGCTTAAAAACCCTGACGGCACATGGCTGGCTGTAGTGGAAAGACAATATAACTCATAAAAACAGGATTGAAGGGAATGACCCCGGTGGAAATGCACGACATAAAAAGAACATTGAATAATAATCATGATAAGAGCCACAGTCTGTCGCACAATTACCGTCCTTCACTAAATCCAGACAATGTGCTGCTGGAGGTTGAGAACAGATACCGGTCGTTTTTTGAAAATATAGAACAGGGCTATTATGAGATCGATATTCAAGGAAATTTTATCTTTTTCAATGAATTTGTAGGCAGGATATTCGGCTGCTCCATGGATGAACTACATAAGATCAATTACAGGGAATTCATGGATAAGGAAAATGCGGATATGGCCTATCAGACCTTTTCCTACGTTTATGAAACTGAAAAACCCAGGATAGGGTGTGTCTTTAAGGTTATCGGGAAGGACGGAATTAAAAGAGATGTTGGATTCTCGATCTGTCTCATGAAGGACAGCCGAGGGAAAAAGACCGGTTTCAGGGGCATCGCCCGTGACATCTCCGAGCGGAAAAGTAAGGAGGCACAGCAGAGAAACACCCAGAAACTTGAATCCATCGGCCAGCTTGCAGCAGGCATCGCCCATGAGATCAATACTCCAATACAATACACCGCCGACAACACGCGTTTTCTTAAGGATTCATTCGGAGAGATTGAGACTGTACTGAAGATTTACATCAGGCTCTATAAGCTGGTAAAGGCGGGGCTCCCGACAAAGGCTGTTATTCATGAGATAGAGACAGTGACATCCGAGATGGACCTCGATTATTTGAGGGAGGAGATACCCAAGGCTATAGGGCAATCGCTTGAAGGGCTGGATAATGTCGCCAAGATAGTGTCGGCCATGAAGCAGTTCTCGCATCCAGGCACGGAAGAGAAGGTATATACGGATGTCAACAAGGCCATACAGAACACCATAACAATTTCGCGAAACGAATGGAAATACGTCGCGGATATGATCACTGATTTTGACTCATCCATGCCCTTGATACCTTGCCTCCCCGGCGAATTTAACCAGGTCGTCCTGAACATTATTGTCAACGCGGCCCATGCAATTGGTGAGTCCGCAGACGCAAAATCAGGGCGCAAGGGAACCATCAAGGTCGCCACCAGGCGCAAAGACCCCTGGGCGGAGATACGCATAAGCGATACAGGGCCGGGTATTCCAAAGGATATAAGGGACAGGATCTTTGATCCGTTTTTTACCACAAAAGAGGTTGGAAAGGGATCAGGACAGGGGCTGGCCATCTCTCATTCCGTAATAGCAAAGAAACACGGCGGAACCATAGTATTTGAGACAGAGATTAACCAGGGGACAACGATGATCATTCGTCTCCCAATGGGTAATGGAAAAGGATAAAAAGGGCATGAACATAAAAAGAAACATCCTTTTCGTAGATGATGAACCGAAGGTCCTGTACGGACTGGAGCGGATGCTCAGACCCATGCGTCATGTCTGGACCATGTCCTTTGCAGAAAGCGCTCAAAAGGCGTTAGCCATGTTGAAAGACAGGCATTTTGATGTGGTGATTACCGACATACGGATGCCTGTGATGAACGGTCTGCAGCTGCTCTCGGAGGTCAAGCGGCTTTATCCTGATACTGTGCGCATTATCCTGTCAGGGGAATCAGATCGGGAATTGACCATGAAGGCCGTAAATGTCTCCCATCAGTTTCTAAACAAGCCGTGCAATACAGAGATATTAAAGACGGCCATATCTAGAATCAGCGATCTCTCGACCCTGCTGCAAAAGGATTCCATTAAGGCAATGGTTTCAAGGGTGGACTCGCTTCCCAGCCTTCCGGCTTTGTATATGGAGATTACGCAGGAACTGCAATCAGACAATTCATCAATTAAAAAGATCGGCAATATTATATCCAGGGACCTTGCTATGACGGCAAAGATTCTACAGCTGGTTAACTCCTCCTATTTCAGCCTGCCGCGTCATATCTCAAGTCCTGAACAGGCGGTTTTCCTGCTCGGGTTGGATACCATAAAATCCCTTGTGCTTTCCATTCATGTATTCTCACAGCTTAAACTTAAAAAGATGCCTGAAGATTATCTGGGTCAACTCTGGAACCACAGCATGATGACGGCTCAGTTATCAAAAACAATCGCAAAACAGGAAAATCAGGAACAGGTTATCATTGATAATTCATTCATGGCGGGTCTGCTGCATGATTCCGGCAAACTGGTAATGGCTTCATGCTTTAGCGATCAATATGGCGAATTTGCCTCCTTGAGGGGAAAGGATATTTCCTTTACGGAAAAAGAAAAAGAGATCTTCGGTTTGACCCATGCGGAGGCAGGGGCCTATCTCATGGGGTTATGGGGTCTGCCCCATCCAATTATTGAGGCGATTGCCTTTCATCATGCGCCTGGCAGGTCTATGGCCAGGCAATTCACGCCCCTGACGGCTGTATATATCGCCAATATCCTTGAAAACGAAGAGTCAGGATATTCTATAGATAAATCAGAGCTTGAGATAGACCGTGAATACCTATCAGGAATGGAGCTGAAGAAGGCATATCCTTTCCGGGGTGTGGCCGGATCGAACAGTGCAAAAGCAATGAGGGCCTATGAGCAATAAGATCCTGTTTGTAGATGATGACTCAAATATACTTGACGCCTACAAGCGGCAATTGAAAAGGCAGTTTCAGGTGGATACTGCCCAGGGAGGAGAAGAGGGCCTTGATGCTATCAAAAATAATGGACCCTACGCGGTAATTGTATCGGATCTTCGCATGCCCGGGATGGACGGCAATCAGTTTCTGGCCCGGGTAAAGGAGATAGCCCCTGAAAGCGTCAGGATGATGCTGACAGGTTTTGCTGATCTTAAGACCGCCATGGACGCCATAAACCGCGGGAACATCTTCAGGCTCCTTACCAAGCCATGCGCCAGGGAAGTCCTTACAGAGGCCCTTTTGGATGGGATTGAACAGTATAAGAAAAATTCCGTCGCTGCAGATGGTTCCTGTGCGGAGACTGAAGTTCGGCCTAGGAAGAAGGTCCTGATAGTAGATGATGATAAGGTAATAATAAGAATTATCACAAATGCCCTGAAGGAACATCCTGAACTGGATGTAATGACTGCATTGGATGGGAAACAGGCGATAGATCTGCTCAACAGCGAAGAGATAGACATGGTAGTAACCGATTTGTATATGCCGATTGTTAATGGCCTGCAGCTGCTGTCCTACATGAGTAAGAATCATCCCGGGGTGCCCGCAATGGTCCTTACGGGTCATGGCTCAAAGGATCTGGAGGCAAGGATAAAGGCGCTCGGTGATTTTCAGTACTATGAGAAACCAATGGATGTCAATGTCCTCAGCGAACTGATTTTAAAGGCACTTTATTCGGTGCCTGCCGGGCAGATTCATGGCATCAGCACGGCATCCTTTCTGCAATTGATAGATATAGAGGGAAGGGTATGCACATTAAAAATCAGATCAGGCAAAAGGTTCGGACGGTTGTATTTTGACAAAGGTGAATTGATAGCCGCAGAGACAGGACAGCTCAGGGGTGAACAGGCGGCCTTTGATATCATAAGCTGGGATAACAGTGTGATCGAGATTGAGAACGTATGCAAAAAAAACAAGCGGGAGATCAATAAGTCTCTCATGCACATACTGATGGAAGGCGCAAGGATAAAGGACGAAATAGGATCGGGAGCAGTGAATTAGGATGTCCAGAATAATTACGGTTACAAGCGGAAAAGGGGGCGTAGGCAAGACGAATATAAGCGTTAACCTCGCCCTGTATCTTGCGGAAGAAGGGTATCGTACATGTCTTTTTGACGCTGACATGGGGCTCGCGAACGTGGATATCCTTCTAGGCATTTACCCTGAATTAAGCCTTGAGGATGTTATACTGGATAAAAGGCCGCTGAAAGACATTATTATTAAAGACTATATGGGTGTTGATATTGTCCCGGGCAGTTCGGGCATTGAGAGGATGGCTGATCCGAAACCCGAAGAACTCGATTTTCTTGTAAAGGCATTGTCGGAACTTGAGGAATATGACTTTCTTCTTATCGATACTTCAGCAGGCATATCAAAAAATGTTGTCTCCTTCTGCATGGCTTCATCAGAGATTATCCTTGTTGTAACGTCTGAACCGACCTCATTGACAGACGCATATTCTCTTTTAAAGATCCTGTCGCTGAACGGGTTTAAGAATTCCGTTATGGTTGCCGTAAATCAGTGCAGGAACATAGAGGTTGCAAGCCTGGTATTTTCGAAATTTAAGGCCGCGGTGGAGAAATATCTGCCCATCAAGATATTGCCCCTCGGGACAATCCTT
>Ga0208980_10001008_pt1 | contig 16834 bp, 11 predicted proteins | sample WetSurMetagenome_3_FD_187993 | JGI IMG/M metagenome (GOLD analysis project Ga0208980, IMG submission 187993) | Wetland microbial communities from Twitchell Island in the Sacramento Delta, sample from surface sediment Aug2011 Site A1 Bulk (version 2) | ecosystem: Environmental > Aquatic > Marine... | reverse complement strand
AATAATTTTGTGATTAGTCTGAATACGTTTGCGTTTTGATTATCATCTGTAGTTCTTTTATTTGTAGGGACAATCCGCCTTAAGCGGAGCGACTTGTCCCTACATTTTTAATCTATTCTCTCAGACCAGTATTTAATTGTATTACACCATTTTGATTTGCCTTTATCCAATAACCTTTGCCGGGCAGTAGTAAAGTTGGAATAGTGTATCCTCCTTCATAACCATAGAATGGCGATGAAAGAATATTTGGTGGAACTGTTGTTATACCGGAGACAACTACATTATACGCAAATGGACCTATTAAATTCCAACCTTGAACAACTGATACTTCATTTCCATTTACATAATTGCCTGCGATGGTTACTGACTGGCTGCCATTAAACTTTGCCCAGTAACCTTTGCCATTTTCTAAAGTTGTAACCTGGTTATAACCAGCAGTGTAAGCATAGAAAGGTGAAATAACTGTTGGGAAAAGAATAATTCCGGTCATATCACTTGCGGTTAACGGAACAGAGAGTAAATTCCAGCCGTTGTTTATAGAAACTGATGATTGGTTAGTTGCACCAGGGATAATACTATCATACTGCATCTTTAAGAATGCTTTTGAAAAAAGATTGGTATAAGAACCTGGGATTGTTGCTGTCCCTTGACCTGTGAATGGACCGAGATTTAAGAAAGAACCATTAATTTGATCTGTTAAATACATTATTGCACCGAGGGGAAGATTATAAGTTATATCAACAGGCACACCATTTACACTCATCAACCATAAAGTATGTTCAATCATTCCAGTAAACGGAAATACCGGTGGATTGCTAGGAGCTCTGTAATCTTTGTAGGTTGACACCACACCACACCCATAAGGATACATATCAAATCTTATTTCAGTCTCGCCGGGAGGAGGTGAAGGTAAATCGGATTCACCAAGCTGAGGATCAATACAGATTGTTGCTGTTAAATCAAGTCCGACTGACAATGGAAAATTAAAATTATTAGCTGTTGCTGCTAATGAAATGTCAACTGCTGCTTGGCCATAAATGTTTTGAACTAATGGTAGCGTTAAAAAAAATAATAATAAAAGATTATGCGATTTAATTTTCTCCTCCTTTTATTTTAAGATAGTTAATTTTTTAGTTAACACTTGATTGTTTGTTTCCAAAGTATATATGTATACACCAGAAGGTAAATTGTCGGAGTTAAAGATTATTGAGTACAAACCTTTGCTTTTATATTCGTTAGAAAGTATGCTTAGTCTTTCTCCTAGAATATTATAAAGGGATATGTTTACATTACCCTCAACAGGAATTTGGTATTTAATTACTGTTGTTGAATTAAATGGGTTAGGATAGTTTTGATACAAATTTATTTCCGTTGGAGCAATGTTTATTTCTTCAGCAGTTACATCTGTGATAATCTCCCCCAAATATCCGTACTTATTGATTTGCTGTGCAACTACAGTGAAATTGTCAATTACACCTCCTATAATAAACCCGCCACTTCCATCAGTGTTAAAGGATTGGTATTCAATTGATGGGTGCGAAATAAGAACTCCACCAGTATCCCACAATTTGTTTCCAAGTGAATCATAAGATTGTGCTATTAATGAATCAGGCAAATAATTAGTTTCGTGGTAAATGAATGCGGTTCTGTTTTTTTCAAGAGGGACAATATAAGCACCACCCAAAGGTGGTGTACCGACTTGAAGACTTCCCTCAGCTAAAAGAATTGTTCCGTTAAGTCTAAGTGCCTGAAACTGTACGACTTTCTCAATTCCATTCTTTTTCCCTGTCCAACTGTAATAGATAAAATCATTATTGTGCTTAATATTTAAATGTGCATTAATATCAAGACTATCTGCAATTTCAACATAAGGTTCCAGCCAGAGGTTGTTACCAAGAGAATCTTTTCTTTGAGCTACAAGTTTTCTATTGTTTGTATTACCTGTTATACCGCTTTGAACTATTCCCCCTTCAGTATCTGGTACTATAACAACAAGCGTTGTACTATCCTGCCTAGCAATGTCTCCATTTTGTCTTATTCTGTATAAATTTCTTCTTATCTGCACATAATAATTTCCATCGCTTGCTCTTACTATACTTGCCGGACTCCAGTTAATATCTTTCTGAATATATATTCCTGTATCGCTCCATAATCTTTGCCCATCTCCATCCATTCGGTTTATCCAGTATTCAGCAGAGTAATCAGAACTCGAAATCATCCATACAATTACACAACCACCATTTCCATCAGATACTAACCTTTGTGATCCTTGATTAGTATCTACTACAGAGGCTCTTATACCTGTTTGCCCCCATAAAAAAATACCATTACTGTCAACTCTCTGTACTCTAACCCTTGTTGTAAAAACTGTTCCATTATCTTCATTGTCCTCGTAACTAATTATAACTCCGCCCTCACCATCTTCAATTATTTCTGCCTGCCATTGTTCGGGAAGTTCTCCAAGTATTTGTTTTTTATTTCCCCAAGGCTTGTAACCATATAAATCCAATCTTTCCACAGCGAGCTTTTGTGGGTAAAAACTTTCATAGTTGTACGTTACATAGCATCCACCGGCACTATCGCTAACAATATGCGGATCCCAGCCGTAGGCAATGATTAAATTATTATTTGGATCAGTGGACCATTGTGGCAGTAAGTAACTAGGGAGGAGAATTAAAAAACAAAAGGATTGAATTAATTTTTTCATCTTATCCTCATTATTTTATAAAAATTAATTGGGACAAGAATTATAATAACCGAAGTGATGTTAATAAGTAACGCGGGAAAGGAAGGGATATTTAGAATCAACAATAGCACTTGATTCTCTCTTTAATAAACTAATAGTTAATTAGTAATTATTTATAGCCCGTGATGGATAAACTTTAACTTACCACCGAAAATTATATATCAAATTTCACGCCTCATTGGAAATTATGATTAGGCTAAATTTTTTCACAGTTAAAAAATTAGTTGGTAAGAAAGTAATTCATTTGAGAGAAATGTTTACTGTAAATAAGAAATTTATTTCACCCGTATCCCTTTAAAATAAAGAAGCGCCCGAAAAGTGAGCGCTTGAACAAACAAATTATGCCAGTACAGATTTTATTCTTTTGGCTTTGCTTCGTTTACAACAATGTTCCTGCCGTTAAGCTCAGAACCATTTAAAGCATCAATAGCTGCTTTGGCTTCGGAATCATTTTCCATTTCTACAAAACCGAAACCTTTAGAACGCCCCGATCGACGATCCATCACAACTGTGGCAGAAACAACTTTACCGTATGGAGTAAAAGCTTGTTTTAAACCTTCGTCGTTGATTGCCCAAGGGAGACTTCCCACAAAAAGTTTTTTACTCACAAAAGACCTCTAATAGTAATTAAACAACATTATGGCAAAAGCCACACCTAAAAATATAAAAACTCCTGAATATCACAAGTTAAGATTTATGAGCCATTAATATTTATTAACTCGCATTACTTAACATTGTCAACAGTCAAAATTACACTGGTTTTGTTTGAATAGGCTTTGATTTTTTAAGTTTTTGTTATTTCTTTTTCACCACAACAAATGTAATATCATCTTCCTGCTTTGCCTCACCCTTCCAAATCTCTACTTCTTTCAGCAAAGATTTAATAGTATCTGAAGCAGTTTTTTCACCAAAAGAGCCGAAAAGCGCTTTTGCCCTGGAATAATCGAGAATCTCTTTGTGTTTATTGAATAACTCAGGAAAACCATCTGACATTAAAAGTAACGTATCTCCTTTTGAAAGGGAAGTTTCTCTTCTGGGGTATGTGAAATCCGCAGGACCGCCAAGTGGTATTGCCTGAAGTTTTATTTCTTCAACCCGATTATTTGAATATCTGTAAATGAGTGCCGGCGGCATTCCTGCCGAGGAGATTGTAACTTTTTCTTTTTCAATCTTAGCTACAAGCATTGCCATATAAATATTGCCAAGCCGCATATCTCTTATTATCGAATTACTTTTATTTAAAAAAGTAACAACATCTGTACTCGTACTTTCCGCAGTAAAGATACCTTTGATTGTTGCAACCATTGTTCCAGCTTTCATACCATGTCCGGTTGCATCACCGATTGCAATAATCAGAGTTCCATTGCGATCATATTTAAAATCATAATAATCTCCGCCAACTTCTGAAGCTGTTTTCATGTAAACTGCAATTTCAAGATCAGGAACATCCGGAACACTTTTCGGAAGCATTGACAATTGGAGTTTACGAGCTTCTTCAAGTTCTTTAGTCTTTCTAAGATTATCAGCCTCGAGTAACTTTCTTGAAAGTTCTTCTTCTTTAACCTTTCTTTCTTGTTCGATAGTTTTCTGCGAGAGTTCTTTAACCTGGACTAATTGTTTTTCCAGATCCATATGTGTATCAGACATTTTCTTGGCAAGGTTTATTGAAACTGTGATTGCAAGAAAGACAAGACCATAAACATAAACCAGGTAAATTCCGAAAAGAGGTCTTGTAATCGTCTCTGTGAGAATGAGAACCTGATAGCCGATCAATAATATTGCTACAATAAATCCAACTCCAACCAGCCAACCCCAGCTCCATTCTTGTTTTATAGAGCGAATCACTGACCTGACAATTTCTACAGTAATGATTCCCGCAAAAATAAAAAACGCAATATCGACCATATCTTCACCCAATTGAGGAAAGAAAATAGTTTGAATTGCAAAAAGCGTGGATAAAACAACAAAGTATAAATACTGTTTCGGAATTTTATTATATGAACTGGCATATACAGTCAATAATCCAAACAGCAAAGAAAGCTGGACTGACAACCCATTTATTGTGGATAAAGTTATAGTAGTTAGGATTGAATTAATAAAATTATTTTGTATTGAAGTATAAATAACAACCGAGAATGAGAACATTGATATCGAGTAAAATAAATTTTCCTTGGCTATCGGATAGAAAATAAAAAGTAGTAAATGCATTATTGCGAATGCAAGAATGAATGCACCAAATGCCATTTGACTGATAGATAGTTCTCTTACAGTATTAATCCTGTTGTAAACAAAGACTTCGATATCACCGAGAATAGCTGTAAATCCAACTTGAATATTATGGCTTGCCAATTTCTCAGCAGAATGATTCGAATATCGGACAGCAAGAACCTGTTTTTCTTTTCTATCAAATAAAATGTGTCTTGGATTCATATCTACAAATGCTATCTCCGTCGCTGGATTGCTACCAACCATTCCATACTTATAAAGTAATTTTCCATTTAAATAAACTTCAGCAGCGCCGGTGCAAAAGAAATTAAAACCAAAAACAATATTCCAAAGAGAAGAATCAACTTGTATTTCATTTCTGAACCAGATGTTTCCAGTCCAATCTAACTTTTTAAAATCCTCTTTGTTTAGTTCTGGATTAATAGATTTCCATTCACTATCATCATAATCCGGATCAGCCCAGGAAGAATCATCTCCAATTTGGTACTTCCAACCTTCAAACAGTTCAACAAACCCTCCTTTATTTTTAATCCTTTCTTCGGTTAGAATTATTTTTTGCTGAACCTGATCCCGCCATTTTGTGATCTTGAATTTTAATGTTGTGTCCCCATTAACGACATGCATAAAATTTGGAAACTCTATTCCGCTGGAATCCACTGCTTCAGTAGTCCAGTCACCCCTTGTGAATTTGAAAAAAAGAGTATCACCCGTGTTAGCGTAAGTTTTAAAGCTCCAGGTGTTATAGGATCTCTTTTTCATTTTCTGCATATTGAACCAGTTACCGAGTTCATCATTACCACCCGTTATATAAACTTTGGAGTTGCTTGGTAAAGAGTCAACTTCAGCAAAGATTACTATCTTTCTCTCTTGGGGATAGAAGAATTCAATAGGGAACAAAGCAAGAAAAAGTAATAGTGTATTATATATTCGGATTCTCATTATGGCTCTAAAGGATTGAAATAATAATTTTAAAATATAGAAAATTAACGCCCTAAACTTAAACTGCGGGCATTAAATTTGAAATGTTCGTTCGATTAATATTACAATGAATAGTTTGGAAGAATTACTTAATTGCTGAGATGAAATCTTGCTTATTCGTTCTCCGGATTTAACAAATCAAATTTGGTAATATCACCTCACAGCCAATATGTAATCTTTATCATAAATATATTATCCGGCTGGACACTCATTAAATTGTTCATTGAATTTCCAAACTCAAACTCGCCGGTTGGCGTTACATCTTCTCTGCTTTGAGTCCAGACAAGATAGAGTGTTGAGCCAGCCATATACTCCCATCGTAAAACAGCGTTTCCACGGAGTGATACATAATTGAAATTCGGATTGCCAATTGTCTTCGACTCTGCTGGTCCTTCGCCATCAGGATCAAAAGCGTAAGAAGTTATCTCACCATTTGGATTTGTGGTTTGTTCTATGGTAGATCCATTCTCTCCGTAAATTGTAAAGTCGTATGAACTTGGAAGCTCAAGGAATTTATAGTCGTTATAGTTTCCGGAAGCAATGAGCGGCTGCAGGTAAACCTGGAAACTTAGCTTTGGACTTATTATCCAATCAGCACGAAAACCTCCAGAAAAAGTCGTCTGGTCAAGATGGGCAAAAACATATCGTTTGCCATAAGTATCCATTGCAATGGGATCTGTAAAATTTCCAACCCATTGAGTTTCGAAAATGTCTTTATAAAATTCCGGTCCGAATGAAACAGTTAAAGTCGGAATGACTTTAAATTCCAAATTTGTGTAAATACCACGTGATGTTCCATCTTCACCTGTCGCGAAATTTCCGCCAACGTATAATACCCACCAAACCCGGTTATCAGTGTTGAGTTCAAAGTTAATTGAATTTCGCTCTGGATTAACTGTTAACGGACCGCCGCGTGTTCGTCTTGCATTCAATGTGGAAGGATTGTATGTGTAAGAAAGATTGGCTCCGGAAAAATCACGGAGGGCAATATATGTCCCTGCTCTGTAGCCTTGTGCAACACGGTTTCCGCCGAAATCGTAGCTAACGAATGTTGAAGCGTTAATTCCGAAGTACTGGTAAAAATCAGTTGGAACGTTCCAGATATAGTTTGTATGGAAATGTGCATTTATGTAATCACTGAAAGATCCAAAACCGAGATCGTTCACTTCAAATTTAGGACTGATAAATCCAACGGCGGTATTAAAAGTCCAACGTCCGCGGTTTTTGTTGAGCATAAATCGTCCGCTGTAACCAGTCATTGATGTTGCAGAACTGTCTACCGAAATATGAGTTGCATCTGGTCGCTGGAAATAATGTGTTGGACTTTGCTGCAGAGAAAGTAATCTTTCGGTAGATCCCGTTATACTTGATAGAGCTGCCCAACCAGTCAACACGTAAGTATTATCAGAATCCAAAAAAGTCCAGCCATCCCCTCCAACTACAAATGCGTTTTTGTTTATCTGGTCACTTAGTGTTGGATCATCAAAAAATCTGTTGGTTAAAGTGGAAAGTATTCCAAATCCTTGGTTCCCATTATTAAAATCCCGTTGTAAACGAAGAACCCCGTAATAGGTTAAAGGCTCGACTTCTACACTTGAATTCATTCCATCTGAACTAATATTTGCAAACTCGCGTTTGGTAAGTGATTGAATTGTTCCAAACTTCCAGCCGTCATATACCTGCCCGGAGATTTTTGCGGCTCCAAGAATATGAGTTCCATTTGGAATGTCTGCATAGTCATAAGGAGGCAAGCCCCCTTGCGGTGCTCTTCCAATTCTTCTACTGTAAAAAATATTTGTTGTTGGCCAGTTGAATGAAACAGTGTTGTTTGTTCCGCCATAACCAAATCTATAAATGCTTGCCCCCTCAGTAAAGAAAGGCCTTTTTTCCTGAAATGTGTACTCAACATCTGTGAGGTTCACAATTGCAGGATCTACTTCCACTTGTCCGAAGTCAGGATTGATTGTTCCATTTAGCGTTAAACTGTTTCCCAGTCCGGCTCTCACATCAAGTCCCAATCCGGGTGAATATTCACTGCCTGAATTAAATGGATCTCCTGTTGTAGTTTGAATGTATTCTGCTTTACCGACGACGTAAGGTAGGTATTCAATTCTAGCTGGTGGAGTAATTCCCTCTATGCCTACCAGATCGGGAAACCTTGATGTAAAACCGCTTTCATTTCTTGGAGTGAATACCAGCATATCAGTCTCAAATCTTCTGCTGATGAATCGTTCAACATTTATTCCCCAGGTCTGTGAATCGCCTTCCTGAAATCGTAGTTGAGAGTAAGGAATTTTTATCTCAGCCGACCAGCCATCATCATTCAAACTTGCACTCCCTTCCCAAACAGCATCCCACGAAAGATCGTTTGGCTGCTTGACATCGTTTTCTATCAAACCGTCAGCAAGTGTTCCTGCAGCAGAAACATAGAAAAAATATCCGCTTCTTTTATCGCGGTAGGAATCGATATAGACAACACAACCATCCGAAGGATCTCCCCAGATAAAATCACGGCGAACCAATCTTGCCATAATTGAGTCTGGTCTGGTATCATAAAAATTTCCCGCGAAGTATATGGCTTCGTTGTCATATGCAAACCAAAATTCGGAGTGTTGTGAAGGATTCAATCCCTGATCGGGATCCTGCTGGATTAAATTTGTCATTCCCGGTCGCTGCCAGATTTTTTCATTAAGTTTACCATCGATTACAATCTGCTCTTCGGCTCTGGCGGCATTAATTTTTAAGCTCGAATTTTGTTCTACACTTGAGTTTACAGGATATGCTAATAACATTGTTACTAAGAAAAGTAAAATGCAAAACTTCATTTGCTAACCTCCTTTATATTTTCCAATTTAATAATACTAATAGAGGCTAACGTGAGTTATTCAATTTTATTCGCCGGTTATTCCTGCGGATAAAAGGACAGAATAAAATTTCAAGAATGAACCAATATTTTACCTAAATTGGATTCAACAGGGGAATGAAGTGAATTTTAATGATTGGACGAAAAACTTCTTTAAAACAATTTTATATGAGAATTGAGCTAATAGCCTGTTGTAAGTTTTCAATGAATTGAATTGTGATATTATCGGAGTGCTTCAATCCCTTTGAATTTCCCAAAGGAAGCATAGCAGTTCTGAATCCTAATTTTTCCGCTTCCTGAACTCGTTTGTCGATGTGTCCGACGCTTCTGATTTCTCCGCCTAAGCCGACTTCACCAATTATGATCTTTTGATTATCAATTACTTTATCAGATAAACTTGAGGCGATTGCTGAGCAGACTGCAAGATCAGCCGCAGGTTCCGTTATTCTAATCCCTCCTGCGATGTTGACGAAAACATTTGTAGCTGATACACGAACGTTTGCTCTTTTTTCAAGAACAGCTAGAAGGATTGATAATCTTCTTTGGTCAAACCCATTACTAACTCTTTGAGGATAGCCATAATTTGATGGTGTAACAAGTGCCTGAACTTCCAGAAGAATTGGTCGTGTTCCTTCAATGCTCGAGGTTACTACAGAACCGGGAGTTTGTTTTTCTCTCTCACTTAAAAATAATTCGCTTGGGTTTTTTACTTCGCGCAAACCATCTTCATGCATTTCAAAAACACCAATTTCATTTGTACTTCCAAATCTATTTTTCTGTGCACGAAGAATTCGGAAAGAGTAGTTTGATTCTCCTTCAAACTGAATAACTGTATCAACCATATGCTCAAGTAATTTTGGCCCGGCTATCATTCCTTCTTTTGTAACGTGACCGATTATTATTACAGAGTAATGTTTCTTTTTTGCTTCTTCCATTAGAAGGGCAGTGCATTCTCTGATTTGAGTGATAGTCCCGGGAGAATTATCAAGCTCCGCTCTGTACATAGTTTGAATTGAATCAATCACAACAACAGAGGGCGAAAGCTGATTAATTGCTCCAAGTATATCTGAAAGGTTTGTTTCTGCCTGCACATAAAACTCATGTGAATTCAGTTTTAATCTGCTTGCTCTAAGCTTAATTTGTTTTTCGGATTCCTCTCCTGTAGCGTAAAGCACTTTTTGATTAATATTTGCTGTAGCCTGCATAGCCAATGTTGATTTCCCAATTCCAGGATCGCCGCCGAGAAGAATAACTGAGCCGGGCATTAATCCACCGCCGAGCACTCTATCAAACTCATTTATTCCTGTTTTTATCCGGTCTTCTTCATTAGCGGAAATAGTTTCAATTGTGTTCAGTTCGAATTTCGATTTTGTAAATGTGGGTTTCCGCTTCGAGGTTTCGATTATTTCTTCTATGAAAGAATTCCAGCTTTCACATTCGGGGCACTTGCCCAGCCATCTGAGTGTTTCGTAACCGCAGTTTGAGCAGATATATTTAATTCGTGTTTTAGACATAATTTACCCTGAACTTGTTTCAGGGTCTTTTATTGAATTTTATTACTTTGTTCTCATTAGTAAAGTGAATTAAAGTAAGCTTCCAACAATCTTCTCTACTTTACTTATCGTAACAGGAATACCTGAAACATCTTTTCCGCCAGCAGTAGCAAGATGTGGACGACCTCCGCCACCGCCACCGACGAGCTTTGCAAGTTCACCAACAATTTTACCAGCACTCAGCTTCTTCTCTTTGATTAGATCATCACTTACAACAGCTACGATTCCAACTTTATCTTCAACTTGTGAGATTAGAACTCCCACACCGCTGCCCATTTTATTTCTGAGTTCATCGCCGAAAGATTTCAATTCATCCATATTGTCAGCATGAACTCTGCCTTTAAAAACCTTTATTCCTTTCTCTGAGGAATGAAGGGATAGAATGTGATCAAGTTGCCCTAGTTTTTCTTTTAACTTAAGATCTGAAATCTCTTTCTCAAGTTTCTTTTTAGTATCGAGCAACTCATCAATTCTGGAACTGAACTGCTTCATATGTTCAAGCTGGGACTGGATATATTTTTCTACTCCTGCACCAGTAACAGCTTCAATTCTTCTTACTCCGCTTGCTATGGAAGCTTCACTGGTTATCTTGAACAAACCAATCTCGGAAGAATTTTTAACGTGAGTTCCACCACAGAATTCCATTGTAAAATCTCCAAACTGCACAACGTTAACTTTATCTCCATACTTATCGCCAAAGAACATTAACGCACCCATCTTTTTTGCTTCTTCAAATGGAATGTTACGATGATGGAACATTTCAAGATTTCTTCTCAACTGTTCGTTCACCATTATTTCAATGTCTCGTAATTCTTCGGGACTTGGTTTAGTGAAATGTGTAAAGTCAAAACGAAGATGATCCGGGCCAACATACGAACCAGCCTGTTGAACATGTGTGCCAAGAATTTTCCTTAATGAAGCATGAAGAAAATGTGTGACGGAATGATTACGCATCACATCCCAGCGATGTTTAGAGTCAACTTCAGCGATAAGCTCAGCTCCGGGCTGCAGGATTTTCATTGAATCATTCTCAACAACATGCACTATCTTATTTTCGATCTTTAATAAATCGACCACACTAAATTTGTGATTACCCAAAATAAGGGAACCAGTATCATCAACCTGTCCACCGGCTTCAACGTAGAATGGAGATTTATCAACAATTATAAACTCTGCATTACCATCTCTCTTGTAGCCGATAATTTTTGATTTGGTTTTAAGTTCATCATATCCAGTAAACTCAGTCGATTCAGAACTAGTAATCTGAAATTCCCGAATGTCATTAAGCGAGACATTTACAGACGCAAACTTTTCCTTTGAAGCTTCCCGTGCTCTGTCTTTTTGTTGATTCATCAGCTCGTTAAATCGAACTTCATCGATTGAAAATCCCTTTTCGATAGCCATTATGTTCGTGAGGTCAACAGGAAAACCAAATGTATCATACAGTTTAAAAACATCTTCACCGGGAATAAGTTTTTCTTTTTTCTTATTCAGTTTTTCAATTATATCCTCAAATAATTCTATCCCTCTATCGAGAGTCGCATTAAAACTTTCCTCTTCACCCTTGATTACTTTTTTGACGTATTCCTTCTTCTCTTTTATTTCTGGAAATACATCTCCCATTGTCTGAGCAAGAACATCCACAAGCTGATAAAGAAAAGGTTCGTTCAGATTTATCTTTCTGCCATAACGGGCAGCTCTTCTTAGTATTCTTCTCAGCACATAACCTCTGCCTTCATTTCCGGGAACGGCACCATCAGCAATTGCAAAAGTAAGAGCACGAATATGGTCTGCAATTACTCTGGTTGGGATCTTTATTTCTTCTGATTTTTCTTTAGCACCGGTAGCAAGATCCTTTTCAATTTTGATTTTGCTGAGATTAACAATCTCATTAATAATTGGATAAAAAATATCTGTATCGTAATTCGAATTTGTTTTTTGCAATACAGCACAGATTCTTTCAAAGCCCATCCCTGTATCAACATGCTTTGCCGGAAGTTCATGAAGCTTTCCATTTTCATCACGATTGTACTGGATGAAAACCAGGTTCCAGATTTCAATACATTCTGGTGTCCCAGCATTGACATATTCTGGATTTTCAAAGTCATCGCCAATATTAATATGTATTTCCGAACAAGGGCCGCAAGGACCAGTCTCTCCCATTTCCCAGAAGTTTTCCTTTTCTCCAAATTTTAAAATGTGCTTGGGATTGATGTCAGTTTTTGATTTCCACAATTCAAAAGCTTCTTCGTCATCTTTGTAAACTGAAGCCCAGAGTCTTTCTTTAGGAAGTTTCCAGACCACAGTCAGAAGTTCCCAAGCCCACTCAATTGCTTCAGCTTTATAGTAATCACCGAAAGACCAATTGCCGAGCATCTCGAAGAATGTGTGATGGTAAGTATCGTGACCAACCTCTTCAAGATCATTATGTTTTCCACTAACACGAATACATTTCTGTGTATCAACTGCTCGTTTGTAATCTCGCTTGCCTTTGCCAAGAAATACATCTTTAAACTGATTCATTCCTGCATTTGTGAATAGCAAAGTAGGATCATCAAACGGAACAACTGGAGCAGATCCAACAATTTTATGCTCCTTACTTTGGAAGAAGTAAAGGAACTGAGTCCTTATTTCAATGGAGGTCATTTTTTCCTTTATGTTTTAACTTATCGGTAAAAATAATAAAATAGGTTGTAAGCATGAACCTTAAAATCAGCATGAAAATGGCATTTTAATTGCTCTTTCAAGAGATTAAACAAATGTAACAATCGTTGATTATTAAGTGGGGAAGTGCAATATGAGTAATTACAATATACTAACAGATGCAGAGATAATGCTCAAAATTGCAGGCTATGATTCGAAGGCTTTAGAACTGCTATATGATCGTTACGCACCACAACTCTACGCGTTAATAAAAAGAATTATCCCGAATCAAGAATTAGCCGAGGAAGTGCTCTCGGAAGTTTTCGTAATAATTTTAAAACAGATAGATCAGTTTGATTTTAAAAGCAATGATGTATACACATGGCTGATTACATTAACAAGAAATAAAGCAATTGATGCGATGAAAAGAGGACAAGGCAGAGAAAAAAGAAAGTATACTGAAGAATTTGAAAAGGAAGAAATACTGCCGAAACTTTCTCCGGAGATAAAAGCGATAGAATTTTCAAATGTTATTGATATGCGAAAAAAAATTCAAGAGGCTTTTAATAGTCTAACAGATGCACAGAAGTTAGTAATTGATTTAGCTTACTATGAGGGAGTAGATGAAAACATAATAGCTGAGAGATTGAAAATACCTGTCAGCAGTGTTAAGTCGAAGTTGCGCTTAGCAAATGCCAGCCTGATGAAGCAAATTTTTAATGACAGGATATAATTATGGATAGACTTAACATACTTGAATTAATCCAGCTTTATACTACCGGTTGCATTAGTCAGCCAGATAAAATTATTCTCAAAACATTAATGGAAAACGATGAGAATTTTCCATGGGCTGAACTGGCGGAGTCTCAGAATTTAATAGCCATTCTTCCATCAATATTAAATCCTGAAATGCCTTCCAGCAGAGTAAAAGAAAAGATAATGATGAAGATGAACAAGGCATTGTTTGTAGAAGTAGGTACAGTTAGTGAAAGCAAAGCATATCAAAAAGAAAATATTCAGTTAGAAGAACAAGCTGACAAATCTGAATCAAAAAGTAAAATTGATTGGGGGACACTTTCTGTTTTAAAATCTTCTTCAGAGGAAAAGAAGGCACAAGAAAAAGTTGAAGTACACAATCCGATAATTATAAAAGAACCAGTAAAGGTGCATTTTACTGAGACCTCATCAAAATTAGAATTTGAAGAGGTAATTGAAATCCCTGAGAAACCGGGCGTAACAAAATCCAAAGAACATTTTTCGGCATTACGGGGAATGAGAAAATATGCTTTAATTTTTGGAGTGATGGCTGTTCTCGGCGTAATTGTGTTTTCATATTTTAATTTGATAAAAACTTCTGAAAGCAATTATCTTCAACCTGAGATTGAAAAGCCGGCGAACATTTCAATTGAACAAAATGATGCTATCATTAATGATTCAGTTGAGGAATTAGTTATTCCTGAGAATATTCAATTAACAGAAGAAGAGAAAAACCTGGCAAAAGATGAAATGGTAAAAGAAGTTCTTCCAACACCACCTCCTAAATTGCCACAGGCACTTGAAAAACCAACGAATAAGTTTGCCGAGAACAATTTTGCTGAGGAAAAAATCGAGGAGAAGGATTTAACAGTTTCGGAAGAGAAGCCTGTCATTCCACCAAAGGAAGAAACTAAAATCGAAAAAGAACCCGATTTTTTTGTAGCAGTTGAAGAAATGCCTGCACCCATTGGAGGTTTGAAAAGTATTCAAGAAAAAATAGTCTATCCTGAACTTGCGAAGAGAGTAGGCATAGAAGGAAGAGTGTATATTCGTGCATTTGTTGATGAAAGTGGTTCGGTCATTAAAGCAGAGATTACAAAAGGCATCGGAGGCGGTTGCGATGAGGTGGCATTGGATGCCGTTCTTAAAACCCAGTTCAGTCCTGGTAAGCAAAGGGGAAGACCAGTAAAAGTTCAGGTTACAATTCCAATCGTTTTTAGAAGGTAAGTATTTAAAACTGCTTTGAAATTTTACTACTAGTCATTTTTACCCTCAGTCGGTTACGATTTGATTGTCAACTCTATCTCTCATCCAATGGATGCAACTAAAGAATAAAGTTACTATGGCACTCAAATTGCTTTTTTAAGCTCATAACTATACTTTTAATCACAGAAAAAAAACCATTTCAAGGAAGAACTGATTTGACTGAAGGTAAGTCTTTAACCGATGCGGAATTAATGTTGAGGATAGCTGGATATGATTCCAAAGCATTAGAGCAACTTTATGATCGTTACACTCCATTATTATATACTTTAATAAGAAGAATAATTCCTGACAAGGAAACTGCAGAAGAAGTACTGTCAGAAATATTTGTGATAATATGGCGACAGATAGATCAGATTAATTTCACTAATGGAAACGTTTATACCTGGATGGTAACGTTAGCAAGAAATAAAGCGATTGATGTAAAAAACAGAACTGCTGAGAAAGTAACTGAAGAATACTCTGAGGAATATGAAAAGAACAGGATACTCCCAAAATTATCTCCAGAAATTGAACCTGTCGAATTAGAGACGGTTCTTGGGATGAAGGAAAAGATAGAAGGAGCAATAAAAAGTTTGACAGATGCTCAAAGGTATGTTATGGAATTGTCATATTATGAAGGATTGGATGAGAGCGTGATTGCAGAAAAATTAAAAATACCATCGAGCACAGTAAAATCAAAGCTGCAAGTTGCAATCGGAAACCTGATGAAAAAAATTTCAAAAACAAATTAGCGATTATGGAAAAGAAAAAAGCAATAGACTTAATAAAGCTTGAAGTTTTAGATTGCCTGAATAATGGAGATGCCGAAACACTCCGTTTATCGAAGCAAGTTGATTCAGACTTTCCCTGGAAAGAATTAGGAGAATATCAGAATCTAGCCGCTTTCTTGTCTGTAGCTTTACCACTTGAATTTCCTGTTAGCGAGCTTAAAGATAAAGTTGCTTTAAAACTCTATAATATGAGAGATGAAATAAAAGCAAAGCTAGATGCCAAAAAGAAACTGGAAGAACCACCTGTTTTAGTTGAAGAAGAAGAAATAATCGTTGATGAAGAAATCACAATTGATGAAATAAACGTCCCGGTTGTTGAAGAAGAAATAGCCCCTGTTGCCGTTGCAGGGAGAATAGAACAAAAAAGAATAGCAGAAGATGTTTCTATAAAAACTGAACTTCGTAATAAGGCTGCTTTTGATAAGGAATTAGTTGAGAAGACGGTCAAAGAATATATTAAGTCTCATATCGAACCCGAATTGAAATTGATCAAGGTTAACATTAAACGAAACCTCATAATCAGCTTAGCACTTTTTGCTATCAGCTTAATATTAATAGTGATTCTGTTTGTAATGGGTTTAACTTAACCTTCATAAGACTTGCCTACTTAACACCGCATTTCATTCCCGTCCTCAACTCGATTTATCTGATTTTCAAAAAAAGAGCAATTACTATAAGAATTATTATTGCTGGCCATAGAAAATTTAATACTGGTAATAATGATTGGATAAACGATCCAATGCTCAAATGGCTGTTCATTATTAATAACGTTAACCCTGCAGATAGAAGCAAGATAGAAATTATCAGAAAAATCTTTTTTGATTTAGTTGAAATATGCAGAACCAACAAACCGGTTCCGGCAAAAATCAGGATGATAGGCACACTCATTCCATCCCTATTATTCAACTCAAAATTTTCTGAGATTAAAAAATATACTCCAAGAAGAAAAATTATGGAGCCAAGAAAAACTGATAATCTATTCTGCCTGATTGACTCACCATAGACTAAGGCTATACCTATTATGAGTAGTGCG
>Ga0208980_10001007_pt1 | contig 16836 bp, 12 predicted proteins | sample WetSurMetagenome_3_FD_187993 | JGI IMG/M metagenome (GOLD analysis project Ga0208980, IMG submission 187993) | Wetland microbial communities from Twitchell Island in the Sacramento Delta, sample from surface sediment Aug2011 Site A1 Bulk (version 2) | ecosystem: Environmental > Aquatic > Marine... | reverse complement strand
ATGGTTCATTGATTATTGCAATGGAGGAAGGCAGCCACCGGGAAGGGAACAAGTCGGCGTTAGGGCCTCCCTCCTTATATTTATTGATAACAGACTCAATCTCAAGAAGTACAGACTCACCTCCTTTTTCATCATTAAGATTAATATTGTTGTTTTTTGCCCACCTTAAAAGTGCTTCCCTGTTAGGGACAATAATCGCAGTTGTATATTTATTCTGGTTATTATAAAGCATCATCTGGTCGATATACGGTGACCTGTCGGTGATCGTCTCTTCAATACCCTCCGGGCTGTATTTTTCCCCGTCGTCTGAAATAAGCAGACTCTTAAACCGGCCTAGCACATAAAGAAACCCGTCGCTGTCGAGGTAACCCATATCTCCTGTATGAAGCCATCCGTTGCGAATCGTTTCCATGGTCGATTTTTCATTTTTATAGTACCCAACCATTACGTTTTCCCCGCGTATCACTATCTCTCCTTTTTGTCCGGTGGGGAGATCATTACCATCTTCATCACAGATTTTCAGGTCGAGGTTGCCGACTATTACCCCGGATGTTCCAAGTTTATGCCGTTTTTCGGTATTTCCTGAAATAACAGGTGATGCCTCCGATAATCCGTAACCCTGGAACATTGGTATTCCTATAGCATAAAAAAACCTCTGGAGCTCAATATCAAGAAGTGCAGCACCTCCAAAGAAAAACTTTAATCTGCCTCCAAGCCCCGCTCTTATTTTCCTGAACAGGATAACATCATAAAGCATATACAAAGGCTTAAGGAACACCTTCAACCCCTTTCCCCTGTCCCACCCGTTTCCATTGTAACTATAGGCAATACTCAATGCATGGTTAAAGAGTTTTTCAATTGTATTCCCCTTATCCCTGATGCTCTTCTCAATTCCTTTCCTGAGGTTCTTGGCCAGGGCTGGAGCACTGAGCAGAAATACAGGTCTTATCTCCCTGATATTTACAGGAATATTCTTTAAGCTGTCGAGATAGGATTTTGATGATTGTACGGCAGCCAGGCTGGCCCCTGTGGCAAGCATTATGTAAATACCGACAGTATGCGCAAATGAATGATCCCATGGAAGAATAAGAAGTGTGGTCCACCATTCGGGTACATCCATCAGGGTAAGAGTTTGCTCAATATTTGCGGTATAGTTCCTTTGTGAGAGAATTATACCCTTTGGATCGGCAGTGGTTCCTGATGTGTAACAGATACTTGCATAGTCATCGGGTTTCACCGAGTTGATTATTTCCTGGAACTTCGGCATGTTGTTACTTAGATACTCCTCTCCCAGCTTCTTAAGATCGCCCATATATATCTCATTCTTCTCATAATTGTCACGCGGATCAAGAAGAATTACCTTCTCAAGATTTGTGAGTTCTTTTTTAAGAGTATTTATCTTCTCGGCCTGATTACCTGATATTACGATCCATTTAGTTTCTGAATGTTCAAGCCTGAATTTCAGATCAATTCCTTCTTTCAGCATTATTGAAAGAGGAACACTGATGGCTCCTGCATGCAGAATTCCAAGTTCGCTGGTCACCCAGTCAGTACGGGATTCTGAAATGAGAGCAATCCTGTCACCTTTTGTTACACCTATTGAAAGCAGCCCGGCTGCCACCCTGTAGGTCTCCTCCTTTGTCTCTTTAAATGTTGTTGCTTTGTAGGCACCACTCTTTTTTTCAAGGAGATAAGGATTGTTCTCAAACCGCTTTGAACTCGCTTCAAGAAGGTCAATAATAGTTTTCATGATCAGCTATTTTAGAGTTTGGGAAAATGTTTCTCTATTCAGGTACCATGAGAAGATTGTTCATGGAAAATCCTCATTGTGATAAAGTTATTAAAGAGTTAGATACGAGTCAAAAAAAAGATATTATGGAAAACTGACTGAAAAGACGATGATTTTCTTACCTTTGCACCCCGAAATAACAAAGAATTGGAAGAAATAAGAAACATTGCAGTAATTGCACACGTCGACCACGGTAAAACAACACTTGTCGACCGTATTCTGTACCAGGTAAAACTGTTCCGCGACAACCAGGTGATGGGAGACCTCATCCTCGACAGTAATGATCTTGAGCGGGAAAGAGGTATTACTATACTCTCAAAAAACGTATCTGTACGTTATAAAAACGTTAAGATCAATATTATAGACACACCTGGGCACTCTGACTTCGGTGGAGAGGTCGAAAGGGTTCTTAACATGGCTGAAGGAGTGCTACTGATAGTTGATGCATTTGAAGGGCCAATGCCACAAACCCGTTTTGTTCTTCAGAAGGCGCTCGAGCTGGGTCTGAAACCAATTGTCGTCATCAATAAAGTTGACAAGCCAAACTGTAATCCTGAAGATACCCACGAAAGGGTCTTTGACCTTATGTACAGTCTTAAAGCCACAGAATACCAGCTCGACTTTCCTACCGTTTATGGTTCCTCGAAACAGGGATGGATGGGTGCAGACTGGTCTGCTCCGACAACTGATGTAAGTTACCTTCTCGACACCATTATAGAACACATTCCTTCGGCAAAGAAAATGGATGGTACGTTGCAGATGAGAATTTCATCGCTCGATTATTCATCCTATATGGGCAGGATAGCCGTGGGTAAAATCAGCAGGGGAACACTTATACCCGGGAGTGTGGTTTCGCTCATTAAGAGAGACGGGACAATTACCAGAAATACGATCAAGGAGGTATATCTTTTCGAGGGACTCGGCAAGGAGAAGACAAAAAAACCCGTCCGGTCAGGGGAGATATGCGCTGTACTCGGTATGGAGGATTTTGAAATTGGCGATACGATAGCCGATGAACTGGAACCGGAAGCCCTGGCTTATATGAAAGTTGATGAGCCGACGATGAGCATGCTCTTTGCATCGAACAACTCACCATTCTTCGGGCGCGAAGGCTCACTTGTAACTTCACGCCAGCTTAGAGACAGGCTCTTCAGGGAGACTGAAAAAAACCTCGCAATGAAAGTGGAGGAGACAGGAAGTTCAGAAGCTTTTATGGTTTTCGGACGGGGTATATTGCATCTTTCGATCCTCATCGAAACTATGAGAAGGGAAGGATTTGAGCTTCAGGTGGGCCAACCTAAAATAATGATCAGGGAAATTGAGGGAATAAAACTTGAACCCATTGAAGCCCTGACAGTCCAGGTACCTGATAATTTTGCCGGAAAGGTAATAGACCAGGTGACCCAGAGAAAAGGCGAAATAGTTAATATCGAGGTTAGAAACGACCGGGCTCATCTCGATTTCAAGATACCTGCCAGGGGTATTATCGGCCTCAGGAACCAGATACTTACAGTAACCGAGGGAGAAGCTGTGATTGCACACCGTTTCGACAGCTATGAACCATGGAAAGGAGAAATGGCGGTAAAACGGAATGGCTCGCTGATAGCAATGGAAACTGGAACTGCTGCTGCATACGCCATCGATAAGCTTCAGGACCGTGGAAAGTTCTTCATTTTCCCTGGAGAAGAGATCTACATGGGACAGGTTATCGGTGAAAGCAAGCGACAGGAAGATATCACTGTCAATGTTACAAAGACCAAGAAGCTTACCAATATGAGAGCCTCAGGGTCGGATGATAAGATAATCCTCGCTCCTCCCGTTCGTTTTTCTCTCGAGGAAGCAATGGAATACATTGCTGCTGATGAATATATTGAGATCACGCCAAAATCTATGCGCCTGCGAAAGATCATGCTGGATGAGAATGACAGGAAAAGAGCAAAAAACCAGATTTCCGGCTGATCTCTATTTCCTGTACAAACAACACTCGGGAAGCTTATTATAAATATCATCCGGTGAACGGTATTTGCCATTATCATGCCCCACCTCAGCTATGGCTCTTTGAATATCATCAAGGGTTGTGATTCTGTTGTCAAATTCCACCTGTGCCATTTTTGTGTCAATATCCCACAAAGCTGATGACACCCCTTTAACAGATTTAGCAGTAGTCTCGATCCTTTCCTTGCACATTTCACAATTGCCGGAGACCTTAAACATCTCTGTTCGAAAATTCCCGTTACCGTTCATTTCTTGCATATTAACTGAGGAAGTGTTCATCATACTTGGCTTTCCTTCAAGCTGGGAGGCAGCATCAACACTGAATGTGCCGCTGGTAACTATGTCTTCTCCTTCCTGAAGTCCGTCAGTAACGATATAACTGTCGCCAAGCATCGGGCCAAGTTCAATTTCGCGCATTTTGAATACTGGTTCCATGGAACCCTTTAGCTTTACATAAACAACAGATCGCTTTCCTGTCCAGAGAACGGAGGAACGCGGTATAACAAGTATTTCAGCATTCCCGCCGATACGTGATGAAACGATACCAGTTACGAACATTCCAGGTTTAAACATGCCAGAGCCATTGTTTGCCTCCGCTCTTACCTTTGCCACCCTCGTTAACGGGTCAATGATGGGATCTATAAAAATTATTTTGCCCGAATAATTATTACCGGGGAGAGCCTTCACCGTGAATGAAATTTCTTCCCCGACCCGTAAAAACTGAAGATCACTTTCATAAGCATCAAACATTACCCAGACCTTCGAAAGGTCTGCAATATCGAACAAAATTGTACCCTGTGTAACATAATCCCCTTTGTTTACCCTTCGGGATACTACTATTCCGGTGGTATTGGATATAATGTTGATTGTATTCCGGATGCTTCCCGATTCTTCTATATCAGAAATCTGTTTATCGCCTAATTTCAAATGACGGAGTTTCTCCCTTGCAGCCTCATGGATTGCAGGCTGATCATCTTTTGTTTTTGCAGCCTCAAGAAGTTCCTGCTGAGCTGTAATAAGTTCGGGTGAATATATCTGCCCAAGTATCTGTCCGCTTGCAATCGATTCACCGGTAAAATTAACTGTGAGGATTTCAATCCGACCAGCAAGATGTGCAACCTGGGTCTGGAGCAGCCTTTCATCTGCCTCTATTTTGCCATATAAACGAACCTCTTTTACAGGCACAGTTTTTGAAACTGTTGAAGTCTGAACATTGGCAAGCTGGGCTGCCTCAGGGGTCAGGTGCACTGCATCCTGATCGATGGTGGCGGATCCACTCTGTTTAAGCGGGATTAAATCCATCCCGCAAATAGGGCATTTGCCCGCATGGTCCATCCTTATCTGTGGATGCATTGAGCACGTCCAAATTGTTGTCTGGGGAGCCTCCTCATTAACTTCCCCTTTTGTTTTATTATTATGTGCGGGATGAAATACCAGCCATCCAATAAAGAAGCCAAACACAAGTATCAGGCTCAGATCCACATATTTATTCGAGAATATATTAAAAAGTTTAAGCTTTTTCATTGTAATTCAGATTTATTGTATTTGAGAAAATGCCATTAATCGTTTTAACCATGCTATTGAGGTATTGTAGTCAGCAACAGCTTCTATTTGTTTAAGTTCATAGTCAAGTGTCTGTTGACGAACACGCAGTACGTCTGTAAGTCCTGATGCTGAAGTGGAGAAGCTTTTGAGCATAAGATCAAGGGATTTCGAAGCCAGGACAGATTGATTTTCATACAGCTTTACTCTACGCTGCGCATCAAGGTATAACTGAACAGCCTGATAGTATTCTGTCTGCAACATATTGGCAGTTGCCTGATAATTTTGTGATGCAGCCACACTGAGAAATTCAGCTTCTTTTTGCATTGCCGTATATCTTTTCCTGTAAATTGGTAAGGTGACACTAACCATCGGCATTATCATATCCTTTCCATTCATATCGGGTGTCCCCATTGAAGTTTCTGATTTACTAATAATTGAATAATTCAATCCTAAACCAACCATCGGGTATCCCATACCTGTAACCATTTTTTTGCGTGCGGTATACGACTGCTGTTCAAGCTCCAGCATATTAAGCATTGGATTTTTTACCCTGATTGAGTCAGAAACTGCCAGTACAGGTAACCCCAGGGTATCAGTTACCAGGAGTTCTCCTGTGAAGACCTTTGAAACGGGGGGTCTGTTAAGATAACTATTGAACTGGGCGATTACAGTTTGTTCCCGATTTTTCAGAAGGTCAATATTATTCTGAAGCTCCCCTGTTTCTATCTGGATACGGTACAGGTCAATGAGGCCTGATCCTGCTGAAGAGGCTCCCATTGAACCAGGCTGCATATCAGAAGCGAACTGACCTGAAGCAGGAGTACCTGAATTTACCGGATTTCCACCCATATTCTGCATTCCGGGAGAACCACCTGGAGGATTGACTCGGGAAGCTGCCTGAGACATACCTGCAGCAGCCGAAGCTGAGGCTGATCCCGAGCTGCCTGATGGAGGCGCCTTGAACTTTACAATTGCCAGCCTTTCAATTACTTTTAGAATTTCAATGTTCTTTTCGGAAATTGAAATTTCCTTCCGCACTTTAAACAGATCTAACCATGTCCGCTGGACATCATAAAATAGCTGAAATTTGGCATCCCTGAAAAGTTCAAATTTTGCATTTGCCATCAGGCTCATCTCATCTTTGGCATTCCTGATCACTCCAAACCACGGGAACATTTGCATAAGTCTGAGATCAGCTACCTGGTTTCCGTTCACAAGCTCCATCGGTTTAAGGAATACACCAACACTTAATTCAGGATCGGAAAGAGTTCCAACCTGAGGAATTTTTTGAAGCGCCGCCTGATACTCATTGAATTTTTGCTGAACTGACGGATTGTTTTTCGCAGCAATTTCAAGATACAGAAGAAGCGAATCAGAATATTGCTGGCCGTTCACAACAATCACGCTACCCAGTAAAATAAATGCAATTAGTAATTTCCTGAATGTTATCCTTTCCATTTTCCTTTCAATTTTTATTAGTCTGATTAGCTGTTGCAAGCATTTGCCTGACTGTTCTTTCCCTCCACATTGACTGAAGAAGAGGAACGACAAAAATTGTCATAACCTGAATTATCATTCCGCCAAAAGCGGGGATGGCCATGGGAACCATAATATCAGCTCCCTTTCCAGTAGATGAAAGTACCGGCAACAGGGCAATTACAGCAACGGCAGTGGTCATCATCGCAGGTCGCACACGCTTCTTACCTGCAAGAACAACGGCTTCACGCACATCATTTACGGTGTCAGGTTTCAATTCTTCAAATACCTGGTGAATGTAGGTCCCCATTATAACACCATCATTGGTGGCTATACCGAAAAGGGCAATAAATCCCACCCATACCGCCACACTCAGGTTAATCTGATGCATCTGGAACATGTCGCGAAGGTTCAACCCCGCAACTGAAAAATTCATAAACCAATCCTGCCCGTAAAGCCAGAGCATTATAAACCCACCTGAGAAGGCAACGAAAACACCTGAGAAATGAATGAAAGATGCAGTAATTGTACGAAACTGAAAATACAATAAAAGCAATATGATAAATAAGCTCAGCGGAACAACTATTGAAAGTCTGCGTGTTGCTCTCAATTGATTCTCATAATTTCCTGCAAATTTATAGGTGACACCAGGTGGTAATATTAAATCTCCTGAATCAATCTTCGTTTTTAAGAAATTACTTGCTTCCTCCACCACATTAACTTCAGCTTTCCCTTCAAGTTTATCGAAGATTACATAGCCGACAAGAAATGTATTTTCGCTTCTGATCATTTGTGCACCCCGTGTATAATTAATATCAGCGATTTCACCAAGGGGTATCTGAGTCCCATCCATTGCGGGTACGAGTATTCGTTTTAAATCTTCCGGATTATCGCGCAATTCGCGGGCATATCTTACTCTGATCGGAAATCGTTCTCTCCCCTCTACAGAGGTTGAAAGCGACATCCCTCCGACAGCAACCTGAAGTATTTCCTGCACATTATCTATTGTCATTCCGTAACGTGCCATTGACTCCCTGTTGAGCTTAATTTCAAGATAGGGCGCCCCAACAGCACGGTCGTAAAAAACTGATGAAGATTTTATTGAAGGAACCTCTTTCAAAGCTTTCTCAAACAACATTCCAGCCTCTTCGATTGTATTAAGATCAGGACCATAGACTTTAAGCCCCATCGGTGCACGCATTCCTGTTGAAAGCATTATAAGCCTTGTTTCGATAGGCTGCAGCTTTGGTGCAGAGGTAAGTCCCGGAATTTCTGTCACGTTAACGATCTCATTCCAGATATCCTGAGGTTTCCTGACAGATGGCCGCCATTGACGGAAATATTCACCTTTGCTATCAGGAATAAGGCTATCTGCAGAAATGACTCTGAACGCACTGTTTGCCGGATTATAATATGAATTATCAGTGAGGATAAAACTGCCGTTCCTGTCAACCCTGAACTTCATCCTGTGCCCGTTTTCGTCAAGTATGTATTCTGAACGGTAGTTGATTGTATTTTCAAACATCTGTATAGGTGCAGGGTCGAGAGCAGAATTAACACGACCCCATTTACCGACAGCAACTTCCACTTCAGGAATTTTTGCAAGACGCTTATCAAGAATTTCAACGTATTCAAGATTTTTTTCTATACTGGAATGCGGCATACTGGTTGGCATCAGAAGAAATGATCCTTCGTTAAGCGATGGCATGAATTCCTTTCCCTCACCCGGGAAAGCTTTAACAGCACCCTGCCATGCCATGGTTTGCCTGAAACTTTTCCACCCCGCATTTTCAGCTCCTTTGGGAATAAAACCGAAAACTTTCTCAAAACCCTGCCATGCAAGGAGCCCAAAAATGATAGTAAATACCGGGAGCATGAGAAATTTCCATTTGTTTTTCAATGCCCAGCGAAGAATCTTCTCATAATAATGAACCATCGACATTAAAACGAGTAGAATCAATGTTACAATTCCCGCAACGAAAATGAAGTTGACAATTTCACTGTTATGTGCACCCAGCGGCAACCACTTTACAGAGAGGTACCAGGTTGCAAAAAGGACCGTAACAAATATGTTTATGTAGTTGGGAAACTCTTTACGCTTTTCAGACCATCTGTAATCCAGAAGGTTATTTACTCCCACAGCCACTAATGCCAAAGCCGGCCACATTTGCCAGAAGACGATAAAAATAAAACCTGCTCCTATAAGACAACCATTCCATATCTTCCTGATTTTCATCCTGTCAAATGAAATATTAAAGAAAACATATACCAATGTTGGGAGAACGACAATACCCAGAATAAGGGCAGATAATAGGGCAAATGTTTTGGTAAACGCAAGGGGATGAAATAGTTTTCCCTCCTGGGCCTGCATTGCAAATACAGGAAGAAAACTGACTATTGTAGTGGCAACCGATGTTACCACTGCTGCTCTCACCTCGGTGGTTGCCTGGTAAATTACATCTAATAGTTTTTTGCCTCGTATGCCTCGGTTTTCAGGCATTTCAAGATGCCTGAGAATATTCTCCACATCGACTATCCCTATATCAACCATAACTCCGATGGCAATGGCAATGCCACTCAGCGCAACGATATTTGCATCAACTCCAAAAAAACGCATGAGTATAAATGTCATTAATACACCTATTGGCAGCAGACCAGCGACAATAAGAGATGCTCTGAGGTTGATTAAAAGGACAATGATAACTATTATACTTATGAGTATCTCGTGAGAAAGTGCTGTTTCAAGTGTTCCAATAGTTTCTTTTATCAATCCGGTCCTGTCATAAAAAGGTACGATCGTCACCTTTGAAACTGTGCCGTCGGGTAATGTTTTTTGTGGTAATCCTGCTTCAATTTCCCTAATCTTATCTTTTACATTGCTGATTACTTCCATTGGGTTTGAACCATAACGTGCCACAACTACGGCGCCAACTGCTTCAGATCCTGCTTTGTCAAGTCCACCACGACGCGTGGCGGGCCCGAACGCTACATGAGCAACGTCCTTAATCCGTACAGGAATGTTATTCCGGACAGCTATAACAGATAATTCCAGATCATTCAGACTTTTAACATATCCGAGGCCCCTGATAATGTATTCAACATTATTAAGTTCAATGGTTTCAGCACCAATATCAAGATTACTTTGCTTTACAGCATTCATTACATCCATCACCGACACATCGTAAGCTTTCAGGGCGTCGGGGTCAAGATCAACCTGGTATTCCTTTACAAAACCTCCCGCCGATGCAACCTCAGAAACTCCCTCAGCAGATGCGAGGCTGTATTTAACATAAAAATCCTGAATTGCCTTTAACTCAGAAGGATCCCATCCACCTGCCGGTTCACCGTTTTTCGGATTTCGTCCTTCAAGTGTGTACCAAAAGATCTGGCCAAGAGCGGTTGCATCGGGCCCCAGTGCCGGCTGAACTCCGGCAGGAAGAGTCCCCGGAGGTAAGGAGTTCAGCTTTTCCAGTATCCTCGAGCGGCTCCAGTAAAACTCGATATTGTCTTTGAATATTATATAGATGAATGACATTCCGAACATAGAGGTGCTCCTTATGGTCTGAACCCCAGGAATCCCAAGTAGTGCAGAGGTAAGCGGGTAAGAAACCTGGTCCTCTATATCCTTAGGTGACCTGCCCATCCACTCGGTTGCAATAATTTGCTGGTTTTCACCAATATCAGGTATCGCATCAACAGGCACAGGATTACGCGGAAGAAAGGATGTTTTTAGATTGAATGGCATGGTAACCAGCCCCATTACAACAAATGATAAAAGCAGAATGAAGGATATGAGCCGGTTCTCAAGAAAATATTTTACAAGTCTGTTAAACATTGATTTTTGATTATATGTCGTACAGGTTGAAACAATTGGAATTTAAAATCAAACACTTAATTGCACGACTGAGTAGTAATCAACAAACCTCAGTCAATAGCCAAAGTCAGCGAGTGTTTGACGTGAAAATGGGAAACAATGAATTCAGATGCGGAACACACAAATCTCAGGTTGTGTTAACCTCGATTTAATGTTATAACCGGGTGGCAGATTGGAAATATATGAATCTGTATGGAATGAATTAACATGAATACGATCGCCTGTTTGCATTGTGATGATCTCTTTCCCAGTCACCGGATGCAACATGCTGAAGTATTCAGGAAAATAGTTACTGCTTAAACTAAAGTGTGTGATCTGGTCCTCACAGCATTTCTGGTCAAATGCCTGATTATTCGTGCATTGTTGTTCCTCCTGCTCCATCCCGCACGATGCCAGTTTCCCGGTAACAGATAATCTTACATCAGCCAGATTGCCGCCGCAGAAATGGCGGTCGATAGTGATCTTAAATCCTGATGCGATCAGGATAAATGCAACTGATATGGCAATTGCCCTTTTCATTACAGATAGAACAGCAAAACAGTAAAAAAGTTCTGTTAATTATGCTAATTAATAATTATATAATAGCGTTTTATCATGAAACCTGACTGGAAAATCAATGTTATTCAGAAGGTCTCTCAATCTATTTCTGGTTCAGCCCTTTGCTCTTCAGATGATTAATGAGGATATTCGAATATGTTTTAAAGCCATCCTGAACACTTTTCGGATTCCTGGCCTCTGACTGAACAGACCAGAGCAATTTGTTGGAAGCTACATCATACAAGTTAGTCTCGAGGTAAAGGGTCTTGTCAACTGAATAATAACCTGGAGAATAGACCTGGGGATAATAATAGTTGTAATAGCTATAGTAACTACCGTAGTAACCATAATTCATAGGATAGTAGGATGTACCCGGATTATAAGTTTCGACTATTTTAGCATCGAGCAGGCCCAGCGTAAGAACCGCATCACATCCTCTTTTCTTAATTGACTCAGTAAACTGTTCCATCGTGTAATCCTCCGTAATCTTCATTCCCGGGAGAAATATGTCGGTGCTCCTCACTACTTCAAATCCCCTTTCACGCAAAACCTTCGACATCTGGGTTTCAAGTTCATAATTGGCGTCCTTGTTCTGGGAAAGTACTATTACAAATACTTTTTTATACGGGCCAAATGTCTTTATTGCCGGATCAGACCATGAACCTGTGATTTTTTGGGTGGGTCCGCACTCGGTCATCAACAGCGCCAGTATTAAGAGGAAGAGAATTTTAAATTTCATTTCGATTTATTTAATTATCCGTCTAACTTCTTTAGAGTTTACAATAGTACAAAATATAATGTTATGATAAAACAAACTGACCTTTTGGTTGTTATATTAATAAACTGGATTTACATGCAGACAATTCTGGGTTCGGGCGGAGGTATAGGAGTTCCACTTGCAAGGGAGTTAAAAAATTACACCGAAAAGATCCGGCTGGTTAGCAGGAATCCGAAAAAGGTAAATGATTCCGACGAGCTTTTTGTAGCTGATGTAAGTGACCCGGCTCAGATCGATAAAGCAATAGAGGGAAGTGATGTGGTATATGTCACTGTTGGTTTTGAATATAAACTAAGTGTGTGGCAGAAAAGCTGGCCGGTATTTCTGAGTGAAGTGATCTATTCGTGCAAAAAGCATAACTCGAGACTTGTCTTTTTTGACAATGTTTACATGTACGGGAAGAGTTCGGTACCATTTATGACTGAATCCTCACCGGTCGACCCTCCCAGCGAAAAGGGAAAAGTGAGAGAGAAATTACATGAGATGATCATTAATGAGATTGAGAAGGGAAGGCTTACGGCGCTAATTGCCAGGGCTGCAGATTTTTATGGTCCTGAAAACAAAAACAGTGCACTCACAATAATGGTTGCCGAAAATCTCAGGAAAGGGAAAAAAGCCCAGGCATTCGGTGATCCTGACAGGATTCATACATATACCTATACACCCGATGCTGCGAAAGCAACTGCCATACTTGGAAATACACCCAATGCATATAACCAGGAGTGGCATGTGCCTACAACCAAAGAAAAACTGACTAATCGCCAATGGATAGAACTGGTTGCAAAAGAGCTAAATACTGAAGCAAGATTACAGGAGGTTCCTCTATTTATGCTCCGCTTTCTTGGGCTGTTTGTCCCGGTAATGAGGGAGTTTCCGGAGATGCTTTATCAGTATGAACAGGATTATATATTTGACAGCAGCAAATTTGAAAGGAGATTTGGCATAACGGCTACATCACCTGAAGCAGGGATAAGGAAAATGGTTGAAAGTATAACATGAATTGGCTCTGTATTTTAACATAAATCTTAAATATTATTTAATTTATTGAAAATAAATCTATTATTCCGATAAAAAAGCGTAACTTGCGGCAAATTAATAAAATCACATTATGAGTAAAGGAACAGTAAAATTCTTCAATGAAGCCAAAGGATTCGGATTCATTAAAGAAGAGGATTCATCAAAAGAGTATTTTGTACATTCTACAGGATTGAAAGAAAGCATCACAGAAAATGATGTAGTAACCTTCGACATTGAACAGGGCAAAAAAGGCCTTCATGCAGTAAATGTTAAACTTGCTTAGTTTATCTTTAAAAATTGTCAATAAGGTGAGTCCCGCCAAGAGCGGGACTTTTCGTTAAAACCCATAAAAATTATGTTCGAGAAAAAACAAAATATCATCAAATCACCAGACCTCTCAAAATTAAAAGAAGTTGTAATTGACCACCGTACAAAGATCTATATAGCTCAGGATGCTGATAGTGAAAAGGCCAAAGAGCGTTATAAAGAGAGACTGACTAGGAAGAAACCTTAGTTTCTTTCTCTTCCTTAAACAGTTTGACCTTCATGGCAGTCGGGCCTTTGGCTCCCTTGCCTATCTCAAAAACCACAATATTATTCTCTTTAACAGGTTCCTGCAGGCTATTGGCATGCACGAAGATTCTCTGATTGGTCTCCATATCGCGGATGAAGCCAAATCCTCTTGAATCATTGAATGAAATGACGACTCCTTTCCTTATAAAATCGGGAGTACCCTGTGAATTATTTCTTGTTGCATTAAGCTCAATGTTCTCGGCAACGACAATGCTTTTCTTATCGGGATCGGGGGGAGTTGATGTAATCCGTCCGAATTCATCGACATAGGCTATCATATCATCAAAATTGCCCTTTTTTGCTCCACTCTTTCTGATCTCACGTTTCTGCGCCTTCTCTTTTCTCTTCTTCTCCTTTTTGTTCCGTACTTCCTTCTTGTTGTATGTCTCCTGCGATCTTCCCATTTGTTATTTTACTATTGTTATTATATAAAAAGTTATCAGCTGCAGAGCCTGATGGTGCGCATTTATTAACTAACCGGAATAAAGATTAGAAGAATAGTGCTCAGGATCGAGAAGCTGAATTCTGAAACAAAGGTACAATAAAATCCGGTCATTATCACCTATGGCATTACTGTTCTGCCACCACATCTTTTTGCATTTATCTGTTTAAATTGCAGGGATTGTTGTTAATACTAGCCTTTTACTGGTCAAATCTTCTGCTTTTTTAGTATCTTTACACAATGAAAAAAGAAATTGTCATTCCTATTCTCAAAGAGGAGGATGTTGCTGCCGCAAACAGGCGGAGAGAGAATTATGCCCATACAAGGGATCTTCAGGCATTGGAATTCAACGATGCAATTACAAAAAGGCTGTTGTTGGAGGCAAAGCATCCGGTGAAATGTGAAAATTGCGGTAAGGAATTTATTGTAGATGCTGCTGTTGTAACTCCTGCAAAATGCCCTGAGTGTCAGTAAAACAGTAAAATTATACTGCCTCAGGAGACCTTAAACACAAAAATAACTTCTACCGAATCTTCTCTTCAACGTAATTCAGATATATCTGTCTCGAAGCCACAAGCTGCATGTAAATGGTACGTAGATCTCTCCCCAGTATTTCAAGATCAGCATTTTTATGAAGGTCATACTTAACCTGTCCTATGATTTCATAATCTGAATAATAGGGGTATAACTCAGCATAAGTCATTTCAAAAATGTTTTTCAGCTTCTCTACCGTAAGAGTTGTGAGTACCTCCTTTAAACTGATAAGATATTTGTTATACAGAACCGGATCGCTGACGATCTTCCTGTCAAGTGCATCTTCAAGTGAAAAGAAAGGTTTGTCACCCAGTTCCTTCCTGTTTTCTTCCCTCCCCTCATGCGGCAGAGCTGAAAACAGGTCATCATAATCCCATGGGATGATATTGTACCTCCTTTTACCGGGATCAATATAGAAATAGACTTCATCAGTATAATCGCCATTCCTTACAAGAAAATTGAATGAAAGCCATTTCATGTATTCCTCAAGGTCAAGTCTTACAGAAAGATATTCATACAACTCCTCCCCATCATACCTGTTGACCGACCGGTAGATTTCATTGAAATATTGTTTGTAGGTCCTGATATCCTGCTTATTAGTCTCCCTGGCAGCCTTCAGTTTATCGATATTGTTATTATAGCCCCTGTTGATAAGGAACGGAGAGTTTTTCTTTTTCAGCGCCCACTCCTCAGGTTTTTCGATCACTAAATAGATCCCTTCGCTTTTCCCATTTATGCGGAGATCGCAATATGCATAAAACAGATCAAAGAGCTTTATTTCCTCCATCATCCCAAAAGCTAGACGATTGCAGCTGTAATTCCTGTCCATCGACAGGCTGATAAGGTTAAACTTCTTCAGAGATTCTTTTTTATCTCCGTGCCGGAACTCTCCGGCCGATTCCAGATCAAAACTTAAGCTCTTTCGCGGGAAAAAAAGAGTGGATTGTCCCCGGGTGCTTATCTCAACCTGACCGACTTTACTTCCGTTTATTATCACAGAACTTGCCTTAAGCTGCACCTTTTCGCCGGTCAGGGCTCTTACATTCTCATAATTTGATGCTTCAGCAGTCAGGTCTATCCGATTCTCAATTTTCAATCCTTTATCTGTCAGATCAAGCTCTGACATATCTGTTTGATTCTGTTGACCGCCGGAATTTGAATTAAAAATAAAGGAAAAGAAAATGACTATGAGACTATATCTTAAATTTAGTTTCATAAATGATAAAGCTAAAGTCAAACCATATTAAGAACAAAGTCACTAAAACTGACCGGGCACAAGTTACCGGATCAATTTCCCTAAAGATATTTAATTTATGCCTAATTTTATATTGATATTACAAACATATTCGCCAAAATTCTGTTGGTATTTTAAGGTTATTAACTGCCAAAATCTTAAATCCGGAGGTAAAAATGAATGATTTCCTTTGCCCAAAATGTAAGGACCACCTGAGAGTGGGTGAACACCTTATATTCAAGGTAAAAAACAGCAGAAAAAAATCTGCCCTGATTTTACTGCATCCTCAGATCGGCAATTATTCAAGTATTAAACACCCTTCATTCGAATTTAACCAAGGGGAGGTACTTGAATTCTTTTGTCCTCTTTGCAATACACCGCTCAGAACAGATATTCATCAGAATCTGGCTATGGTAGAAATGGTTGATGAAAAGGGGAAGAATTCTGCCGTTTACTTTTCACAGGTCGTAGGAGAACACAGCACGTACGAAACACTAGGCGATTCTGTCCATGCAGCCGGTGAAGATGCCGGAAAATATACATATTTCAAACTCGGCGACAAGTTCAAAAAATACATTTAGTACAGCCCTCGTTAAGGGTCAGCTCTCAATATAATTTTTTATGGATGAGACCTTGCCGGCAATCACAAGTATATCTGTATCCTTAAAAGGGGTGTTCAGATCAAAAAACAGGTCGACCTGGAATCCTCTCCTGAAAACATTGCCGATAATCCCCTCTTTTGGCGGACGTTTAATCGCTATAACTTTGATTCGGAACCTCTCTTCCAGATCGATCGTTTCAGGAAGGTGACCTATAAAGTTCGAAGGAACGTTCACCTCGGCAATAGCATAATCATCACTTATCATATTAAGACCCAGGGCTCCCTTCAGCTGAAGAAGCGCAGCAAGCTGAGAGGCTGAATCCTCAAGCGGAAGGACTACCTCCTCTATGCCAATCTGGGTAAGGATATTGTGATGGACCTGGTTTATAGCCCTGCCGATTATCCTCTTAACATTAAGATTTTTCAGTATTGACAATGTCA
>Ga0208980_10001006_pt1 | contig 16843 bp, 11 predicted proteins | sample WetSurMetagenome_3_FD_187993 | JGI IMG/M metagenome (GOLD analysis project Ga0208980, IMG submission 187993) | Wetland microbial communities from Twitchell Island in the Sacramento Delta, sample from surface sediment Aug2011 Site A1 Bulk (version 2) | ecosystem: Environmental > Aquatic > Marine... | reverse complement strand
GTCCAGGTGCGTTTGCAGAAGGGGAATTGCTGCAGCTCTTGTCATGCGAAAGCGGGTTTGCAGCAGGGGCCAGTCAAAGCTCTTCCCGTTGAATGTTGCCATTATGGGGCGTTCCGCAAGGCGCCTTGAAATCTGGAGGAGCAGTGAGGGTTCCTCGGAGTGATCCCTCATGAAATGCTGCTCGATAATAAAACTGTCTCGATCCCACCATGCTATTCCCACAAGGAATGCATAGGTGCCTGTGCCTCCTGACAGCCCCGTTGTTTCTGTGTCAAGGAACAGCCAGCGCGTCGGGTCCAGGGCCTGGTTGTCTATCTCACTCGCCAGCAAATGCAGCGCGCGCAGGCTGGTCTCGAATTTCTGCGGTTCCCGTAACTCCTTCCGTACAACGAGGTGCTGGCCCAAGTCTGTGCGCAGGCATTCAGCGCCGAGCATACGCTCTAAGTCTTCATGTGAAGCAATTCTTTGCGGGTGCACTTGGACTCCCGATGCAGAGGCGGGACGCAGGGCGGATATCCGGGAAAATTTGTCAGCGGGAATGCTCATGAAGAAAGTCTTTCAAGAATTGCGAGCGCGGCTTCCTTGGCGTGCTCTCCAGTTTCTCCGACGGGACCCACACAAGAAGGGCACCCCTTCTCGCAGGAGCAAGAGACGATGAGATCGCGCGTGCGCTTTATCAGGAGATCATGGATATTGAAAAGCGGTTCGCTCATGCCGATTCCGCCAGGATAGGAGTCATAAAGATACAGAGTCGGTTCGAAATACTCTCGCGCAACCCCCTTTCCGTCAGGTTTTAGAGCCAAGCGGCGATCTTCAATGGAAGCTGCTGTGTCTTCGACGTTGTCTCCTATAGTTGTCCCCAGGTCAAGACGATCGCACATCATGAGAAGGCTGGCGATGGATTCCAAAGCATATAGAAGGCCAAACATGCCATCCTGGCGTTCGGAAATGGAGTACGGCAGCAAGGCCAGGAGTTCACGGCTCAGCGTGATCCAGTAAGCCGTGGTATGCATCTCATTTTCCGGAAGCTCGAGCTTGCCTGAACCGATGTTTTCCAGGGTGAAGAACTTGATCTTCTTGAACCCAACGACCTGGGACCGAACTAAAACATCTCCGTGGCAACGAATTGCGGGGCCCACGACATTCGCTTGTGCGCATACTTCGAGTTGTTTCACCTCCGTGTATCGGATTGCCTGCGTGAAGTAATCCGCGTCTACACGCTTGACGTAGGCCTTGCGTTCCTCAAAATCGAGGCGTTCCACGTGGCATTGCTGACCGCCGTGGAGGTAGATGGCTTTCGGGTGCACGGTCGTCAACGCGCTGGAAAAATCCACCTCTCCGATCACTTCAGGCTCATCGGTCTCATCGATGATCACAAAATTGTCCGATGTCACGGATCTGAGGCTGATGGTGTCGGCTGGATAGGCATCTTGTGTCCAATGCCAGAAGTCCCCGCTCCGGTGCAGGTAGCCCGCGTCCTGAAGGCGCTCGCAAATATTGGGGAGGTCTATGCCGCCAAAGATTTCGGCCGGAGAAATGGGCAGTTCAAATGCCGCGCACTTGAGATGGTTCACCAGGATTTCCAGGTTGTCTGGATGAATATAGGCATGTTCCGGCGATCCGCTGAAAAAATACTCGGGGTGCTTCACGATGTATTGATCCAGCGGACGCGAAGAAGCGACCAGTATGGCGCAGGAGGTTCCGCTGCGTCTCCCCGCTCTCCCTGCCCGCTGCCAGGTCGATGCAATAGTGCCAGGGTATCCCGCCATGACTGCCACATCCAGAGATCCGATGTCGATGCCCAGTTCAAGAGCATTCGTCGCGACCACCGCGCGAATGTCTCCGCTGCGCAGACCCCTTTCGATCTCTCTCCGCTCGAGAGGCAAATAGCCTCCGCGATAGCCGCGAATGATTTCTGGAGATCCGGGCGGCTGGGGATTGGCCTGTTTTAGATAAGTGAGGAGTATTTCCGTATGCAGGCGGCTGTTTGCGAAAACGATGGTCTGCAGGCCGCGTTTGAGAAATTCCTGAGCCAAACGGTAGGTTTCGTTAATGTAGCTGCGGCGGATGCCGAGGAATCGATTTACGACAGGCGGATTGTAGAAAATGATAAATTTTTCCGCCGACGGAGCTCCGTTACTGTCCAGTACTTCAACATCCTCTTCCAGCAAACGGGAAGCGAGTTCTCCAGGATTGGCAATGGTTGCTGAAGAACATATGAATTGCGGCTGCTGGCCATAAAAGCGGGCGATGCGCTTGAGCCGCCGCAGAACATTAGCCAGGTGGCTGCCGAACACGCCCCGGTACATGTGCAGCTCGTCGATGACTATGTAACGCAGGTTTTCGAACAAGCGGGTCCATTTTGTGTGATGCGGCAGTATGCCGGTGTGCAGCATGTCGGGGTTCGTTATTACTATGTGGCCCTGTCTTCGGATGGCCTGGCGTGCGTCCGAAGGAGTATCTCCATCATAAGTGAACACTCCAAAGGAATCGTTCAGTCTTTTGCCCAAGTCATGCAATTCTCCAAGCTGATCCTGTGCGAGCGCTTTTGTCGGGAATAAGTACAACGCGCGGGTGTCCGGGTTCTCGAGGATAGCGTTGAGTACAGGAAGATTGTAGCAGAGAGTCTTGCCGGATGCCGTCGGAGTCACGATGACAAGGTTCCTTCCACGTCGTATCCGATCGGCTGCGTCGGCTTGATGCGAGTATAACTGCATGACCCCCTTGCCCCGAAACGCTTCAGCTAATTCGGGCCTTATCCAATCGGGCATCGGTGCCCACTGCGCTTCCCTTGGTGGCATGCGCTCCACGGCTGTGATGACCTCGTTCGTGAGGTCCAGGTTTTTGAGATCATGGATAATCTCCGACACTCCCGTTATGGCTGTTTGCGATTTTCTGCTAGGCACAGAAGTCATAATATCCGCCTTTTCACCTTTTATTCACCTAGGTTAACATAAAAATCGACACCAAACCACACTTTCCGCAATTTGGCTCGTTCAAAATGCGGGAATGCAGATCAAAATGTACGGAGCGTAGGGCTTTAGGTTTAATTCATCAGGATGCTGAGAGGGTGGCCATGATTTTCAAGCCACCACCTGCCTCAGAATAGAAGGCGTAATCAGCCAAATAAGATTGCCTCGTGGCACCGGCTTGATGCGTTCAAGTTCCAGGGCGCAGGCGCCCCCCTTCTTGAGTTCCACATAGTGATCCGTGGTTCCCCATGCGATTTCGCCCGCAATCTCCCCCAGGGATGGTTGATGTCCCACGAGCATGATGCTTTCCAGGTTTGCGTGCGCTCCCAATTCACGGAAGATCTCAGTACGATTTCCGCCGGGCGCCAGGGCCGGGAGCAATTTCAAGTGAACCTTCTTCCCGCAGGCGGCGATGACTATTTCGGCCGTTTGCAAAGCCCTGGGCAGAGGGCTGCTCAATACCATTTCGGGAACAACGCCAAGGGCACGGAGTCCCTCAGCGGCTTTTTTCATTTTGTCTATGCCTTCGGGGGTCAGCGGCCGATCTTCTTCTGAAATGCCCAAAGAGCCGTGCGGCACCGCAATGCCATGTCGGACAATATAGAGTTTCATATGACATTCAATATAATTCACAAAAGCATAAAAGTCATGTAACATCGCCCGGATTAACTGTCAGAGGTAGAATGATGGCTCAATCCTCAGGCAACCTTCTTGCGGCAATCGATATTGGATCCAGCGCTATAAGAATGGATATAGCCGAGATTCGTCCCGACGGAACCCTTCATATTTTGGATTCTCTCATGAAGGGAATTCAGCTCGGCAAGGACGCATTCACTCAGGGTTATTTGAGCGAGGAATCAATCCGGGCTGCCTGCGAAGTGCTGCGTGGTTTTCAAAAAGTGATGGGGACATACGGCGTAACGCGGCAGAGGGCCGTGGCCACCAGCGCCGTGCGCGAGTCTTCCAACAGCGAGAATTTTCGCGAACGGGTACTAATGAGCACCGGCCTGGAGGTTGCGATCCTGGATGGGCCTGAGGAAAACCGGCTCACCTACTCGGCGGTTCTGGAATCGCTCAAAGGAGATCAGGATCTTGGTGCGGAAAAGACCCTGCTTGTCGAGGTAGGAGGAGGAAGCACTGACGTCACGCTGCTGATGGGAGGAGAGCCTCTCCAATCCGGAACATTTCCGCTGGGATCGATTCGCCTGCGCGCCAGTGTAAACGCTGTTTCCGGCACGCATGACCAGCAGCTGAAACTATTAAAACGCCAGATTGCCGGCTCCGTTAGAAATATCAGGAGATCCGTCGAACAAAAGGAAGCGAAGCGCTATGTGGTTGTTGGGGGAGATGTGCGTTTTGCCGCTCGCGTTTTGATGGGACCGGTGGAACAGGGAAAGCCCTGGATTATTGCCAAAGATTCATTTGCAGATTTCGTGGATTCGGTTTCCCGTCTGAGCATCGATGCCGTTGTTCAAAAATATGCGCTATCCTACCTTGATGCTGAGACGCTTGCCCCCGCTCTCTTGATCTACCTCCAGATATTGAAGGAAACCCAATCTGCTGATGTTATTGTCAGCGATGCGAGCATTCGAACCGGTATTCTGCAGGATCTAATGCCGGCGGAACAGGGGCGGCGTCTGCGAAATCTTGCCCATCAAATTCGCTCAGCGGCACGCAGCCTGGGTAAGAAATACCAGTACGATGAGCGGCATGCCGAGAGAGTTAGCGAACTGGCGACGCGGATATTTGACGAACTGAAGGTTGAGCAGCGCATGAACGATACCCACCGACTCTACCTCGAGGTTGCTTCGCTGCTCCATGATATAGGGCTGTTTGTCAGCACGCGAGCGCACCACAAGCATTCTCATTACCTGATTTCCTCATCCGATCTCTTCGGTTTGCGTCAAAGGGAGCTTAATATCATTGCCAATGTAGCGCGCTACCATCGCAGAGCGCTGCCGCAGCGCAGCCACCTGCCCTTCGCCACACTGACGCGAGATGAACGCATGTTGGTTTCAAAGCTGGCGGCAATCCTGCGCGTGGCAAACGCGATTGATAAGGAGCGCCCTCAAAAAGCGCTGGAGTTGAAGGCGATGTGCGAAGGGGATCTATTTGTGCTCCAGGCGCAGAGCGAGTCGGATCTGAGCATGGAAAGAAACGCTCTTGCAGGCAGAGCCAATCTTTTTGCCGAGGTGTTTGGAAAAAAGATCGTTCTCCGAGAGGCGGTTACCGGTTCATGACAGCGCGCGGTCCAATCCCATATTTTAACCGTGAGATCAGTTGGCTCGAGTTTAATGCCCGAGTGCTCGAAGAGGCGCAGGATTCCAAAAACCCTCTATTGGAAAGGATGCGTTTTTTTTGCATCTATCATTCTAATCTTGACGAGTTCTTCATGGTGCGCGTTGCATCGCTCATCCGGCGGATCGAAGATGAGGATGGCAGCGCCGATCCTTCCGGGCTTACTCCGTATCAGCAGCTTGAGTCAATTTATGAAAGAGTAAGGGCGTTGCAGGAATCGTGCGAAAAACTTTATAACGAGCGACTCACTCCCGCTCTTGCGAAGGAAAAAATACGCCTTCTGACTCTTCAGGAATTAAGACCGGACCAGCAAGAGTTTCTGGATGAATATTTTGCCAGGGAAATCAGCGCCATCCTGACACCGATAGCTATCGATCAGGTGCGCCCTTTTCCACGCCTGGCCGGCCTGGCTTTGAATCTTGGCGTATTGCTGGTTGCGGAAAACTCGCTTGCAGAGGAACTGCGGCTGGCAATCGTGCAGGTGCCGAACAGTCTGCCGGGATTGTGCATTTTGCCTGGCAGCGAGGCTATCGAGGCGTGCTGGCTCAGAGATGTGATCGGCACGCACCTATCCAGTCTCTTTCCCGGCTATCGCATTATCGAGGTTTCCGGCTTTCGACTCACCCGCGATTCTGAAGTTGAGCCGGATGATGAAGGACAATATGACTATCTGGGCATGATCGAATCGGAAATAAAAAGGCGGCGCAGTGCCAGGCCTATTCGCCTGGAATATGATGCTGCAATTTCAGAGGAACTGCTGGGGCGCATTCGGCAGGGACTTGAGGTCGAGGATTCCGCTCTGTTCCCGATGCGTTATCCACTGGACCCCAAGCCGCTCTTGATTTTAGCGGATATGCCCGGCTTCGACCGGCTTCGCCATAAGCCGCAGCCTCCGCTGATACCGGCGGTATTTGAACAAAATAACGCCATATTCGATATCATCAGAAATGAAGATATTCTTCTGCACCACCCCTATGAATCCTTCGACCCGGTCATCGAATTCATCCAGGCTGCGGCAGAAGATCCTGACGTTCTCGCCATCAAACAGACGCTTTATCGCACGAGTGGCGAAGGGTCTCCGATTCTGGAAGCGTTGGTGCGCGCGGCTGAGCGTGGGAAACAGGTCACTGTTCTAATCGAATTGACTGCGCGTTTTGACGAGGAACGGAATATTCACTGGGCGCGGGACCTGGAAGAGGCGGGTGCGCATGTGCTATATGGCATGGCTGGGCTCAAAGTGCATGCAAAAATCGCGTTGGTGGTCCGGAGAGATCCTGACAGCATCAGGCGATATGTCCATCTTGGGACCGGGAATTATAATGAAAAGACGGCGCGTGTTTATACCGATTTCGGTCTTCTCACAGCTGCGGAGGACTTTGGCGCCGATGCTTCAAGCTTTTTCAATACAATCACTGGATACTCGGAAACTCCCATATTTCGCCGCCTGGTAATGTCACCCGCTGGAATGCGGAAAAAAATTCTTACTCTGATTCGGAGAGAAGCGGATTGGGCAAAATCAGGTCAAATTTCAGGAATTATGGCGAAAATGAACTCTCTGGTGGATCCGAAGATAATCAAGGAATTATATGCCGCCGCTTCTTGCGGCGTTCCCATCCAGTTGAATGTGCGCGGCATTTGTTGCCTGCGCGCAGGCGTTCCCGGCCTTAGTGACAGCATCCGCGTGGTATCCATAGTGGACCGTTATCTTGAGCACAGCCGTGCCCTGGTGTTTCGAAATGGCGGGAATGCTGAAGTTTATATCTCGAGCGCGGATTGGATGCCGAGGAATCTGGACCGCAGAATTGAGCTCATGTTTCCTGTAGTTCAGGATTCGTTGCGAAAGAGGGTAATTGCCAGCGTTGAGGCGCAGTTTGCCGATAATCAGAAGGCGCGCTTGCTTAAGCCGGATGGATCCTATGAGCGTATTTCGGCCGGGCGTTCCGAATCGCTGCGCGCCCAGGAATACCTCTATCGTCAACGCCTGGAAGATGCCGAACGCATCCGCTCAATCGCTCCGGCACAATTTGTTCCTATTGAGGCGCAAAAGCGTCAAGATAAGCGGTGAGAAAACGGCGCAAGCTTTCGCGCGCCAGCGAAACGTTTTGGCGCCATTGTCCACATCGCTGGACCCAGGCGCCCGCGGCCACAAGCTTTATCGCTTTACTTGCGGGATTGAGGCCCGGATCGCGCGAAAGGGGAGTGAAGAAATCGTCCTTTGCCGAATCGCTTATGGATCGCACGCAACGCAGCGGAAGAGATTTCGAGGCAGCAATCCTTGCAAGTTCCGCGGTTTCCATATCCACGATGGTCCCTCGGAAGCGATTGTAAAGCCACTGCTTGTGAGCGGGGTCTCCGACGACAAACGGAGAAGTGATGACTTCTCCGGTATGGATTTCAATCCCCCGGCTTCTGCAGAAACCGGCAAGGCCTTCCACTGGGGCCATTTCCCAATATTTTCCGAGGGATGCCTTCTGCAAAGGCGAGTTCTTTGGCGCCGAAAGCAATGCGGCGCGCTGCACCATAATCAGATCTCCCACCTGCAGTGCAGGATCTAAGGCACCAGCGTATCCGATCACCAGTGCTTCTGCAGGTTTGCACTCCGCGAGAAATCGCTCAAAAGTTCTGGCCGATCGGACAGGACCCATCCCTGTCTTAAGGAAAGATACTTCTTTCCCTCTGCAACTCGTGGTCCATGCGCGCACGCCCGCGCCGGAGATCCTGGCCCGCACCGCGCACATCTTCATGGCTACAGACAATTCCTCCGATAATGCCGCGGCAATCAGCAACATGGCACAAAAGCATATGTCCATGCGCACAAGGAGTAAAGCGTGTAATTTTGCCGGTGTGAGGCTTTTGCAAATTCAGAGGTTGATCCCCCCTAAGCCATCGGATATATTCAAAAACAATGAAAAAAGCACTGGCAATTGGCATCGCATTGATTGTGATTGTCGCCGTTTTTCTGGTGCTCTTTTGGAATGGAGCATGCGGCAGCGCTCCGAGTGTGCGCGTTGTTGGAGTGCAGATGGAATCCCTGCAAAGCAGCGTGAGCACCAATGGAAAAATCGAGGCACGCAAGACATTCCAACTCCATGCGCCGGTTTCGGGCGTGTGCAGAAACATCCTGATGCATGAAGGGGATGAGGTGAAGGCCGGGCAGGCGATATTGACGATTGACACACCTTCCCTGCCACCGGAATTGGCGGCGGCGCGATCTGAACTGGAAAACGCGCAACTGGACTTAAGAAATATTCAGAGAGGGCCGACAGCCGAAGAACTTAACCAGGCTGAGGCGGGGATTAACCGTTACAAACTGGAGCTGGAAAATGCCAGAAAGACACTCCAAGCCAATGAGTGGCTTCTGCAACGAAATGCAATATCCAAAGATGAAGTCGAGCAGAGCAGGAGGCAAATAAGTCTCCTCGAGCAATCGCTCGGCGCGGCTGTCGCTCACAGGGATGGCATTAAGCAACGTTACGACGAAAATGACCATCGCCGCGCTTCTCTTAGAGTTGAAGCGGCTAAGGCGCAGATCCGCTTCCTGGAAGAAAAGGCGCGCAGTCTGCTTTTGCGGTCGCCTATCAGCGGCACGCTCTTGCGCTTCCGCCTCAAGGATGGAGCTTTTGTCAGCGCCGGAGATTTGGTCGGAGTAGTGGCCGATCTGCATCAGCTTCAAGTGAGGGTTTTCGTGGATGAGCCGGATCTGGGCCGCGTTGCTGAAGGCGCCCAAGCAATTTTGACGTGGGATGCTCGCTCACAGGAGTCGTGGAAGGGAACTGTGCGCAGCATTCCACCGGAAGTTGTGGCTTATGGGAATCGCACGGTCGGCGAGGTTTTATGCGACATCGAAGACCCGTCTGGCACGCTCATTTCCAATGTCAATGTGGACGTCCAGATTCTTGAGGGGCAAAGCCAGGCAGTTCCATCGCTGCCGCGCGAGGCGGTATTCCCAGATGGGAAAAACTTCTATGTGTGGCTCATGCGCCAAAGCCGAGCCGAGAAGCGCATTGTGAAAACCGGCCGGAGTACGATCAGCAGGATTGAGGTGACGGGAGGTATTTCCCAGGGAGAAATGGTCATTATCCCGGGAGACACTCCTATGACGACTGGCATGAAAGTCCAGGTCGCCGGCAAATGAGATTATCTCTGCTTTTTTATTTCCTTATTGGGGCGGTTAGCGGGGCTGCCTCTGGAAGCGTTGGCGAGGCTGCGCGGCTATACGAATGCGGCAAATTTAGGCAGGCCGCAGATTCCCTGGCGGAACAAATCAAAGCAGCTCCGGCGGATGCAGAGGTGCATCTCTGGCTTGGCAAATCGTATTACAAAATGCGGCGCTGGGATGACGCCGTTCGGGAGTTCGAAACAGCAGTGCGGCTGGACTCCAATAACAGCGTATATCACCTCTGGCTTGGACGCGCCTGCGGGCAAAAAGCTGCGCACGCTTCTTTTATTTTCGCGTATAGCTGGGCAAAAAGAGTGGTGAAGGAATTTCAAACAGCCCGATACCTTGCCCACGATGACATCGATGTGCGATTTGATTTGCTCGAATACTATCTAAACGCTCCGGGCATAGTTGGCGGAGGCAGAGAGAAAGCTGAGACTGAGGTCGCATCGATTGCGGAAATAAGCCCGAATTTGGGTTATTTGGCTCGAGCGCAGATATTCCAGAAGGATAAAAAATGGGATCGGGCGCGCGCCGAACTGGAGAAGGCGATACGAGCGTACCCTACACAGCCAGGTAGATATGAGGATCTGGCCGACTTTCTTCTTCAGCGGCAGGATTTCGATGGGGCAGAATCCAATGCACGGAAAGCGTTGGCCTTGTCCTCTCTGCTGCCAAAATCCAGGCTGATTTATGCGGCGTCTCTTGTCAGAACAGGGAAATCCCTCTCTGACGCCCAGGGTATCTTAAAAGAGCTGTCTGCCGGTCCTCTGCAGGAGGACGGGCCTTCCTTTGAAGAGACGTATTATTGGTTGGGAGAAGTGTATATGAAGCAGGGGAAGAGGGAGGACGCGATTCAGGCATTTACGACTGCCCTCCATTATAATCCTGAGTTTGACATGGCAAAAGACGCCATGCATCAAGCCCGACAGGGCATATGAACTTCACCGAATCTGCCAGCTTTGCCTTCCACAACCTCCTCGCCAACAAAATGCGGGCGGGTCTTACCATACTCGGAATGACGATCGGAACTGCCTCCATTATTCTTGTCGCAACCATTGCCATTACGGGGAGGGACTACATACTTCAACAAATCCAGGGAGTGGGCGCTAACCTCATCTATCTGTATTATGAGGCCAGCGGAACCGTTTCCGGATCCAAGACTCTGGCGGATGACCTGACCCTGGAAGATTTAAAAGCCGTGCAGAGTGTGTCCGGCGTGGCCTACGCGACCGGAATTGTAGTGAATCACGACCGCTTGACCATGGATGGCCGGGAAAGAGAGATCGCGATTATCGGCACGACTCCTGATTATCTTCGTATTCGGAACCTGCGAATCCTTTCCGGACGTTTCTTTGATTTGTCCGACGGTCAATCCTATAACAAGGTCTGTTTGCTTACTCCGGAATTGGCCGGAAAGCTTTTCGCAACGCTCGATGTTGGAGGAGAAAGCATAAAACTCTTCGGCGTGAAGTTTACAGTCATAGGGGTGTTCGAGGAAGGCACGGAGACTTTTGGCACTTCCGAAGTATCGACATACTCGGCCCTCATCCCCTTGTCGCTCATGCGGGGATTCAATGGCACTGATAAGCTCGATCAGATTTATGCCTCGGCTGAGACTCGGGACAATGTGCCAACGGTCACACAAAAAATCCGTTCGCTTGTGGAAGCGCGGCATTACTCAGGCGCTTCCTACAGAGTAGAAAACCTTGCCGAAATTCTGCGGGCAGCCGGAAGGATTGCCACGGCGCTGTCCGCTATCCTCTTTCTCATCGGCGCCATAGCCCTGGTCATCAGCGGAATTGGCATTATGAACATAATGTTGGTCACAGTTACAGAACGCACCCGGGAGATTGGCATCAAAATGGCAATTGGCGCCCGTCGCCGGGAGATTCTTCATCAATTCCTTGCGGAATCGATATTAATGGCGACCGTTGGCGGTATATTGGGAGTTTTGCTCGGTATCTCGGGTCCTCTGATCGCCAATGCGATTTCAGGCTACAGGATTCCGATTTCATGGATTTCAATTCTGCTGGCGTTTTCGCTTTCCCTGATTGTGGGCGTGACCTTTGGCCTTGTGCCAGCCAATCGAGCCGCAAAATTACAGCCCACGGAGGCTTTGCGCTATGAATAGACTATCCGGCAGTTTTCTCGCGATGACGATTTTGGTGGTGGGAGCCGTTTTCTTGGCGTCGCCAACCGGCGTGCTTGCGCAACAGGCGGAACCTGGAGCGCTCACACTGCAACGGGCAGTTCAAATGGCAGTGCAGAAAGCGCCCGATGTTGCGCTTGCCCAAGTCCAGGAAGCGCTCTCTCTCGAAGCCTTAAGAGAAATCAAAGCGTCGAATCGGCCTCAGGTGATTGCCGGCACAGGGCTTGCCTACAATAACGGTTTTCCTTTAAGCATAGAAGGCGCGGCGCCTTCCATAGTTCAGGTAGCCGTGACCCAATCGATTTTCAACAAGAAAAACAAGAACCTAATCCTTGAAGCTGAACAGAGCACGAAGACAAGCCGTTTAACACTGGAATCGATTCGAAATGACCTGGCAGCCAAGGCGGCCCTCGTTTACTTTGAGCTCCACCAGGTCCGGAAACTGGCCAATCTCTGGCGTTTACGGCTAGAGGCTCTGGAAAATGAACAACAAGTAACTGCAGCCCTGCTTGAGAGCGGCAAAGTTAAACCGCTGGAATTGACGCTCGCTCAAGCTGCCACGGAGTATGTGAAGCAGCAGGTCCTGGTTGCCGAAGAACAGGCCAGAATTGCGGCCTTTGAATTGTGCGAAATGACCGGGCTTCCTGAAGGGACGGAACTCCGCACCGAGGAACCTGCTCTTGACGAGCGGTCGCTAAACGAGTCGGCGGAGAATTTGTATCTTAAGGCGTTAAAGACGCGTCCGGATATTCTGCAGGCAGAATCGGAAATTCGGACAAAAGAATTCGGTGTTGAAGCCGCAAAGGGAGAATCACGGCCCCGTATGGAACTGGTGGGCCAATACGCCCTTTTCTCCAAGGCCAACAACTATGATGACTATTTTAACCGGTTTGTGCGAAACAATTACCTGGTTGGTCTTTCTGTACAAATGCCGGTTTTCGATGGCTCCCGAAACAGGGCTCTGCTGGCTAAAAGCCGGCATGAGGTTTCGGAAGCTCGCTATCGTCTTCAGCAGGCGAAGTCGAATCTTAAATTGGAAATTGAACGCAGTATAAGTGCTCTACGCATAGCCAAAGGCGCTTCCCAGCTTGCCCAGCGAGAACGGACTGCATCCCAGGAAAGCCTGCAGGTTAACGAGACTTTGTACGAAGCCGGACGAATTAGCCTTAAGGATCTGGAAGCATCGCGCGCGCAAATGCGCGAAAAGCAGTCTGTGCAAGTTGATTCTGAGATCGCACTTTTTCAACGCAAGATCGAATTGATGCGCATTACAGGCACTCTTTCCGAATTGTTGGGTGATTAGATTCATTATGGCATCGCTGGATACGGATTTATTAGAAACACCCACCGAACTTAAGCAGAGATCCATCCGTGGCGGTGTCGCCGTTGCGGTCGCCCAGATTTGCAAGTTTGCCCTGCAGTTCATATCGGTCGTAGTGCTGGCACGCCTTCTCACGCCAGAAGATTATGGCCTTTTCAGCATCGTGATATCGATTTCTGTTTTTGTGAATATATTCAATGACCTGGGGCTGAATTGGGCCACTATTCAGAGCCCTGAGATCAATCGCCGGCAAGTCAGCGCCCTGTTCTGGATTAATTTGGCGTTTGGATGCATTCTTGCCCTGGCTACCGTTGCTGCAGCGCCACTGATTGCCAGGATATATCGTGAGCCTCCCCTGATGCCGATGACTATCGCCATGGCGGCCTCCTATATCCTGCTGGCGCTGGGAAGCCAACCGAAGGCATTGCTGCGCCGCCAAATGAGGTTTTCACTGATTGCCGTCATCGAGGTTGCCACCATGGCGGCTGGAATCATTGTGGCGATCATTTCGGCAATGCAGGGCGCACATTATTGGTCGCTCGTACTCATGCAGTTAACCATGAACGGTACGAACGCGCTCGCTGTCTGGCTGGCCGGGCGCTGGCTGCCTGGTGCTCCTGCCAGGTTTTCCGAAGTCAAGCATATGCTCAATTTTGGCGGGCAGCTGACCATAACTTACATTTTTAGTTATGCAGTACGGAATCTTGATAATCTGCTGATTGGCTGGTATTGGGGAACGCGCCCGCTTGGATTTTACGACAAAGCTTATCAACTGTTGAACGTGCAGGGGATTCAGGTCGCCATACCCATCATGGGAATCACGCTTCCCGTTCTCAGCAGGCTGCAGGCAGATCCGCAGCGCTTTCGGGAATATTTTGATAAATTCCTGATGCTGGCGGCCGCCGCCGGCATGTCTCTCAGCGCTTTCCTGTTTGTCTCGGCTGACGAAGCAGTGCCGTTGATTCTAGGCGCTCAATGGCTGCCGAGCGTTCCAATATTTCGGATGCTGGCTCCTGCCGCATTTCTGGGTACGTCATTTGTCAGCGTAAACTGGATCTTCATTTCATTGGCCCAACCCGCGCGTATGTTTCGCTCAAGCGTGGCGATTGCAGTCGTTACGCTGATTGGTTTTCTTGTTGGACTACCTTTTGGTGCGATTGGTGTTGCGGCTTCCTTCAGCGTGACGCGCATGATCTTGCTGCTGCCCCTGTTTTTCTACGCTTGCAAAGAATCGCCGCTGGTATGGACACGCCCCTTGAAGACTATTTTGCGCCCGGCTCTCTCCACTGCCGGTGCTGTGATTCTTATTCTGCTTTTCCGGCAGGTTTTTTCTCTTGGCCAAAACCTCCTTTTTAACTTGACGATCCTCGCCCTGCTGTACGTTTTATTTTTCCTGGCACTCTGGATCATCCTTCCGGGCGGACGGCATTCCTTTCTGGAAATTGTTCGTACAATCTCGCTCCTGAAGAAAAAATAGAAGGACAGGTGAATGTTTTTCCCTCCAGTTACTCCACGTTCTACAGGGGACTTTCGCCCTGCCGATTTCGATTCATGAAGGATCCCATCATCGCGAAAAAAGAAGTTTAAAATGAAGAATTTGCGAGCATAATAGGGGCATAGCTGAGACTTCTCATGTGTTTAGCATTGGTCTCGCGCCTCTTCAGGGCTTCCCAGGCACAATGAGAAATATCCAGCCAATACCTTCGACATTCTGATTTGGAAACTGAACCTACTGATAGGTGAGAGAGAATATGTCAAAAACAGACAGAAGAGGATTCATCAAAATTGCGGGTGGAAGTGCAGCTGCATTAGGCTTAGGGAGGGGGTTCCCAGAAGTTGCAGGTGCCTCTTCATCTGGAAGCGCTCAAGCACAGAGCCAGGCAGGAACCGATTGGAGTGAATGGGAATTTTATAAACCTGGGCAATACACCGCAGAAGATGCAAAAATCCTGAATGCCTTTCAGGCGGAGCTTGCCCAACTCAACAAGGACAACCGCAACATAAATATCCGCGACCTGGTGAGCGGCAAGCTTGATGGCAAGCAGGGAATAAGGCGCTTGATGACCATTACTTCTAAAAACATGGCGACCTATGACAGAAGATATGGGGCCAACAATCCAATATTCAGCGACAAGAGCTACACGAAAAAGACAAAATACGGCGATGTGATTGCTTTTCCCATGATTGTGCAGCCGGAAGTCTGGCCCGCGATGAACAATGCCCCTGGGCTGGTAGACTACATGCTGGTCAACGGTCTCAACTGCACTAACAATTACTACAAGCCCTTTTATGAGGGAGACACGCTCTACCAGGTCATTGATGAACAACATTGTACCGACATTACACCTGCCGCCGGGAGCTACTATCGCACGTTTGCCATGACTGGCACCTGCAAGATATATAACAAGAAAGGCGAACTGGTTGCTGAAAATGCCAGTGCCCTCAAAGAAAGCTATCGCCGTCACAAAGATCCGGCAAAAAGGAACCCATCCAAAAACAAGGCGTGGGAAAGCCCGGACTGGTGGCAACGAAAGGCGCACCAGTACACAGACAAGGACTGGGAGGAAATTATCGGTATATGGAAGAATGAAAAATATCGTAGCGCCGAAACCCTGTATTGGGACGACGTCAATATAGGCGACGAGCCGCCCCCAAGGGTTGCCGGCCCCTTCCTTTCGGACGAGAAAGATACGGACATGTTGTTCCATATCCCGGATTGGTCTACCAACGTTAAGAATAATGTGCTGGATCCCAAAACGTTCAAGAGCATGGTAAAGAATAGGCAGGGAATCTATGTCCTTCCGAAATACGTGGAGAAAAAGCCCAAAGGCCAAGGCAGCGGCACCGGCATGGATCGCATGGAAATGCCTGTGAGCGGCGAGTTGCCCCAAGGCGGACGCGGCGCAGGAGCTCCTCAGGAAGCAGGAGGCAGGGGAGGCCAGACTGTCCAGGAGATCCCGGAGATTGCCAATAGGGACGGACGTGCCGTGATCCAAAATGCCGTTTGCCCAAAATGGGTCGCCGGAATGCTCATCAACTGGATCGGCGACCAGGGATGGCTCCAGAGAATCGGCTGGGATATCATGGGACTTATGCCGGGATACGACGAGTCTCTGATACCTCCTCTGCATAAAGAAATGATGCCCGCTCTCTTTGACAAGCTTCCCTATCTTGAAAAGGTTCCCTACATGCGGGGCATCCGCCCCTTCTGGCACGCCCTTGAAGGGGATACTGTCATTTGCAGATCCTATGTTACGGATAAATACGGCAAAGACGGCGAGTATTTTGTGGATCTTATCTTTTGGTGTCAAACACTTGACAGATATTATGTTGAAGAAGGTCACGCTACTGTAAAACTCCCCAAGCGAGGATAAGACTACAATCGACATCCAGTATTGGAAGTGACTAATATGGATTCAAATGGCGCCCAATGAGGGTGAATGTGGGAGGTTTCATCATGAAAAATATTATTGCCGCGTTAGCAGTCCTTGTCATGGCAGTAGGTCTAATCCGTTTCTCATCCGCTGGTGGGACAATGGTCAAAGAAGTCGCCATGGGCGTCTTTACCAATGCGCCCAATCAGACGGAGCTGGACAGATACTATCTGCGCTATCACGGCCCTGAAGTAGTGAAATTCTCAGGCCCCTGGCTGCGCAGGTATCAATTATGGCTTCCCTATGAGCCGCCCAAAGAGGCGGTTGAGCGGTTCGGTGCAGTGCGCGGTCGTTATGCTGAGTTGTGGTATGGGAGCGAGGAAGAGTACTTGGACAGGCCTGCACACGGTCCGATGTCAAAATCGACCTTTAAGAACGCAGGCCCGAATATGCAGACCGTTGTGATGGTTCCGGCAAAACCCACGGAAGAGTTCCTCGATCCCGATCCCAATCCTGAAGAGACTACGATTTTGCGCTGGGTCCAAATCATCCGATATCCCGACGGCG
>Ga0208980_10001005_pt1 | contig 16845 bp, 11 predicted proteins | sample WetSurMetagenome_3_FD_187993 | JGI IMG/M metagenome (GOLD analysis project Ga0208980, IMG submission 187993) | Wetland microbial communities from Twitchell Island in the Sacramento Delta, sample from surface sediment Aug2011 Site A1 Bulk (version 2) | ecosystem: Environmental > Aquatic > Marine... | reverse complement strand
TCTTCATAAAAGATCTCCTGGGTGCCGTTTCCGTGGTGAACGTCCCAGTCCACGATAAGGATTTTCTTTAATCCATATTTTTGCTGAGCGTAACGGGCTGCCAGGGCGATGTTGTTGAAAATACAAAAACCCATGGCTTGGCTAGGCAATGCGTGGTGGCCGGGGGGACGGGTGTCGCAAAAAACACGGAGTACTTTTCCATCTTGAATTGCGTCCACGGCAGCGAAACCGCCTCCGACAGCCAGAAGCGCCGCCGGAAAGCTTTCGGGGGTCAAAATGAAAACATCCGGGCCCAAAACTTCAGGCGCGTCCGTGCAAACACGCTTGACTTTTTCAATGTAGGATTGGGTGTGGACCATCCGAAGTTCCTCGTCCGTGGCTTCGCGCGTCGGAATGGACAGCATCTTCGCCAGAAGGCCTTCCTTTTCCAGGGCCTTTCGGATGACCATAACACGTTGGGGTGATTCGGGATGACCCGGGTCCTGTTGGTGCGCCATGCAGCGCTCGTCGAAGACGAATCCGACCTGCGTTTTTTGTTCCTTCGCCATGAATCGAATCCTTTACTGAAACTGCCGCAAAACAAATCGTGCGCGTATCTTAAGGGTTTCAAAAAGGCATGTCAAAGCAATTTGCGTTTCGCGTCTGTATATTATAGCTACGGCAAATATACGCGAAATGCCGGGGTCAAAGGCCTTTACTTATTTCCGAACTTCGATAATAATAAATCGCTTTTTTTGGCGGTGAAGTTTGAAATCCATCTCGTTTCCTTGAAGGAGGAACCTTGGCCAATAACACGGTAAGCAACCGCTGGCTGGTTGTGCTCGGCGCGATTTTGATTCAGCTTGCCCTGGGCGCCATCTACGCTTGGAGCGTCTTCACGCCCTCACTGACTGATGCAAAGGGGCTATACAAGTTCACTGCGGTACAGGCTATGACGATCTTCAGCGTGGGCCTGGCCGCTTTCGCCGTAATGACGATTCTCGGTGGGCGCCTGATGGCCAAATTTCCGCCCCAAAGAATTGCCATGATCGGTGGTATTACCTTAGGAATAGGCTATATCCTTGCTGGCTTCGTGGGGTCTTCCTTTATTGGATTGGTGTTGACGATCGGGCTGATCGGCGGCATCGGTATCGGCCTGGGTTATGTAGTCCCCATCGCGGTTGGCGTGAAATGGTTCCCCGACAAGAAAGGTCTTTTGACCGGGCTCGCGGTGGCGGGCTTCGGGTTGGGCGCGTTCCTCTGGATCATGGCGGGAGGACGTTGGGGTCATCTCATCGCACTTTACGGAGTGGCCAGGGTTTTTCAGATTTATGGAGTGGCTTACATCATCATGGTGCTCCTCGGCAGCATTTGGATGGTGAACCCGCCCGAGGGGTACAAACCGGAAGGATGGAACCCTCCTCCGCCAGCTAAGGCAGCCGCGACCGGCGCCATTGATATGAACAGTTCCGATATGTTGAAGACTCCGCAGTTTTTCATGCTTTGGTTCATGTTCGTTGCCGGGGCACTGGCAGGCCTCATGGTGATTGGCAACATCAAGTTGTTCGGCATCGACGCGCTCAAGGCGGGGGGCATGGAAGCAGCCTTGGCCACGGCCAAGACGGACATCGCCATGGCCGTCTATTTCGCGCTCGCAAACGCCGCGGGCCGGATCATCTGGGGCATGGTTTCCGACAAGATCGGAAGGAAGAGCAGTCTTTTCTTCATGTTCCTTTTCCAGGGCATAATGCTTTTGCTGTTTTACTCCATGGGTGGTACGGAAAGTCTGTTCTACCTGGGTGCACTGTTAATCGGGTTCAACTTCGGCGGAAACTTCGCGCTATTCCCGGCAGCCACGGCCGATTTCTTCGGCAACAAAACAGTGGGATTGAACTACGGATGGGTGTTCACGGCTTACGGCGTGGGCGGAATCGTGGGACCGATCCTGGCGGGTCATTTCAAGGACCAAGTCGCCGCGGCCGGAATCACAGCTTGGCAAACGCCGTTCATGATAGCCGGAATAGTGTGCCTCATAGCGGCTGTCCTTGCACTGGCCTTGAGGGCGCCGAACAGGAATGCTTAATATGGATTCCGGCATTGAAAGTGCGATCGAAAAACTGAAAAGGGAATTTCCCGCCAAGTTTGTTCCGGAAGATGAAGTCTTCGGTCACATCCATCCCGGTGACCGTATCTTCATCGCGACCGGATGCGGGGAACCCCAGTACCTCGTAGGGGCTCTTATCCAGTATGTCGAAAGCCACCCCAAGGCATTTTTCGACGCGGAAGTCCTGCACGTCTGGACCCTGGGACTCGCACCTTACACCGATAAGAAATTCAAACAGAACTTCCGGCACAATTCCTTTTTTATCGGAAACACCACGCGGGAAGCCATCAACCAGGGGCTGGCGGATTACACGCCGATCTTCCTTTCCCAGGTTCCGGACCTGCTCAAACGCCAGGTGGTTCCAGTGGACATGGCCTTGATCCAGACCAGCCTTCCGGACAGTCACGGCTATATGAGTCTGGGCGTGAGCGTGGACATTACCAAGGCCGCGGCGGATAACGCCCGCTTAGTCGTAGCGCAGGTCAACCGGGAAATGCCCCGCACTCACGGCAATACCTTCCTGCATATCAAGGACGTTGATTTCGTCATTTGCCACGACGAGCCCCTTTTGGAATACGAGCCCCAGGTATCCGACGAGATCGCCTTCCGCATCGGCAAATATGTGGCGCGCTTTATCGAGGATGGGGATACCATCCAGGTGGGATACGGCAGCATTCCCAATGCCATTCTGGCCAACCTAAGGGACAAGAAGCACTTGGGCGTACATACCGAGCTCTTGTCCGACGGCATTGTGGATCTAATAAAGAGCGGCGTCATCGATAACTCGCGCAAGAACCAGCACCAGGGAAAGGCCGTCGCGAGCTTCTGTATGGGGCGCGAGTCCACCTACGAATTCCTGCACGACAATCCCGCTGTGGAGTTCCACCCTATTGACTACGTCAACAATCCGCTCATCATCGCCGGAAACCACAACATGACCGCCATCAACAGCGCTCTGGCGGTGGATTTGACGGGTCAGTCCACAGCCGAGTCGCTGGACCGGAGCTTCTACAGCGGCGTGGGCGGCCAGGCGGATTTCATGCGCGGCGCAGTGCTCTCACCCGGCGGCAAGACTATCCTGGCCCTGCAGTCCACCGCGAATGACGAAACAACTTCGAGGATCGTGCCGTTCCTGCCTGAGGGAGCGGGTGTGACCCTTACTCGCGGGGACATCCACTACCTGGCCACCGAATATGGCATCGCTTACCTGCACGGGAAGAACGTGCGCGAGCGCGCCATGGACATCATTTCCATCGCCCATCCCAAGTTCCGGCCCTGGCTCATCGAGGAGGCCAAGAAGAACAACCTCATTTACCGCGACCAGGCTTTCATTCCGGGTAAGCGCGGCGAATACCCCGAGTTCATCGAGACGCGGCGGACCACTGAGTCGGGCCTGGCCCTGCTCTTTCGACCGGTCAAGATCAACGATGAGCCGAGCCTCAAGGATTTCTTTTATTCGCTTTCCGACAAGAGCCTCTTCCGGCGGTTCATGTCCGTGCGCAGGGACATGCCGCACGAACGCCTGCAAGAGTTCGCCGTCATCGATTACAGCAAGGAAATGGTGATCCTGGCGGTTAAGGAAGACCCGGAACGACCGGAGATCGTCGGTGTAGGGCAATACGGCATCCAAGAGAACCAGCACACGGCCGAAGTGGCTTTTATCGTCAAAGATGAATACCACAACCAAGGCGTGGGCACTGAACTACTTACCTATTTGACGATGCTCGCCAAGAAGCAGGGGCTCTTCGGGTTCACTGCCGAAGTGCTCATTGAAAATCTGCCCATGCTGCATCTCTTTGAGAACCAGGGCTTTGACATTGAGAAGCGCACCAGCTCAGGTGTTTGGGAACTCAAAATGGCGTTCAAGGCGGCCCATGCTAAAGAATAAAATGGAAAAATAATAGAAGGCCGACTTGCCATCTTAAACCGATCCGGCTGAAAGGGTAAATTCAAGAAGTTTCTTAAGTATTTACGGTTAAAATATCATCAAGTAATGATATTTTTATGTCTCTGTGCCTCTGCGGCGAGAAGGGTTTTTAGTTTTGCCCATTTTGTTCTAACTATATATCTGTTTGGTGAATTGGGGGTTCCGAATTGAGTTCTAACAACACACCCGACATCCGATACCTCTTCGAACCGCGTGGCGTGGCGGTCATCGGTGCATCCGCCAGCCCGGAGAAGATCAGTTACAAGGTCGTGAACAACATCCTCTCCGGCGGCTACCGGGGCAAGGTTTATCCCATCAACCCTAAGGGTGGGGAGATCTTGGGACTTTCCATGGTGCGAAACATGATGGAAATCCAGGAACCTGTGGACATGGCCTGCATTACAATCCCCGCCAAGCTCGTCCTGGAAGCAGTCAAAGAATGCGCGGCGATTGGGGTGAAGTTCCTATCCATCATCACTTCCGGTTTTTCTGAGATCGGCAACGTCGAAGAGGAAAAGGCCATTGCTTCTTTCGCTCTGGGACACGGAATGCGCGTCATGGGGCCCAACATTTTCGGCATTTATTCCGCCAACGCATCGCTGAACGCCACGTTTGGGCCGAAGAGCATCCAAAGGGGCCATGTGGCCATCATTACGCAAAGCGGGGCGTTGGGAATCGGTATGATTGGCAAGACCTCGGTTGCCAACATCGGGCTTTCCGCCATGGTTTCAGTGGGCAACAAGGCCGACATCACCGAGTCTGACCTCCTGGACTACCTCATGGATGATACGCAAACCGAGGTCATCATGCTCTATGTCGAAGGCATCCGGGACGGCGAAAGATTGATCGCCAATCTTTCGCAGGTGACTCGGAAAAAGCCCGTCGTCATGATCAAGGCCGGCCGGTCCAAGCGCGGAGCTCTTGCGGCCGCATCACATACCGGCGCACTGGCCGGTTCGGATGAGATTCTCAACGATATCGTCAAGCAGTGCGGGGTCTTGAGGGCTGAGAGCATCCAGGAAGCCTTCAATTGGTGCAAGTTTTTCACCACAAGCTCCAGCCCCAAGGGTGAGAATACAGTCATTATTACCAATGGCGGTGGCATCGGAGTTATCGCCACCGATGCCTGCGAAAAATACCAGGTCCAGCTTTACGACGACTCGGCGGTGATGAAAAAGATATTCGGGCAGTCCGTGCCGGAGTTCGGTTCAGTGAAAAACCCAATTGACCTGAGCGGGCAGGCGCACTCCCAAGACTACAACGCCTCTATGACCGCGGCCTTGGCGAACGAAAACATTCATTCCGTCATCGGCTTATACTGCGAAACCGCAGTATTCGACGTGAACAACCTGGACAAGATGATCCGGGAGAACACCTTGCTGTATCAGAAAAGCGGCAAGCCAATTCTTTTCTCAATTTTCGGCGGAGAGGCCACGGAAAACTGCATCCTTTCCCTACGTCAGGAAAACGCTCCGGTATTCCCGGATGTGTATGAAGCGGTCTCCTGCCTGGGCGCCCTGATGGCGCAGAACCGGCATTTAAAAACGCCCCCGGGTGCCCCCGTGGAAGCCGTGTTGCCGATCTCAGAAATTAACGTCATATTGGACAAGGCCTCGGCCGAGGGGAGGCATTTCCTCCTGGCCGACGAAGCAAAGCGAGTCATGGAGCTTTGCGGCGTCCCCATGCCGAAAAGTTCGATCGCCCGGAGCATCGATGAAGCCGTGCGGGAAGCGGAAAAAATCGGCTACCCGGTCGTCATGAAGGTTGTGTCAAAGGACATCCTGCACAAGAGCGACGCTGGCGGCGTGGCGCTGGATCTGGATAATCGTGAAGAAGTCGTGGATGCCTATGAGGCCATCCACCACAATTGCCGAGAGCACAATCCGCGCGCCATCATCGAGGGCGTAGAAGTTGCCGAGATGGTGAAAAAGGGAACTGAAACCATTGTGGGCGCGCGGCGGGACGCGTCCTTCGGGCCCATCGTCATATGCGGCATGGGCGGTATTTACGTGGAGATCCTGAAGGATGTGTCATTCCGGGCCGTGCCGTTTTCCCGTCAGGACGTTTTATCCATGATCAAGGAAACCCGGATCTACCCGCTGCTCCTGGGCGTGCGCGGAGAGGCGAAGAAGGATATGGACGGAGTCATCGAAACGATCATCAAACTCGGTTCGCTGGTGAAAAATTGCACGAGGATTTCGGACATTGAGGTTAACCCCTTGGTAGTGTACGACCAGGGAAGCGGAGTCAAGGCGGTGGATGCGCGGGTGCTGATCAAAGGCAGTGAAAAACATTAATACTTAGTGTTAGACTTTTTATCTCGGAGAGGCGCAGAGACATGAAAACACTTGTCATTGGATCGAGCAACAGAAGTTCGGGAAAAACAGGCGTGATTCTCGGCTTGAACGGGGCCCTGGGAAAAAAGGCGGGGTACATGAAGCCCTTCGGGGATCGCCTTATTTATCAGAAGAAACGGCTCTGGGACTACGATTCCGCGCTTCTAACCAACCTGTGGAATCTCCAGGAAAGCCCCGAGGACATCTCCATCGGTTTCGAACACGCCAAGCTCAAGTACAAGTACGATGCTGCGACGACTGTCGAAAAACTCAAGGAAGTGGCAGCTCGAACGGGTTTGGGCAAGGAGATTTTATTCGTGGAAGGGGGCATGCACCTGGGGTATGGCCTTTCGGTCAACCTGGACGCGGTTTCCGTGGCCAAAGCACTGGACGGGGAACTCGTGATCATCGTCAGTGGTTCCGAGGGCGCCGTGGCCGACGATATGGCCTTCATGAAGAAAAACCTTGACTTGAAGGGCGTCAACTTCAAGGGTGTTATCTTCAACCAGATTCACGATTTGGAGGATTTCAAGGCGACCACCCTGCCCGACATCCTAAAACTGGGTATCCCGGTGCTGGGAATCCTGCCATACCAAAGAGAACTTAACCGTTTCACAATGGGGTATGTGGCCGACTTTCTGTTCTCGAAGATCCTCGCGGGCGAGGAGAACCTGGGCAACGAGGTGAACCACATCGTCATCGGCGCCATGTCCGTGGAGAGCGCACTTCGGGCATCCGTGTTTACCCAGGAAAAGAAGCTCGTCATCACGGGCGGGGACCGGACCGACATGATCCTGGCCGCGCTGGAGAGTGAAAGCTCAGGGATCATCCTCACCAACAACATACTGCCGCTGCCCAGCGTCGTGTCGCGCGCCTCGGAACTGAAGATCCCTCTTCTGCTGGTTCCACTCGATACGTTCCAGGCTGCCAAGCAGGTGGACGATCGGGAACCGCTTTTGACACGGCATGAACCGAAGAAGGTGGAGCTGTGGACACGCCTGGTCAAGGAACATGTGAATTTGGAAAAGTTTCAATAGATCTTTTTGTTAGAAACAGGCGTGTTGAAGCACTTCAATTCGTGAAATCTGTGGCTGGCTTTTCCCCTGTGTTTTTGACACAAAGCCAGAAAATCCTTCACATCTGAACCTTTCAGGCAAGTTCTAGTAATAAAAAAACTGGGTCTGGACCACGATCTGGGTGCGGTCGGGCGAATTGTCTTTCAGCAGCCGTCCGAATCCAGCTTTGATGTTCAGCTTGTGTTTTAGAATCCAATAGGCAATTCCGCCCTGCACCTTCTTGTCGTCGAAGGAGTTAGGATTTGTAAAATCCCTGGAAGCGAACTGCATATAAGGTCCAAGCCGGGTTTTCTTGTTGTAATACGAACCCTCGAGCATCCAGGCATTCTGTTGGGGCAGGTATTTTAGCACCGTCCCGCCGTCATAGTGGATGAAATCAGCCTGCGCTGTCACAGCGTCGCCGTTTGGCAACGGGTGGTCGAAAAACACATCCACCGCATTCGCGCTGTAGTTGCCCTGACGATCGAAACTGGCGCCGATGCCAAGGATCTTCTTCTGTCCGTGGGTGGTACCTGTGTAGAAAAAGCCCGTGTCGGCTTCCAAGGGATACCATACGAACCGGGCCAGATAGCGAAAGGGGAAATCTCCGTGGTAATCAGTGTTGCCCCGATAGATTCCCATGCGATATTCGAAATGCTTTTTGATATAGCCCCGCGCTTGCAGACCATAATCGCGGCCGTATTTCTGATATGTCGGAAGAGTAGGGTTCGAGGCCAAAAAGGAGTATGGCCCGTAATCAACCGGCAACAGGGATGCGGCAGATTGCTGGGTGTTGTGGGAAACCGGCAAAAGCATTATTCCGGCGTCGAGCTGGAATTCGGGGCGGAAGGCATAATTGAGATAGGCATCCTGGAGAAAAAAGTCATGCATTCTCTCCCCGCCCGCGGTCAGCTGCTTTCCGAGATTGGCGGCATCGCTCTCCACGAAAAACGACAGCTTGGGAGTGATCTTGCCGCCCGCAATAAACCGGAATCTTCGCAGGAAAAAGTTTTCCAGACTGCCATTCCCCGAAACATTTTCGAGTGATTCGAACTGCGGCTGAGCCAGGAAACCGAACGTGACCGATGTCTTTCCCTCATTCATCGTGAATTTCCACGGCGGTGTGTATTTCCGAGGTGGGTCAGACGCGTACATCTGCTGCAGGCAGTATACAAAAAAGATCCCCAAACAAAAATTTAACCGGGCAATGCGCATACGTGTTTTACCTTCCATTAAAATTCCCACGGAGATTACGGGTTTCACAACAATTTTTCAATTTAAATTTCTCTGATTCACAAATTTATCCTCAGAAGCAGGGAAGGACTGAACTTGCCCTTCGGGGCAGCCTTTCTCTTTTCTTCGGCCAAGCAGGTGACTGTCTAAACAAGCTTATTGAACGACAGATTAAACTGTCTATAACATGATGATGCTGTGCTCCCCGGCGCAACCAGGAAAGCCGAAGAAGGCCAAGGTATCGTGTTGAGGAGCGAACCCAGCATCCCGTCGCGCCCGCGTGCAGGAAGACCCATATACCATTTATGGGGAACTGACAATGTCTGGGCTTGGCAGTGGTTGTGAAAGCAGGCCCAGGCAATCCAGGATTTTTCGGATTGCCTCCGGTGGTTATGTTATCTCCGCAGTTATGTTATGCAGACACAAATTCCTCTTGGAATCCGCGGAGATAACATAACCCCGCCTTTATGTGCTGCAGCACATAACGGTGGTTTGATTGCACAGAGGATTCGCATGCACCCTTTACAGCGTCTCCATCTCTCCGCAGAAGTGAGAGATGCGGACAGTTTGCGATTCTGTCAGTTCTGCCAGTTGTTTCGCCCGGATAAAATACGCATAAAAGTTAATATTGGCGTTTAAAGAGATGAGGCAGCTAACTCGTAGCAAAAATGAAACAGCTGAGCCGTAGGATCTGTTTTGCTGTTGGAGGATTCTGAGAAATGGCGGCATGCTCTGCCTGTTTGCCTGACGTTTAGCGTGAAACCAATAGACTGCGGCGTCCGCCTCAATGGTGGATCCGGCGCATGCGCTTACGGTCGGTGATGTATTAGTCGCAAAGCAAGGTAATCCGCTGCTGATTTTAACAGAAAGGACAGTTTGAAAATCCGATGCGCAAAGGCAAAACAACTACACCCGATAAATTGAGAAACGCTTCTTCGAAACCTATGGATGAATGGGAGCGCGCGTGGCGGCGACATTGGAGCAAGATAGGTACGCCCGGCTATGAATTGCCGGAAGGCGGACCCGGTGGCGACGAGCGCGAATTCCTGGCCGAGATCCGAACCCCGGACAAAGAACGCGCACGACTGCAGCGTATCCAGGATGAATTTGTGCGAGGTTTCAAGGGCCTCTATCAGCTAGGGCCGGCAGTGACGGTTTTTGGGTCTGCGCGCTTCAAGGAAAACCACCCCTATTACAAGCTTGCCCGCGCTGTCGGGGCGGAGCTGGCCCGGGCTGGTTTTGCCGTACTCACGGGCGGGGGGCCTGGTGTCATGGAGGCTGCCAATCGGGGCGCCCATGAGAACGGCGGCGCAAGTTACGGCCTCAATATCATCCTTCCGCACGAACAATCCGCAAACCCCTATGTGGATAAGAGCATCGAATTCCGTTATTTTTTCATCCGCAAAGTCATGCTGGTGAAATACTCCTGTGCTTTCATCGTAATGCCCGGAGGATTGGGCACTCTGGACGAGCTTTTCGAAGCCGCCACGCTCATTCAATGTCAGAAAATAGGCCCTTTCCCGCTGGTGTTGATGGGGGCAAGGTTCTGGAAGGGCATGCAAACCTGGGGGCAATTAATGATGAATGATGGAGTTTTCACCAAGGATGAAATCGGCTTTGGCCGAGTCACCGACTCGCCGCAGAAGGCTGTTGAACTGATTGTGCGCAGTCTGCCTCCTTCTGTGAAGGCTCGGCTAAAACCACGATAGTTTAGAGGACAGGATCCAGAGTCACGGATAAAATAGCTTCAGGGAGAAGTGGCATGAAAATCACCGTTGTCGGTGCAGCAGGGGGAGAAGTAACAGGCTCGGCCTACATAGTCCAAACGAAAAATGCCCGAGTCCTGGTGGAATGCGGTATGTTTCAAGGAGGGAAAAAAAGCGAGGCGCTCAACCGCCCTCCTGTAGGCCCAAAACAGAGGCTGGACGCGGTGTTGGTTACGCACGGCCATCTGGATCACACCGGGCGCCTGCCATTGCTCGCAAAGATGGGCTACCAAGGGCCGGTTTATGCCACAGCAGCCACTCTTGATATGACTGCCCTTGTCTTGCGCGACTCTGCGCGCATTCAAGAGGGGGATGCAACTCGCAAGAGTCGAAAACGCGAGCGCGCCGGCGAGCCTCCCGTCGAACCGCTCTACTCCCTAACAGACGCGGAAACTATCATCCAGCAGTTCCGTGCCGCTCCCTATCGCAAGCCCGTGCTAATTGCCCCCTGCATTCAGGCTTGTTTCACCGAGGCCGGGCATATGTTGGGTTCTTCGAGCATCCTGCTTATGGTGGAGGAGGATGGGCGGCAAAAGCGCGTTGTTTTCTCCGGTGATCTTGGCCCCCAGTGCAGTCCAATTCTGCCCGACTTCGCTCCTTTTGAGAATGTTGACCTGGTTTTTCTTGAATCCACCTATGGAAGGCGTAATCACCGACCTTTCCGGGAAACGGTAGACGAATTTATTGAGATTGTGAAGGATGCCGTCGCCTGCCGGGGAAAGATTCTGATTCCCACCTTCGCCATTGGACGCGCACAAATGCTCACTATTCTGATGAGCTGGGCATTCCGGAACAAGCGAATCAAGCCCTTCCCGTTGTTCCTTGACAGTCCAATGGCCATTGAGGCGACCAAACTGTATGCGCAACACTTTGTCGAAACTCCGGAGCTGTTTGACGAGCGAATCTCCAGGTATGTCCGCCAAAGGCCCATTCGTGAAGACCTCAAATCACTCAAAGCCACGAGATCCGCAGCGGAATCGATGGAGATCAACGATATTTCCGGACCCTGCATGATTATGGCCGGCGCGGGGATGTGTAATGCCGGTCGAATTTTGCATCATCTTAAAGCGAACCTTTGGAAGCCTCAGACTCACGTTGTCATCGTAGGATATCAGGCTCACGGATCGTTGGGGCGGATGCTCGTCGAAGGGGAGAAAGTTGTTCGCATTTTCGGGGAGAAGATTGTGGTGCGGGCGCAAGTACACACATTAGGCGGATTCAGTGCACATGCCGGTCAAAAAGACCTGTTGGCCTGGTATGATGCGGTGGCACCCTCAAAGCCCCGCCTGATTTTAGTCCACGGAGAAGATGACGCCCGCAAAGAATTGGCGAAACTCATTCAACAAAAACACAAAACAAATCCGCTGCTGCCGGGCAGGGGAGACACAATTGAATTATGAAGAAATCGCGGGCGAACAAGGGAGTCTGTATGAATTCCAGGCTCGCAAAATCATTCCGACATGAGATCCGGAGCTGTCGCCGTCATGGGATCCCTGCAGCAGACAGGCGTAAATTCCTACAACTCGGAAGCCGGGGAGACATCATTTCAGAATGACATTCTCAAGCGAGTATTGACGTGGATACCATTGGGGATGGACATTCTGGCGGCGATTGTGCGACTTAAATGGTTTGGTTTTTGCAGTACAGGCCTCGATAAATCTCTAGATGGACTGCCGCAATTGTGCGCTGCTACGGCCAATCCTATCCTTTGTGTGCCAGGCGACGGCGACCGCATAGCTCATGCAGCGCTGGAACACTTCGTATGTAAACAAGGGGCAAGACAATCCCATGCGCTTCAGGATCGGGCCCGATTTCTCCGTCGCGAACATCCTGCGATCCGACATATACGGGCGATAGACATCGATCATCTGAGCGAAAGTGGCTTCGATCGCGCTCCGCGGCGTTCCATGCAGATCGGTGGGGCTCACAGCCTCGACTCCGCTCAGCCCAAACATGCGGCTGGTAAAGGCGGCAATCGCCTCCACCGGCGTCGGCCGCCCGCTGACGATATGAAAGATACCGCCCTCGAGCGCCGTTTCAAAGATTGCGGCAAAAGCTCCCATGAAGAAATCGACCGGGATAATGTCGATTCCCGGGCCTTCGGCCTCCACTCTCAGCGGAAGGTGCAAGGTTGTTCCGTCGGGGCCAATCTTCACACCGAGCGCCTGCGCCCTTTCCCCTCGCCTCTCGCGGATATCCTTCATGTAGACGTCCCGCAGGAAGACCGCAGCCCTCACCGGGTGGTAAACGGCATTAAACAACAGGCTCCGCCCCGTGACCGAGTGTCCACACACGATTGACGGCCGATAAATGACCGCTCGGATGCCCTCGTCGCGACATCGCCGCCACACGATCCTCTCCGCGTGGCACTTAGTTTCTTCGTAGACGTTGTGAAACTCGCGTGCCGTCGAAAGGCTTTCCGGGCATACGCCTTCACGTCGCCCTGCAGCGAACGCGGTGCTGAGATAGTGGAACACGGCGCAGCGACCGGTGGCGGCGAAATCGAGTATGCTTTCCACTCCGCGCAGGTTGACTTCCTCGACTTGGGCTCTCCTCCGCTCTGCAAACGACGTCTCCGACGCGCAGTGGATAATCTCGTCGGCTTCCGCCAGAAGGTGGTTGCGCTCGTCGGCGCCCAGCCCGAGTACGGGATCGAGCAGGTCGCCCGGCACGACCCGCAGGCGCCGTCGCGTTTCATCGGGAATTCCATGCCAGTCCATGATGTATCGGACGCGCTCAGCTGCCGCAACTCCCGGCGAGGGGCGGGCAAAAATTGTGATCTCGAATCCGGCATCGAGCAGTCGGGCCGCGACATGGCTGCCGAGGAAGCCGGTCCCGCCGGTGATGAGAATCCGTGAGCTCCGCTCGCGCCGTTTTTTTTCAAGGCCCTCCGTGGAGATCCGCACTGTGTATCTCCTCTGCGTTTCTTTGCTTCGACTGTGCTTTGGGGTGAACTTTTAATGCCGCCCCGCCAAGTCCCGATAAAACCACCCCTCTTTTCTCGCGCTCCCCTGTGTGAATACCGTCTTCAGCCACGTCATGTTAGCGTCCGGCCCTGCGCACATGCCATCGAGCCACGGCGTGAGAATTTCCATAGCCCGGGCGGTTTTTCCCTTCTCCGCCGTGTCCGTGTGATCGATGTAGTAGTCATACTCGAGCACGGCGCGCTTTCCCATGTCGATGGGAGTCAGAAAACCATAGTCGTGATCGATGCCGATCTCCTCCGCAACCTTGGCGAAGCGATCACACAGCAAGGTTGCCAGCGTCTCCTCGAGCGGAATGAATAGAATGAAGGCAATAATGTGCTTGTGCCGTCCCATGCGGGCGCTGACGATGCGGAAGGCGTTGATCCAGACCATGTTGGTGAATTGGGGCTGGCGGTAGATGTCTGTATAGGAACCGCGCAGATCGGCGTCGACGGCCGAGGCCAGCGCCTCGGGCGAAGGATCCAGAACGGCCTCGAGCAGCGCTCGCGTTCCCGGCGCGGTCAGGATCTCAAAGGGCGCCCGGCGGCCTTCCGCTGCGCGCAGGAGGTCCAGAGCCTCACCCTCGGCCAGATGCGGCAGCCCGAGCACTATTGTGCGGAAGAGGTCCTGGTCGATCACGGCGTCGCCGACCATTCGGCGCACCGACTCCAGGCCGTATTTATCGGCCACAACAAAAACTCCAAAACTGATCCCAAGGTCATCCCGCAGGACGCGTTTGACCTTTTTGGATAAGGCTAGGTCGGGAGAAAGAAATGCGGCCATGTAGTGCGGGCCGAGGATGCCGATGGCGAGGCCGATCCTGCGCGCAGCCAGATCGCGGGCGAACCGTAGGGCCGCATCGAAGCCATCGAACGGGACGATCAAGCCTTCTTCGTCTCCCGTAACGGGCTGCAGGCGGACTGAGGCGCGTGTGCAGACGCCAGGGACCTGCTGCACGCGATGCCGGTAGGCCAGGAGTCTCGTCCCGAGACCTTCAGGGTCCGACAACCGCAAGCGGTCCCCCTTGCGGTCTACGAATTCCATGTCGAGCACGTGGTCCGCGCCCATCCCGTAGGCGGCTGACCAGGTGGAGAACAGCCCGGTGCAGATGATGTTGCCGATGACTGTCGCAGCCGGTTCAGCGACGTTCATCCGGAATCCGCGGCTTGCCGCCTCGCGCTGCAGTTCGAACGACGTGACGCCCGGCCCAATTGTGACGCTCCAGTTGGCGGGATCAAAAGAGATCTCCTTCATGCGCACCATGTCGAGCACCAGGCCTTCGCTGAACACCTGGCCATAGACGCTTGCGCCGTTTCCGCGGACAGCGAATGGAATGCCATCGCGGTCCACCCTGCGGATAATTTCCACTACCTCTTCAGCCGAGCCGGGTAGCACAACCGCGCGAGGTATCTTCATCTCGCTGAGAGGAAACGGATCCTTTGCATATGTGACCTGGACTGCGGGGTCATTCGAAACCCACTCGGCGCCGGTGATGGCGCGGAGATCCTCGACGAGCGGATCCTGCGGAGGCCGGACGATCTCTTGGCCGGAGCGAAGATGATCCTCGACAGCATCTTTCAGCGCGGCCATCACGGGGAGCGGCCGCAGCCCCGAATAGAAATGGCATTGGACATCACAGGCGCCACAAAGATCGCAGGTGTTAGCGATGTCCAGCAGGCCTTCGCTGACCGGGGTGATTTCACGGGCTAGGGCATCAAGGAGATCCATGCGCCCCTGCGGAAAATATGAAACGTAGTGCTTGGCTTGGCCAGCGGGGCAGAGGCCGGTGCCGAGGTAATCGATTTTGCACATTGCATAGTGCCGGCACTGTGCCGCAGTCTGGCGGATGCGTTCGTTGATCATGTTCCCTACCTTTTGCCGACAGTATGCCATAAAAATGTGTTCAAATTGCAGTCATTGGGCGCCAGGCTTTCAAATTTTGCGCTTTTGCGGCTTCGGTTACCGCAGCATTAAGGGAAAGATCGCGATCCACTAGCGTGTTTCGAGCAGAAAGAGCTCATGTGCAAACACCGGATTGACGGGGAACTCGCTGCTCAGATCGGCAAATAAGCTGCGGGCGCGGTCGAACTCGCGCTCGCGCTTGGCGGCGAGAGCCAGCATAATCTTGGCGAATGGCTTCAGGTAATGGCCACGGATTGCCGCCACCTGGAGTTGTTTCATTCCGGCCTGCCGATCGCCACGAATACGGCCGAACCACAACAGGAATCGTTTGTGAGCAGGCAGGCAGCCGATGATGTAATTGGCCGCGCCAAGCGCTACATAGGCGTCGCCATTTCCCGGCTCCACCTGCAGCAATGCATTCGCCTCCTTTTCCGCCCGCCGGATGAAGCGCAGGCTTTCCAACTGCCGCTTTCTGATCAAAGCTTCGAAGTTCCCCTGCATGCCGTCGGTGATCGCTAGTGTCAGCAGCGCGCCCGGGTGTTGCGGGCTTTTCGCGAGGCGCAACTCCGCCATCTTGCGCGCAAGCTGGTTAGCTTCGAGAAACGCCGCATTGCGTTCCTTATTGGGCATTCCCTCGATCCCTCCGAGCAGCCTTTTGTCATTGAGGAAAAATGCCGATGTCAGGACGCCATTATGATTGAACTCTTCGAAAAGATAACTGGCCGCCTCGGCTGCGTAGCAGAGGGAATCTTCAGAATCAGCCTGCCGGCAGGCACCAAGCGGGGCGCGTGCGGCATCAAACCTGAGTTCATACATTAGGCGGAAACTTTCCTCAAGCTGCAGGTTCGTCGGCAGCCCTGATGCCGCACTGGCGCCAAATGCCAGCGCAATCATTATCCAACAAATAAGAAATCGTAAAATGAATCGCACCCCGAGCCACCCTCAAAACGGAAAACGATTGTATCCCTTTGGGCGAGCCAAATATACTTGCATTTATAGTTGCCACACCTCGAGATCATGATTCGGCCGCCCAAATCCGATTGCTCTGCGAATTGATGTTCTTGCAGATGCGTGCCATTCTCCAGCAGTTCGTCGATCACGACAAGGACCGTGGCATTCGTGTTTTAGCTAAGGACAAAGTGAAAGTTTATCTTCTGCTCAAACGGTCCAACCGGTGGTGCAGCCTGGCATACCAATGTTGATATCTCATAGCGGAAATATGGCCGGAGTGGAATGCTTCCAAAAGTTTTACCAGCGCTTCACGCGTCAAGGATGCCGCGCGTTGGAACTCACGCTCGCTATGCTCGTAAAATATCGCCAGCTGCTCATAAGCTTCCAACCCGTCCGGGGAAGCTCCGAGGAGCTTCTCCCACCAGTCGTTGGACCGGCTAAAATCACCTTGCCGTTTTGCGAGCAGTGCGAGTTCACGTTGAGCTGAACGCTCTGAGTCTGGTGGAAGCCCTGCTTCAAGGGCAAGCTCAAAAGTCCTTTCCGCAAGAACCGTCTCGCCCCGTCTTTGCAGGAGTCTTGAAACGCCGAAAAACTCACTGGCGCTGTGGCCGCCGGTTTCAGGATCA
>Ga0208980_10001004_pt1 | contig 16848 bp, 14 predicted proteins | sample WetSurMetagenome_3_FD_187993 | JGI IMG/M metagenome (GOLD analysis project Ga0208980, IMG submission 187993) | Wetland microbial communities from Twitchell Island in the Sacramento Delta, sample from surface sediment Aug2011 Site A1 Bulk (version 2) | ecosystem: Environmental > Aquatic > Marine... | reverse complement strand
CGGTACTCCAAGTTTCTTCTGGGGCTACCTTCAGAAATCAGAGCCGGGCGATTATAAAACTCTGAGACTGATGGTGGCAGGTGCTGATAAATGTCCGGATGCCCTCAGGGAAGGTTATAAGAAAAAACATGGAGTTACTCTTCTTGAGGGTTATGGTGCTACCGAGACATCTCCGGTAATATCAGTAAACTCACATGAGTATAACAGGCCAGGCAGCACAGGCAAGGTTCTTCCAAATGTACAGGTAAGGCTTGAAAATTTTGAAACCGGAGATATCTGCAAAACCGGGGAAACAGGAAAGATATTTGTAAAGGGTGATCTGGTAATGAAGGGATATTATGACGATCCTGAGCTTACTGCTGAAGCTCTTGTTGACGGCTGGTACAACACGGGCGACATGGGATTTTTTGATGAGGACGGATATCTCTGGCATGCAGGCCGTTTTAAGAGATTTGCAAAGGTGGGAGGGGAGATGGTCTCACTGGTTAAGGTGGAGAATATTCTCGAGAAGCTGCTTCCTGAGGGAGTCTCCTGTTGTGTGGTTGAGGTTCCTGATGAAAAGAGAGGCTCATATATCGTGGCAACTGTCTCGGGTGAAATAAACAAAACACATATCCTGAGGATGATGTTGAACGAATTGCCGATTATTGCTCTTCCAAGGGAATTTATTGTTATTAAGGAGCTGCCAATGATGAGCACCGGCAAGATAGATTTCCGCACAGTTACAAAAATGGTTCAGAAGATACTCAATGATTCCAATTCCGCCCAGTAGCCTGTTTATGGAAGCGTTCAGCCAGAGATCCGGGCAGACGAATAGTCAGATATGGAAAAATCCGTCAAGCCTGTTGCCCTTTTTAAGCCGGTAATGATAAAAGAAGAATATCAGTGCGACAGGAAGAATTGAAATACCTGCAATGAGCGACCATCGCAAATCCACTGTGTCTTTCAGCCATTTATCAAGTGTCATTTCCGTAATAATGCAAAAGCCCGATAGAATTAGCAATGCAGCAGCAATTATGTTCAATCCTTTAAAATGGGCAGCATTGTAGAGAATAGCTATTATACTAAGTGAAAAAAAAGCAGCTATTGTAAGAGGAAGGCCTACAGAGAAGAACCATTGCTGGCCGGCAGCAATAAGATCAAAAAAGAAAAGAGCTGCAAGAATAGTAAACATCATTGCGCCGACAAGGATGAACGGTTTTTTATATGCAAACAGGAAAAGCGTGAGAATTATCCATACTGCTGATATTGATACATCAGAAAAAAGTGACCATTTAAGGCTTTTATTCATTAAAAGGTCAACTATTGTGCAAACGGCGATCCCGGAAAAAGCGAGTATTGCGCTTAATTCCCAGAGATATCTTCTGTTTTCTTTCCTTTGAAGTTGGATAATTCCCGAAGGATAGTTCTTGGTGACATGATCCTGTTCACCTTTATATGTCGGGTCTTTACCACAAAGAGGACACATCTTTAATCCGTCATCCAGCTCAATTCCGCAATTTATGCAAACTGCCATGGTCTGTCTTTTTAATGATTATACAAAATTTTAACATGAATACCTGCATCGGTCAGATGCTTTAAAATAAGTCTTTCAAGTTCATGTGAACCTGTGATATTTGAGAAGCATATTCTTAACCTGTCATTATATGAAGCCAGGCCGCAGCTTACCTTCACATTTGGATTGGGAGGAGGAGGAATTATCTCGAGAGAATCAACCAGGTCTTCCATTTCTGGAGGAAGAGTTATCTTCCCCAGATTGGTGACTATCCCCGACCAGCGCTTTGATGCCAGTCCTTTGTAAACAGAAGCGATGACCATTTTCTTTATAAAAAGCGGCATGATCCTGACGACCAGGAGCTTTTCAGAGCTTACATTTGATGAGAGGAATCTTGAAATCTGTTTTACATCAGCGCTCATCTGCAGCTGGTGATGGACTGAATTCAGAATTTCTTCGAATGTATAGGTTCCCAGTCTTATATCAATTTCCGGGAGTACAAAAAGTGAAAAATTGCGCATTGTCCTGCTGGGAAATATTTTCCTCATGTTGACAGGCACTTCTATTCTTAGGACTTTCTTTTTTTCACTTTTACTTTTTCCTTTTCCTGTAGCAAAGATCTTCTGGAGAGAAAAAAAGTAGACAGATACAAAATACTCGGTAACGGACACTTTCAGGTTCCGGGATATTTCAAGGATCTCGCTGACATTTGCCTCAGCGTGGATCACCCTCAGGTTTGGCCGCGGGTTTCGTTTATATGGCAGGTGCCATGCTTTAACGAGTTTTGCCGGTGGAGGCAGCTTCTGAAAGAACTTGTTGTACCCGTCTTCGTACTCCTCCTCTGACACCGGATTTTCCGGCAGGATTATTTCTCCCGGGGAGCTGATCTGCCTGCCTGAAAGAGTCAGGTAGGTGTAGAGCAGGGTTTTAAGGTACTCCAGAGCGCCTGCACCGTCGGTCAAAATATGGATAAATTCAACGGAGATCCTTTTGCCTTTAAGTACTACCCTGTAGAGTGGTTCATTTTTCCGGTTAACTGCAAACGCAGTGCAGGGAGTCTCTTCTTCGACATGGATTCGCGGCAGTTGATCATTGAACTCAAGGAAATGCCAGAATATCCCGCTTCTGAGGGAAACGCTGAAATATGGGAATCTCTGTGCTGTTATTGCCACAGCTTCCCTGATGGCCGTGAATCTCACAGGTTCTTTCAGCGATGCAGTTATCCTGAAAACCGAAGTAAGGTCATTTGATAATATTGCCGGGAACAGTTTCGCAGCATTATCAAGTTTCAGCCAGCCTTTCTTCTCAAATGATTTTGTACTAATAGCTATCCCTCCGATTATTATGTAAAGATAAGCTTTATTGAAAAACAGGTTTAGGAAGGGTATGGTTCTGGTCTGATTTGTGAGTATTATCTGGAATGTCTCTTGAAGAAGGACCAGATCACCCTTGTAGCATCGATATCCCTGCTTGTTTTTCCGATCAGCCACGAAGGCAGATATTGAAAGCCTCCAGGCCAGGTATGCCCTCCGCCATCAACCGAAAAGAGAATAACTTCAGTGCCATCATTGCCGTCAGTATACTCTTTCCTGGTAACCCTTGTACCATCTTTGGGATCCAGGTCAGGTTCTTCAGTCACAATAGGTACCGTTGAACATTGATTCCGGTTTACCCAGAAGCGGATAGATTCATCCACAGACAGGACTTTCCCCAGGTTTAACCTGCGGATGCTGGTGTAAATATTGCCCCCCTCGTATGGAACCAGGGGGTCATTTATATTATTGATTGCCAGAACCGGAACCGGCATACGTGGTGAACAATCGTGTATGAGCAGATGAGGTATATTACCGTCTACCGGAGCAATAGCAGATATTTTAAAAGACAATTCACAAGCCAGACGATATGACATTATAGCGCCATTTGAGATACCTGTAACATAAACCCTCTTTGGATCTGTCTTGTATTCTTTTATCATAGAGTCTATCAATGCAGAAATGAAACCGACATCATCAATATTTTCCCTGTGAGGACGATCATTCGCCTCTTCATCCATTCTTCCGTCATTCCAGTTCTGGTCAATGCCGTCAGGATATACAACAATGAATCCTTCCTTATCTGCGAGTTTATTAAATCCTTTCCGTGTCAGGAGGATCATGCTTTCCCCATTTCCTCCTCTTCCATGCAGGGCAATAACAAGAGGCAATTGAACAGATCCGTTATATCGAGCGGGAATATGAATCTGGAATTTACGTTCCAGGTCATTATGTATAAATGATGCCCTTTTATCTAATCCTGAATTTGCCGGGAAGGAGATAAGGTTTATTCCGGCCAGCACTTCAATAATTGCAAATAACCTGATTTTTTTGAATAATTTGGATTTTTGCTTCATCATGTCTGCCGGATGATTTTCAGGGAAAGAACTAATTTATTAAATATAGCTCTAATTATCCATTAATTCGATTCCCGGGCAAGTTTAAAGCTGTTTTAAGTGTCATTCCGGCGTTTTATTGTACATTTGCAGAAAGATTCAGCTTTCCGATTCTGCGCATTATTCTCCTTCAATACAAAAAGGTGGTTAGGTTTTGCACATTATCAAGCTAAAAAGCTGATCATAGATCCAATGGAAAACAGATATATAAGAACAGATGAGCAGATCGCAGGAAACATTCAATAAGAAAGAGGTAAGAAACAGGAAAGAGAAAAAGCGAAAAGAAAAAAACGAAAAGCGTGCAAAGAAAAAAAGTGAGGGTAAAAAGAGCAGCTTCGATGATATGATCGCTTATGTCGATGAATTTGGAATGATCTCCTCAACTCCTCCTGATCCGGATAAACGCACAGTTATTGATGCAGGAAGCATTGAACTAAAGATAACAAAGAACAATCCAGAGACTGCTCAGGATTCACAGCGAAAGGGAGTTGTTACTTTCTTCAATGGATCAAAAGGATATGGTTTTATACGCGACCTGGAATCGAATCAGAGCATCTTTGTTCACGCGAATAACATGCTCGAACCAGTAATTGAAAATAATATTGTTTCCTTTGAGATCAATAAAGGCCCCAGGGGTCTTTCTGCAATGAATGTAAAGCTTTTTAAGGAAGAATCAGGTATTAATTAATATCTGTTACCTGGATCTCTTTGTATTGTTCCTTTCGCGATAGCGTGTTTTTGCTTCCTCAACATCTGCCCCGGGTGCAATATAAATTTTAGTTCTGTGGTCAATAATGACCTCTTTCATTTTCGAAAGATCGGGGGATGCTATATTTGGTTTCTTTTCGAACATAATTTCCTGAATTAAAAATTTAGAATCAAGCCTTTCGCTCCTGTTTGTCTTTCTCAAGTCTGCGTTCAATCGCAACGTTATATTCCTTTGCCTGCAAATCCCTGGCAAGTGCATAAGTTTCTCTGCGTTCTGCAGCGGCTTTCAGATCTTCCTTTTTTAATTCGGGCAGATCGTCTTCTATTGTTATCCGGTTTTTCATGAGGTAAATATACGGATAAATACCGTCCGGATTACATTTACCTGATTTTCATTTATTTAATTTCATGAATCATTCAAGATTCACGGGACTTAATTCAGTCCTTTAAATATCAGTTTTAGAATGTATCTTACATATTGAAACATAGTCTTAAGGACTTTCATTTTGGACTTATCTGCCCTGTTCCGTGAATTAAGCACCATCGGGACCTCTTTGACGGCAGCATCAAGTCTGATGGCCTTCAGCAATATTTCGAACATGCATACGAAGCCATTCTCAGATATAATATGATTAAAGTTTTTCCTGATATCCCGGACAAGAGTAATTTTATATACCCTGTAAAATGAACTCAGTGTCAGTATCTTAGTATTGAATAAAAGTCTGAGCATTTTATTTGCAATAAAAGATATTATCCTTCTCAAAAGTGAGGATTTATCAAAACCACCACCCTCCGCATATACAGAAGCCAGGACCAGATTGTAATTCTGGCTTAAAAAACCGATCATCTCCGGCAAAATGGTGATATCTGAAGTATTGTCTGCTTCCAGAGTTACAATTACATCCTGGTCGTCGTGAGAGTGTTCAAGTATCCATTCAAAACCTCTATTAAAAGAATCACCCGGACCCGTATTTTTCTCTTTTGTAATAACAAGGGATGACTTTGGCGAGAAAAGGCTCATTAATTTAGACACAGTATCATCTGATGAATGATCATCAATAAAGAGATAATACTTATCCTCATTAATAAGTACATTCCGGAGATTCCCGGAAAGGCGTTCCAGGTTAGCCGATTCATTGAAAACAGGAATCAGGAAATAATATGTCATCGGGAACTGCGAATATTAAAAATATTGATTCAGATGGATAAATGATTTTTAAGATTTCTGTATTTTCCTTTGCCATTCAATAGTCTTTTTTAAGCCTTCTTCGAGGGACCATTGAGTCTCATAATTAAAATATTCCTTCATCTTCGTAAGATCAGGTATCCTTGCCATTACATCCTCATACTTCCCAAAATCTGAATATGGGATATATTTCAATATTGGAGTGACGTCTTCCCCGTTAATTGTTTTCCAGATAAGTTTTGCCAGATCGACAATTGAGATTTCGCAATCTGAATCTGAGCCAATATTAAAAATCTGACCACTTGATCCGGGGTCCGTGATCAAACACATTAAACCACCGATAATATCTTCAATATAAGTGAAAGTTCTCTTCTGCTGTCCATCGCCATGAATTTCCATCTCTTCCTTCAACAGAGCTTTGTTTATAAAAACAGATTGTGGACCGCCCCACCACGTAAGGTTCTGATTCGGTCCATAAGCTCCGAAAAACCTGGCAATTGAATAATCAAGTCCAAATTCCTCATTGCATGCCATTATATATTGCTCCCCATAAATTTTGGATATTGCATACGCCCATCGCTTTATTGTTGTGGGACCAAGGACCAGGTCGGAATTTTCAGAAAATGGGACAGCGGTGTTCTTGCCGTAGACATCCGAAGTTGAGGCGAATATGATTCTGGATTTATCGGAAATGCACTTCTGGACAACAATCCTGAGATTTTTAAGGTTATCATCAAGTGTTTTATATGCGCTCGTATAGCGAGGTATTTTCTGTGACGCAAGATGAACAATAACATCTGATTTCAGGTCTTCAAAGCATGCCGGATCTCCAATATCTCCTTCAATGAAAGTGAACTTGCTTGAATCCCTTAGTTTATTTATATTTCTCTCACACCCATAACTAAAATTATCAATTCCTGCTACCTCATAACCGGAGTTCAGCAATCTGTCTGCCAGATTTGAACCGATAAATCCTGCAACGCCTGTAATGAGTATCTTCATGACAACCGGCTTAAAGACACAGATGTTTCAACTTTCAAATTAATCGAGTATAAATGTACGCATCTAATCCCGTACAAAAAATAATATTTCAGGGATCAATTCCGATTGCCGATTTTCTCCTGAACAAAAAGAAATTGTTCGTTTTCGTATAAATATTCTCGTACATGTTAATCAGTGTATCAGGAAGAGATGAATTATTTACAATCAAATATTCATGCATATTATTCAGATCAGGATCCAGGCTGATATTTTTGTACCTGGCATAATATGCATGAAGACTCCAGTCTGAGGACATCTCCGGCAAAATATTCACTGTAGTGTTTTCCTGTATTTCAGCAGTAATTGCTCTCATATCCGGGATTTTTCCCCGGTCTCGGTTTATTTTTCCTGAATAGAAAATCGTCAGGATTATTCCGGTGATAAACAGGCCGATTACCATTCTCCTGAAGAGCCGGAAGCCTGATGAGGATGTATTAATCTTCCCGATAACAGTTTCTATAAGAGGATCAATTAATAAGCCAAATGAAATGGCAAAGAAGCAAAGGCTCGTCATGAGGTAATATCCGCTTTGAACCTTTGTGATCATGATCGGCAGGACTCCTGACAGGCCTAAGAATAAAAAGGAAAGAGAAGTGCTAAGGTTTTCCTTTAATATATGAAAATCGATTTTCTTAATCCGGCAGTATATCAGGAAGATGACCATAATTCCAATAGCAGGCAGGAGATCCATTAAAAGCTTATACAGAATGTAAAAGCGGGAATCTTTTGTCGCTGAATTCAAGGTAATATCAAAAGTTATATCAAGATATTTAGGTATTACCTCCCTGGCTGCCGGTAATAGTAAATAGATCAGGATCAATGGAATTAATGATGATATGGCCATCATCAAAATGTCGACTGTAATTTGCCGGAATCTTATTTGTCGTGAGAAAAGCCAAAGGAAGAAAGGCAATGAAAGAGGGAAAAATGTGACAAAACCTTTTGTCAGAAATCCACAGGAAAGCATAGATCCGCTCAGGAGAAGAAAAAGGAACCTGTTGCTTTTCCCGCTTTTCAAATAAAAAAATACAGATAGACATATAAATATCCCCATCGTATTTTCGAGCATATTATTCACTGCACTCCAGGTTATTGTCGGCATCATGAACCATAAAAATATTGGCAGCCACCCTGAGGATGATTTTTTACCAAGAGCCTTCCATGCAGAAACAATTATAAGGGAGGTTATAAGAATTGTAACGACAGAATAAAATTTTTCCACAAACCTGCTGTCGCCAAAAATTCTGAAAAAAAGAGACTCCAGCCCAAAAGCGAGCGGCGGATGATTTACAAATACCGGGAGTAATGTTTCTGTATAATGAGGCTGCCAGAAAGTTCCTGATCCAAAGGCCAGGTTTCTCGAAATAGTTGCATACATCATTCCATCCATGAACATGCCATCCGAAAGAAAAGTCGGGCTGATGATCAGAAGGAAAATTGCAGCTACAACTAAATAAAAGTAGAATCCCTTGCTGCTTCCGATATTTGTAAACTGAAGTTTCTTCAATATAAAATCATTAGAGAATTATAATCCTAAACAGCTGACTTTATTGAGGATGAAAATAATCAGATTTTTCGAATACTTCCATCAAATCCCGGTTGAAAAGGGAATTCTTTAATTATCAGTCATATTATCATCAATTTATGCTTAAATTTATGTTAATAAATTAACACTGATATCCGAATAGCGATTTATAAAACTGACACTAATCATAAACTTCAATACTATGAAAAAATTTGTTGCTTTTTTTCTCCTGTTGTCTGCCGGAATTATACCATTGATTGCACAGGATGATGCAGAGGGTAGCAAAGATCCGGTTTTATTCACAAGAATGCCTGGTTATTATATCTCCAGGTGTGATGATATCCAGTTCGACAGGTTTGAATTTACTGTTGGGCCGGGAAAAATACAGGCTGTTGAGGGGCACTCTCTTTTCATTATGTACTGGCTCAAGGATGATGTACAACCTGCCAGTCCTATTCAGATAGCCAGGAACTTTACGAATGCAATAAAGAACATAGGTGGTCAGCTCGTCTTTCAGTATGAAGACGGGGGAGCTCAGTATGTTATCCTGAAAGTTGTTAAAGGGGGGAAAGAAACCTGGGCGCAGGTGGAGGCAGCCACAAATTCTTATACGCTTAATATTATTGAAAAGGAAGCAATGGCACAGGATGTGGTTGCTGATGCCAGCAGTATGGCGAATAGTTTAAGAGAATCCGGAAAGGTCGCAGTATATGGCATCTATTTTGACACAGGGAAATCGGTTCTTAAACCCGAATCACAACCGACTCTGGAAGAGATCAGCAAATTATTAAAGGCCGATACAAATCTGAAGATTTATGTTGTGGGACATACAGATAACACAGGTGTTTTTGATGCCAACATGAAGCTTTCAATGGACAGGGCAGCATCTGTAATCAATGCTCTTGTCACTCAGTTTTCGGTAAATGCAGCCCGGCTGAAGGCTTGCGGCAATGGTCCGACCTCTCCTGTAGCAACCAATGATACGGAAGAGGGCAGGGCTCTTAACAGGAGAGTTGAGCTTGTAAAACAATAACAGTCCGGATAATAACTGAACCAGGGGTATTAAATATCTATCTTGATAAGAATTCTGACCCCGAGTTCTGAAACATTCGGATTATCGAGATATGTGAACCTCTTAATTAGATCCACCCTCAGGAGGTTGAAAATATTGGCGATGCCCACACTGGCCTCTATATAAGGTTTCTTTTCAAGAGTATATGTCAGCGGAATTCCGCTGCCATCAACCGGGAACCTTAAAAGTTCATAATGAAATGCAGGATTATTGGTTTCGGAAATCCCTCCGTAAAGGACTTTACATGTTACCCATTCCCTGAGCTTAAGTTCTCTGAACAATGGGATCTTATTGAAAAGAAACCCATTAAAGCAATAATCGATATTAAGAGATACATATCTGTCACTTACAAATTCAAGGAAATTCATAAGATTATAGGATTGCTTCTGGTATGAATAAGTCTGGTTTGCCCTGTGTGCGAACAGAAGGGGGTATGGCACCTTACCGAAAATTTTCCCTGCTTCGAAAGTAATATCTGTATATCCTATTATTGATACAATATATCTTCTTGTTACATTTAGCTGGAGTCTCAGGTAATCAAAGTCATTGAAAAGCACTGTTGAACCACCGGCAATCTTTAGCTGGTAGATTGGTTTTTTGCCCGGATAGACACTCCTCCACACTTTTCCCTCGTAAAATGTTTCATCGGGAGCATAGCGTAAGTTCACAAAAAGTTCTGAAATATCTATATATCCTGTTTCACCAGGGCCGGGACCATAGTTATCAGTGTTAAAGTAAAGGTTTCCTTCAGGGGATTGACGGGTAAAACTATATCCGGTCTGATAAGAGAAATGATTTTTAAATTCATTCAGGTGTTCTATTTTAAATGTTCTGTTCAGCAGAAACTTGTCGTTTACACCTCTTTTCAGAGAGAAAAACAGGTTGTCAGGCGTAAGAAAGAGAAGTTCCTGCCCCGGAATCCGGATGTCTTTCATATAGCTGATCTTGAGTGATTTAACCGGGAACTCATAGATCGATCTGGGTGTAAAAGAGTAAGTAATCCCGGCCCCATATTTTAGTCGTTTATCATTTACTCCGAATGCTGTATAACCGTCGAGTGTTATTTTCTTGCTTAACAGGGTGGATGTTCTTGCCCCGACTCTGAATCTTTGACCTTCAATCCTGTTGTAGCTATAAAAACTGTTTGAAGGTCCCAGCTCAAATTTGCCGGCTTTCAGGTAGCCGGATGTAAGGAACAGTCCAAAATCCATCCTTCTTCTGAATGCGGGAAGGTTTTTCAGTGAGTCAATAGTAGAATAAATATCCAGTTCCTGTTTTGTCAGGGGGACAAACCTGTTTGAACTCCAGTAATCGGGATTCAATAATGCCAGATCCGTTGTTTCAGTTTTCTCAGCCGCTTTTATGAACGGTTCGCTTACAGGCTCGTTAATTTTATAATTTTTAAAATATGTGGTCCTCTGGCCATAAATACCTGTTGTGCTTTTAGCAATTCCCACATCGACTGAGATCTCTTCTTTTGAAAGCAGCCATGCATCATGTCCGAATGTGTCAAAGTCCTGTGTTATAAGTATATCCTGGATCCAGTCCAGATTAATGCCCTTATTAACTCCCATATCGATCCTTCTGACAGCATAGCTGCTGTCGAGAGTTACATAGATATTTCCGTGGAATAAAAAATCTGTCTTATTGCGGGGCTCAAAGAAAATCCGGATGCATTTAAGATCATTTAATGGAAGAGTATCAATGATATAATACCTGTAAAATGCAGGAGCGCTTCCTGCAATCGGACTGAGGAATTTAGTTGTCAGGAAAAAGATCTCTGCATCATAAATATTGATATCCTGGTATAAATAATTCAGATAATTTGTAACGCCCTTCTTATCAATGTATTCATCTAGGTTGACGGTTTTCTCTGCAATAATTATTTCTTTTGAAGCTTCCGGTTCTTTTCTGAAATAGTGATCAGAAATGGATTCCTTAATAAATATTGGAAGAATATTATTCCCGATCCGCCTGGTAGTATCTATATTTCTGAAAATGAATCCGAATTTGCCGGAAGAATTTTTCGATTTTAATTTTTCACTAATGTTACTTATAGCGAATTGTATTTTTTCATATTTTTTATATTCCAGGAAATCATAAACTTCAGGTCTGTTCTCATCTTTATGGGCTATAACATTGTTAATGAGGGCAACAGCAGGATTGTTCCTGTTTCTGTAGGTTTTCTTCTCTGCCTTTACTACGACTTCGTTAAGAGCAATGGAGGCAAGAGATAAGCTTATGTTTATCGTTTGCTCACTTCCGGGGGAGATATTCCTGGATTCAGTATTATACCCGACAAATGAAAAAATAATGGTTGATGCCTTGGTGTTTGTTTCAATCAGATACCTGCCCTTTTCGTCGGTCAGCGTACCCGTAGCTGTACCTTTAATGTATACCGATACAAAATGGATCGGATCGCCGGTTAACTCATCGGTGACTGTTCCTTTTATGACGGTTTTCAGTTGTGACTGTGAGAATAAACATCCGTATGCCGCGATGAATAGCACAAAAGCTGTAAGGAATATTTTTTTCAATCCGGGAGACTCCATGAAATTATTGGCAAACCTGCAACACAAAGCCTTAAAATTACATATTCTTTATCTATTAGCAGTGACGTATCTGATTGCTATAATGATACAGCGTTATTAATAAGGCTTCTCACTGAATTGACTGATATATCCGATTGTTATCAGATATTGTGCAGCCAGATAAGTCGACATGATTATTGGTCCTGAATAATTAAAATCCCAGGTGAACCTGTTTATCGCAATTGCTGAATCGGAGATCACAAAAAGAAATGCTCCTGCCAGCACCAGCCAGTAACTCTGCCTGTTCACTTTATTAACCCTGTTGAAAGCAGAGGCAAGCATAGTCAGGATCACTGCTGCGTAGATAACCACCGGAACCCTCATGTCTCCAAGGTCATCGTTAAGAATATAGATAAGAAGCGCGCCTGCAAGCAGAATGGGTATTAAAATAAATATCCGTTCCCGGAATATAACATTTCTGCCGGGTGTAAGAAAAAAGGCGGTAAGATACATCACATGTGCCATCAGGAAACCAACAAGCCCGAATATGAAGCTGTAATCAATAATTATATCTCCTGCCCATGAAAAAACAAGGCCGGCGAACACCAGCAGGTTGATCCCTTTAAGATCGTGCCTTAGATTTATTATAAAAATAATTATAAGAAAAGGTATCAGACAATCCTTGATGACAAATCTCATTGTTGTTGCATTGCCCTCTTCCATTAATATATAGGCAAGCCCGGCAAGCGAATAAATTAATGTCAATACCCTGGTTATTGTTTTCATTTAAGCTTTATCTTTATTGGTTGGGCAATATAAATTTAATCAATTGTCGTATCTTTTTGTATAAATTTGTAAAGACTCTGTATAATATTCAAAATTTTTTCTGAATGAAAGTCACCGGATTTACATTCATCCGTAACGCAGTAAAGTTTGACTATCCTGTTACCGAAGCGATAAGATCCATCCTGCCTCTTTGTGATGATTTTATCGTTGCCGTGGGCAATTCAGATGACAACACAGAAGGACTGATAAATTCAGTAGACAAACAGAAAGTAAGGGTAATCAATACAATCTGGGACGATTCTCCGGAGATGAAGAGAGGGGGTAAAGTATTCGCCTCTGAAACCGACAAAGCTTTTAAGGCTGTTCCGGAGGACTCAGACTGGGCATTTTATATCCAGGGCGATGAGGTGGTGCACGAAAAATACCTTGAGACAATAAGATCGGCAATGCATAAGTGGAAAGACGACATGGCCGTGGACGGAATTCTTTTCAAATACCTCCATTTTTACGGTTCATATGATTATGTTGGCATTTCACAACGCTGGTACAGGAATGAAATAAGGGTTATAAGGAATAATAAATCGATCTATTCATACCGTGATGCACAGGGTTTCAGAAAGGATGACAATGAGAAGCTGAACGTAAAGCAAATAGATGCTTATGTCTATCATTATGGATGGGTTAAGAAACCCGAAGTAATGATGGACAAGATTAAGAATGCTTCAACTTTTTACGAGGATATAAGCTGGATCCAGGAGGTCAGCAAAGGACAGAACGCATTTGATTATTCATCGATTGATGCCCTGAAGCTGTTCAATGGGACCCATCCTGCAGTAATGGCGGATCATATCAAACGTAAGAACTGGAACTTTGAACATGATATTTCATTCAACAAAGTGCCATTCAAATACAGGGGAAAGATATTCCTTAAAAAATATCTTGGAATAAATACCTTCTACGAAAACTTCAGAATTATCTGAGAGGAAAGGCTTATTCAGGTTTCCTCCATAACAGGAACCTTATCCCAACCTGGGCATTTAGAGATGATAAAGGTGATGCCCCCCTTCCAGCAATGGTTGGTTTTGCAGCATCATAAGGCAGATTCGGATCATATTCCTTTTTGAAGAGTATCTGTTTTTGAACCACAGGCAGCTGATTTAATACATCCGTTCCATTCTGTGTATTTTGAGTCATCTCTCCTTCCTTTGCATAGTAAGTCATGTTTATAAAACCGGCTTCAGTATAAAAATCAAGCTTGTCAGTAAGCTTCCAGTTAAATCCTACACCTATCTGGAATCCGACGGCCAATCCTTTATCATATTGCCATCTGATATTTCTTGTATCTGTTCCGTCAAGGTCATAATAATAATATTCATCCCTTATTATTTTGGGCGATGCCGCGAGGACACCCAGTCTGCCATAGGGAGCTGCCTTTCCAAAGCCAACTGAAAAAACAAGAGCCGGATTAAAGTAGAATCCCTTCGATGATGTAGTAATAATCTGTTTATCAGACCCTGAATATGTAACATCCTTGATAGTATTGATATTGCCTGTTTCATATTTTTTGCCAATCAGGTACTGAACATTAAGATCAAATAAAAAGTTCCTGTTGATTTCATAACCGGCTGAAACTGAAAAATTTCCGCCGGAACCATAGGAACCAGATATAATTTCATTCGAATAGGTATTGGTACTGCTGGTACCTGTATTCGTATAAGCATGAACATATTTTTCTCCAAGCTTTGATGTAGCGGCAGGAAGACCATATCCGCCACCGGCTCTCAGGTAAATTCCCTGAGCAATACCAGCAGCTGAAAGCAAGATCATCACCATAGCAAACAATAGTTTTTTCATCGTATTTAATTTTTGGTTAAATCAAAATCCTGGTCCTGACGTTCCCGGACAAGGACAGTAATTAATTAAAACAATGGGAATTCATTTTTGTTCCTTAAAAACCCGGTTTTATTTCCTAATTAAGTTTACTGCTGCCTTTCATTCCCGATAATTTGGTAATTTTAGGTAGAATTAACTTCTCAAATAATTTTTAGAAATGAAAAGGACATTTTCGATTTTTGTGATTTTCTGCGTTTTACACTTACCCGCATTCTCACAGAATAAATTCAACGGACTCGACATGAATATGGGCAATCTTTACAGGCTTTCCGATGGGAAATCCAGATCGATAAGCCCTGAGAACTTTACGGGAGAGAAAGGCAAAGCAGGAATGGCTGATCCGGCTGACAAGGATAAACCGAATGCTGCCAATGCTTTTAATGCGGCCCGCGATCTGGGACAGGGATGGAAGCTGAATCCATATATTAAAATCAAGCCGGGAGAGACTTTTACCCTCGCAGACATTGAGGGTCCGGGTGCCATACAGCATATCTGGATGACCCCTTCAGGTAACTGGCGTTATAACATCCTTCGTTTTTATTGGGATGGTGAAACAGAACCATCGGTGGAATGTCCGGTAGGCGATTTTTTTGCCATGGGCTGGGGTACCTATGCCCAGCTTTCATCTCTTGCAATTTGTGTGAATCCCGGTAGCGCTTTTAACTGCTACTGGACAATGCCCTTCAGGAAAAGATGCAGAATAACGATGGAAAACACCGGCGATGCCGACCAGATGACATTATATTACCAGATCGATTATACTCTTACGGACGTTCCCGCAGATGCCGGTTATTTCCATGCCCAATGGCGCAGACAGGACCCGAATGCTACTTCAGATTATACTATCGTGGATGGGATAAAAGGGAAGGGACATTATGTAGGTGTTTACCTGGCATGGGAAGTACATAATAATGGCTGGTGGGGCGAAGGCGAAATAAAATTCTTTATCGACGGCGACACCAGATTCCCTACGATATGCGGAACCGGCACAGAGGATTATTTCTGCGGATCCTATGATTTCGATACAAGAAAAAAGAATGCAGCCGGAGTTGAAGAGGTCAATTATACAGAGTTTTGCACTCCATATACAGGTATGCCCCAGGTTGTTCGCGGTGACGGACATTATAATGTTATGCAGAGATTTGGCCTGTACCGCTGGCATATTATGGATCCGGTCCGTTTTGAGAAGGACCTTAAAGTAACCATACAGGATCTTGGCTGGCACCAGGCCGGAAGATATCTTCCCCAGAAATCGGATATTGCTTCAGTCTGCTTCTGGTATCAGGCAGAACCTCATGCAAAATTTCCTGCTATTCCTGCCTGGAGAGGACTGGAGGTATATTAAACGGTACAAAGGTGTAACGGTACAATGGTACAATGGTACAATGGTTCAATGGTAAAATAGTCCAATGAATAAACTTAATCTGTATTTGTTAATTATCCTGGTTTTCATTTATGCTTCATTGCCATCTTGCACTCATGATAGGAAATCATGGAACGAATCAACGCATGAATATAATGGAACTTATTCTGGTGAATACCTGAACAGGATAGCTTTTCCTATTGGAGGGATCGGTGCTGGAATGTTCTGTCTCGAAGGTACAGGAGCAATTTCCCACATGTCGGTAAGGAACCGACCGGAAGTCTTTAATGAACCCTGTATGTTCGCAGCAGTTTCAGTAAAAGGAATCGGGAACGGAACGAAAGTGATTGAAGGACAGGTCCCTGCCTGGAAACATTTCGGTCAGCCTGGTTCCGGTAACGGATCTTCCGGGGCCAGTTATGGACTTCCCCGGTTTGAGAATGCTGAATTCCATGCACGTTTCCCATTCGCCGGAGTTGCTCTCAGCGATGACGATATCCCTCTTGAAGTACAGATAAAAGGATGGAGTCCTTTTATTCCCACAGATGCAGATAACTCAAGCCTCCCGGTTGGATCCCTTGAGTATTCATTTAAGAATACCGGCAATTCAAAAATTGAAGCTGTGTTTTCATATAACACGAAGAATTTCATGAGACAATCAGGAGGCAAAGCTTCAATAAGATCTGTTGCAGGAGGTTTTATATTATCCGAAGCCGGTACAGCTGAAAATGCTGAAAAACAGGGAGATTTTGCAATATTCACAACAGAGCCTGGAACAATAGTGGATCATTGCTGGTTCAGGGGTGGATGGTGGGATCCT
>Ga0208980_10001003_pt1 | contig 16861 bp, 8 predicted proteins | sample WetSurMetagenome_3_FD_187993 | JGI IMG/M metagenome (GOLD analysis project Ga0208980, IMG submission 187993) | Wetland microbial communities from Twitchell Island in the Sacramento Delta, sample from surface sediment Aug2011 Site A1 Bulk (version 2) | ecosystem: Environmental > Aquatic > Marine... | reverse complement strand
CACGATCGGCCCTGGCGACCGCGCCCGGCCAGCTGTTCATCGGCCACTACCAGCGCAATTTCCGGGGTGCCCTGCGCGGCCAACTCGCGCGCTCGATCGTTGGTGGATCCGATCGCGCAGTGATGCTCCACGACGCCGACTACCGGTAGATCACTGAAGAGGGAAGCAAGCATGGCGGTTATTGTACTGCCAGATGGCGGGATGCGAAAAGCGATCAAGGGCGCAGGGGTTTGAGGTAAAATAGGAGAGATAGGCGACACCCCTTCAGCGTGTCAATCTTGTGAGACAGGAACCCGCATGGATCATCTCTGGCGCGATCGCATGGCCTACATTCTCGGCGCAGGCAAGCCGCCGGATGGCGCGTGCGTTTTTTGCGAAGCTCCGCAGCACAGCGACGATGCCCAGGTGTACATTTTACATCGGGGCGGACGGGCTTACGTGATCCTCAACATCTTTCCGTACAACACCGGCCACGTAATGATCAATCCTTACGCGCACGTGGATTCGATCGAGAAGCTGGGCGACGATGCTTTGCTGGAGATCATGCAGCTGACTAATCTTAGCCTGGCGGCCATCCGGCGCGTGTCCAATCCACACGGCTTCAATCTGGGCGCGAACCTGGGCAAAGCGGCGGGCGGCGGCATCGATCAGCATTTTCATTTTCACGTCGTGCCGCGCTGGCAAGGTGATACCAACTTCATGCCCATCGTGGCGCAGACGCGTGTGCTGCCGGAAAATCTCGACGATCTTTATCGGCGTTTGCGGCCCGCGTTTGAAGAGGTGGCGCTAGAGATGAATCTTTAAGCGTCACAGATCACGCGTCACACTCAGCCCATGGAGACAGGTGATATGGCCCCACTCACCCCTAAGTCCGATCGTGATCCGGTGATCGTCAGCGCAGTACGCACGCCGGTCGGTAAATTCACGGGAGCGCTCGCTTCACTGCCTGCCACGCGTCTCGGCGCGATCGCCGTGCGCGAAGCCGTGCAGCGCTCTGGGATTGATGCCGCCCAGATCGACGAAGTGCTGCTGGGGCAAGTCGTCACGGCAGGCGCGGGACAAGCCCCTGCGCGACAAGCGGCGATTCTCGCCGGGCTGCCCGACTCCGTCGGCGCGGTGACCCTCAATAAAGTGTGTGGCTCAGGTTTAGAAGCGGTGATGTTAGCCGCGTCTCAGATCAAAGCGGGCGATGGCGACATCTATGTCGCAGGCGGCATGGAGAGCATGAGCAATGCGCCTTATCTGCTGCCCGAAGAACGATCGGGTCACAAGTACGGCCACACGCAGGTCCTCGATGCGCTGCAGCTCGACGGGCTGTGGTGTGCGCTGGAAGATCAGAGCATGGGCCTCGCCGCCGAATTCATCGCGGATCAATTCGAAGTCACGCGCGAAGCGATGGACGAGTTCGCGTATCACAGCCACCGGAAAGCCATCGCCGCGATCGACGCCGGCAAGTTCAAGAATGAAATCGTCCCCGTTGAAATTAAAGATGCCAAAGGCCGTGCGACCCTCGTCGACACAGATGAGGGGCCGCGCCGCGACACCTCGCTGGAAGCACTCGCCAAATTGAAGCCCGCTTTCAAAAATGATGGACGTGTGACAGCGGGCAACGCACCTGGCATGAACGATGGCGCGGCGGCGCTCGTGGTCATGAGTCGTGCCACAGCCGATCGGCTGGGCGTGAAGCCGCTGGCCCGTATCGTCGGCTATACGCATGCGGCGGTTCCGGCCAAGTGGCTGTTCATCGCGCCCGCGCGCGCCATCCCCAAGTTGCTGGACAAGATCAAGTGGACGCTGGACGATTTCGATCTGATCGAGATCAATGAAGCTTTCGCCGCGCAAGTGATCGCCGATGCGCGTAGCGTGGAGCAGGCCGGGCAGCATTGGGATTGGGATAAGGTCAACGTCCACGGCGGCGCGATCGCGCTCGGCCACCCGATCGGTTGCAGCGGCGCTCGCGTGTTGAGCACGTTGATCTACGCGCTGCACGATCGCGGCCTGTCACGCGGTCTGGCCACGTTGTGCCTGGGCGGCGGTGAAGCGGTAGCCATGGCGATTGAAACTGAAAAGTGACGAGTGACGGGAGCACTGCACCGCATGTGTGAGTGAAAGCACGGTTTGATGTCACTTTTCACTCGTCACTCATCAATTGAAATTCAGCCCAATCTGGAGGAATATCATCATGACCTTGCAAGCTGTAGGTGTGGTCGGCGTGGGACAAATGGGCAGCGGCATCGTGGAGGCATTTGCGCGAGCCGGCTGCGACGTGGTGGCGCGCGAGATCAATGACGACTTGTTGGATCGCGGCAAGGCGTACTTGCAGCGATCGCTGGCGCGTGGTGTGGAGCGCGGAAAAATCACGCAGGCGGAGGCCGACGCGGCGCTGGGGCACATCTCATACACCACGCAGCTGGCCGACTTCGCTCACTGCGATCTGGTGATCGAAGCCGCGACGGAAAACATGACGTTGAAGAAGACGCTGTTCACCGAGCTCGACGTGATCTGCAAGGACGACGCGATCCTGGCGTCCAACACGTCGTCACTGTCGATCACGGAGATCGCTTCGGCCACGCAGCGGCCCGATAAGGTCGTGGGGCTGCACTTCTTCAACCCGGTGCCCGTGATGCCGATCATCGAGATCGTGCGCGGCTTGCTGACCAGTGACGAAACCCTGGATGTGGTACGCACGCTGGGTACCGTCTTGAAGAAAGAGATCGTCATTGCCAAAGACAATCCCGGCTTCATCGTCAATCTGCTGTTGGTGCCCTATCTCTTCGATGCGATCCGCGCGCTGGAGAACGGCGTGGCGACGAAGGAAGACATCGACACGGCGATCAAGCTGGGCCTCAATCACCCGATGGGCCCGTTCACGCTGCTCGATTTTGTCGGCCTGGACACCTGCCTGTTCATCGGCGATGCGATGTATCAGGAGTTCAAAGATGCGCGCTATGCCGCGCCGCCGCTGCTGCGCCGCATGGTGACCGCCGGGCTGCTGGGCCGCAAGAGCGGGCGCGGCTTCTACACGTACTAGACCGCGACAGTTGTCCGTCAGGCGCGCTTATCATGAGCGCGCTTTTCGTTATATACTGAGTGTCATACGCCGACGTGCGGGCGCTGGTCGATTCCGCATCACGCGCGGCGTGTGGCGTGAGGAGGTTGTCGTATGCTAGAAAAACTGCGCAGCTATTTGAAGCCCCCCGTTTTCCCCGGCGATGAAGACAAGACCTTCACTGCCGATCTCTTGCACGTGATCTTGTGGGTGCTGCTGGTGGCCGACGTCTTCTATACTCTGATCGTTATCGCTCTGCCGCAGGCGCGCCTCATCATCTGGCTATACGCGGCAGTATTGGCCGGCCTGACGCTGAGTTCGATGTTTCTTAGCCGGAGAGGAAACGTGCGGCTTGGGGCGATTACCATTAATATAGGTCTGTGGATCCTTTTGACCATAGCAGCCTATTCCGCTGGTGGCGTGATCGCTCCTGCGTACAGCGGATACCTCATTGTCATTTTGTGTGTCAGCCTACTTGTCGGTTGGCAGTGGGGGGCAGTGGCGGCGGCAGCGTCGGCGCTGGCCGGCGCTTTTTTCTTGTTGGCGGCCCATTACGACTGGCTGCCTGAATGGCAGTCACGCTACAACCCCGCCGTGGTCTGGAGCGCGAGTACCGTCTATTTCTTCGTCGCGTCCTTGTTGCTGGCACTGGCGCTACGTACTATCAACCGGGCGTCACAGCAGACTCGCCGTGAAATGAGCGAGCGCCTCAAGGCTGAGGATGCTCTGCGCCAGAGCGAACAACGCTTCCACGCGATTTTTGATTCGGTCAACGACGCAATCTTTGTGCAAGACCTCCGGGATGGCAGCATTCTGGATGTGAATAAAACCATGTGCGAAATGTATGGTTACACTGTGGAAGAAGCGCGCCACCTGAGCGTGGGAGACTTAAGCGCCAATTATCCGCCTTTCACCCAGCAAGATGCTACGGGTTGGTGGCAGAAAGCCACTCACGGTGAACCGCAGATTTTTCAATGGCTGGCCAAGGATCGCGCTGGCCGCCTGTTCTGGGTGGAAGTGAATATGCGGCCGGCCGCCATTGATGGGCAAGATCGCCTGCTGGTCGTCGTGCGCGACATCGATGCGCGCAAACGTGCCGAAGAAACGCTGCAGCGCGAGAAACAATTCGCCGAGGATATTATCAACAGCCTGCCGGGAATCTTTTGCATGACTAACCAACAGGGCGAGCTGGTGCGCTGGAACAGACTGTGTGAACTCGTCGCCGGCTATAGCGCGGCTGAACTGTCCGGTAAATCGATTCAGGATCTTTTTGTTGGCGAGCATCAGCAGCTGGTGGCCGCACACGTTGCGCGGGTCATGGAGGAAGGCGCCGCCGACGTCGAGGTAGAGCTGGTGACCAAAGACGGCCAGCAATTGCCGTACTATTTAGTGGGCGTACGAACCGTGCTAGACGACCAGGCTTATCTGGTTGGATTTGGCATTGATTTATCCGTCCGCAGACGGGCCGAACGCGAAGCTCGCCAACGGGAAGCTTATCTGCGCTCCATTCTGGATAACTTTCCCTATCTGGTCTGGTTGAAGGATGCGGCGGGCCGTTTCCTGGCCGTGAATGAAGTCTTTGCCAAAACCTGCCATCAGCCCAATGCTGAAGCGGTGGTGGGCAAAACCGATTTGGATGTGTGGCCGCGTGAGCTGGCCGAGAGGTATCGCGCCGACGATCAGAGTGTGATAGATATGCGCGCGCAAAAGTCCGTGGAAGAAATTGTCGCGGCTCAAGGTGTCGAGCGCTGGTTCGAAACGTACAAGTCGCCCATCTTCGATGCACAGGGGAATGTCATCGGTACGACAGGATTTGCTCATGACATCACCGATCGCAGGCAGGCCGCAGAGCGTGAGCAGCGCGTCAGCCAGGGGCTGCGCACGGTGATTGAAGCGGCGCAGGAACTGATCGATTGCGCTGATCTGGATACGCTGTATCGCCGCAGCGTGGAACTGGCGCGGGAGAAACTGGGATTGGAACGCTGTGGTCTGTTTTTGCTGGACGAACGGCAACAATTCATTCAGGGAACCTTCGGTACGGATGATCAGGGTCAGACGACCGATGAGCATCGGGCACGGCATTCCGCCCAAGAGCGTCCGGAAGTATTCTCGCTCTCTGATCAACTGTGGTTCGCTTTTGAATCAGTTCCCAGCTACTGGAATGTGGATCACGTGCAGTGGTTGGAGGGCAAAGGCTGGAATGTGGCCACCCCCATTCGCAGCCGCCGGCGCACGGTTGGCGTGTTGTACAACGATACAGCCATCACGCGTGCTCCGCTGGACGAAACCCAACAGGACATGGCCGCAATGTATTGCTCTTTATTGGGCAGCCTGCTGGAACTGAAACGCGCTGAGGCCGATCTGGTCACTGAGCGTGATTTGCTCCAATTGCTCATGGACAACTTCCCCGACACGATCTACTTCAAAGACAGCGCTTCGCGTTTTACACGCATCAATCGGGCACAGGCCCGGCTGTTAGGCGTCGTCTCTCCGGAAGAGGCGATCGGCAAGACCGACGCCGACTTCTTCCAGAGCAGCGATTTGAATCAGATGTTTCTGGCGGAAGAGCAACACTTGATGACCAGCGGGGAGCCGATCATCGATCGGGTGGAGTATAACCCTGCGCCTGGAGGTGGGCCGCGCTGGCTATCGGCCAGCAAGGTTCCGCTGCGCGATGGGGCCGGGCAAATCGTGGGCATGGTCGGCATCTCGCGCGATGTGACCGATCGCATCCTGGCGCAGCAGCGCGATCAGACCATCAGCCACGGGCTGCGGGCCGTCATCGAAACGGTGGACGAATTGATGAGCTGCGCCGACATGGATACGCTGTATCGCCGCGCCGTGGAGCTGGCACGCGAGAAACTCAAAGTGGAACGCTGCGGCCTGTTCGTGCTGGATGAGCAGGGCTGGTTGTGCGGAACGTATGGCACAGACTTACAAGGACAGACCAGTGATGAGCGGGGCGCGCATTTCCAACCTGTCGTCGGCGAGTGGTTGAATGCCGCATCTAGCTCGTGGTGGGCGATTACCGAGTCCGAGCATGCCTATTGGGAAGGCGATCGACAGCAGGTGGTCGGCGCCGGCTGGGTCGGCACGACGGCGATTCGCCCACGCGATCGCTTGCTGGGCGTGCTGTACAACGACACCGCGCTAACGCGTGCGCCCGTCGACGAAGCCCAGCAAGAGGTGCTGGCGGTGTATTGTTCGCTACTGGGCAGCCTGCTGGAGCTAAAGCGCGCGGAAGCCGCGCTGCTGCAGCGCGAGGCCTACCTCAGCTCCATCTTCGATAACTTCCCGTATTGGGTCTGGCTGAAAGATGCCGCTGGGCGCTTCCTGGCTGTCAATCAGACGATGGCGCAAGCTTTCGGTTTTGAGCAGGCCCGCGTCATGATCGGAAAAACCGATCGGGACATTACTTCGCCCGAGCTAGCTGAAAAATACCGCGCGGATGATCTCGCCGTCATGGAGAGCCGCACCCAAAGACTGACGGAAGAGATCGTCATTGATCATGGAGCAGAAAGATGGTCCGAGACTTTCAAGTCGCCCATCTTTGACGCGCAAGGCCAGATCATCGGCACAACCGGCTTTGCTCATGATATCACGGCGCGCCGGCAGGCTGAAGCCGCGATCCGGGAAAGTGAAGCGCTGTTCCGGCAATTGGCTGACAATGCCCCGGCCTTCATCGCGCTGAGCGACGAGACGGGTATGACGACTTATCTGAACCGCGCCTGGCAGGAGTTTCGCGGCCATGAGCAGGCCCTGCCGCTTGAGGAATGGGCCGAGCGCATTCATCCGGATGATCGTCGCCGCTATACGCACGAATTCCGATCGTCCTTGCAGGGACAGCGGAAGTTCACAATCGAGTATCGCCTGCGCCGGGCTGATGGTCAATATCGCTGGCTGCTGGATACCGTCGTGCCGCGCTATGCGGCTGATGAGCGCCTGGCCGGCTTCATTGGCATTGCCATCGACATCACGGATCGCAAGAATGCCGAGGAGGCCCTGCGCCGCAGCGAAGGGCGTCTGCGGTTGATCACCGACAACATGGCGGACAGCATCAGCCAGGTTGATGCTCAGCAGCGGCTGGTCTATGCCAGCCCGTCAGCCGAGCGGGTCTACGGCCATTCGCTGCGCGACCTGCTGGGACGTCCGTTGTATGACTTCGTGCATCCGGAGGAAGGTTCGCGGCTGTACCATCAGGTGGTGATGGCCATCGAGCTGCACGTGCCATCCCTGCGCCTGGAGTATCGCTATCGGCACGCCGCCGGACACTACTTGTGGGTTGAGTCGGAAATGCGGTTGCTCTACGACGAGCGGGGCGACTTTACTGGCGCGGTCTTTGGGTCGCGCGACATTTCCGCCCGTAAGCAAATCGAAGTGGAACGCGAAAATCTGATCCGGGAATTAGAAGACAAGAACGCCGAGCTGGAACGTTTCTCGTATACCGTCTCGCACGATTTGAAGAGTCCCCTCATTACGATTCGCGGCTTCCTGGGTTTTCTGGAGAAGGATGCGGCCAGCGGCAACCTCGATCGGCTGCGTGCCGACATCGCGCGGATCGCCGAAGCTACGACTCGCATGCAGCGGCTGCTGGACGAGCTGCTGGAACTGTCGCGCATTGGCCGCATGAGTAATCCGCCGGAGGAAGTGCCGTTCGGTCTGATCGCGCGTGAAGCGGTGGAGTTGGTGTACGGCCGCATCACGACGCGTGGCGTACAGGTAGAGATTGCCGACGACCTGCCGCCGGTGTCTGGTGATCGGGTGCGCTTGGTGGAAGCGGTGCAGAACTTGGTGGACAATGCCGTGAAGTTCATGGGCGATCAACCTGAGCCGCGCATCAAAATCGGCGTGTTGGGCACCGAGCGCGCCGGCATGCCCATCTTCTTTGTGGAGGATAACGGCGTGGGGATTGAGCCGGAATATCACGAGCGCGTTTTTGGCCTGTTCAACAAGTTGGATGCGAAGTCGGAAGGCACCGGTGTGGGCCTGGCGCTGGTCAAACGCATCATCGATTTGCACGGCGGGTACATCTGGTTAGAATCGGACGGGGCGGGCCATGGTTCGACGTTTTTCTTCACGCTGCCGCGTCCGGCGTCGACTTCGAGGAACAGTTGATGTTCACTGCTTTCCGGCGGATGATCGGGCCGCCAGCCTTTGCCGATGAAGAGCAAAACCGGGTGGCGCGCACCTTGTTCACGATCCAGTTGATGCTGTTGATCGCCGCCGGCCTCGCGCTGGTGATCGCCGTCTTTAGCCGTGAAGCGTACATCGTAGTGGGTCTTCTGACAGGCAGTTTCGCTATCGGTGTCACGTTGTGGCTGAATCATCAGGGTCACACCCGCAGCGGCAGCTACAGCTTGATCTTGATCCTGCTGGGGTTGGGAACGTTCCTGCTGCTGGCCGGTCAGGGCGTACATGGTATCGCCATCACGCTCTATCCGATCACGATCATTGCCGCCAGCTTGCTACTAGAGCGGCGCGCTTTCTTGATTGCCAGCGCACTGCTGCTGATCTCGCTGGGGGTGAGCGTCTACGCTGAGATACGCGGCTGGTTCGGTCCAGCGTATCCGGCGCTCACCAGTTGGTCTGACTTTGCCATGCTGGTCGTCATCCTGGTGCTGGCCGCCATCACGGTGCGCTTGCTCGCCGGCGGTTTGCTCTCGAATCTGCAGCGCGCCCGCCGCAACGAGCAGGCCCTGGCGATCAGCAACACGCAGCTGCTGCGCGATACCGCCCGCCTGGAAATCCTGGTCGATATTGATCGCGCCATCTTGAACGCGCAAACGCTGGACTCCATCGCGCTTGCGGTGCTGGAGCGGATGCGATCGCTGGTGCCGGCGCGTTATGCCGCGCTGGCGTTGTTTGATTTTCCGCGCGATCGGCACGAGGCGTTTGTCATCAAAACCGATCAGGGCGTCGAGATTTTTCGAGAATGGCGGCCGTCCGAGTATTTCGAAATCATGGAACCACTGCGGCGCGGCCAGCCGCACATGGTCGCCGATCTCCGAGCGCTAGCGCAACGGACACCCATGGAAGAGCAGATGCTGTCGGAAGGCACGCGCGCCTATATTGACGCACCGCTGCAGGTGCAGGGCGAATTGATCGGCGCGCTGAGCTTTGAAGCGGTGGAGGCTGAGGCGTATGATCCTGACCGCGTGCAGATGATTCAGCACGTGGCCGATCATATGGCCATTGCCGTCAGCGCCGCGCGCCTGTTTGAAGCCGAACAAAAGCGCGCAGCGCTGATGTCGGCTTTGCAAGAAGTGGCACTAAACGTCAACGCGCAGCTAGATCTGCCGGCGCTGCTTCAGACGATCGTGACGCAGGCCGCGCAACTCATTCAGGCCGAGATGGGATCATTGTTTCTGTTGCAGCCCGACGGCCAAACACTGGTGGAGGTTTGCCGCTACAATCTGCCGAACGCCGATACGTTCACACACATGCAGCTGGGTGAAGGACTCTCCGGGTTGGTCGCCTTGACCGGCGACGCGTTGGCCGTCGATGACTATCAGCATTGGCCGCTGCGCCACGCGCAGGCGGCAAAACTTCCTTATCGGGCGGCGTTGGCAGCGCCCATCAAATGGAAAGATCGCGTGCTGGGCACTATCACCATCCTCGATACGCGTCCGGGTCGCTTTAGTGCGGACGACCTGAAAGCCGTCGATGCGCTGGCCGCGCAAGCCGCTGTGGCCGTTGAGAATGCACGGTTGTATTCGGCGGTACAACAGCAGTTGGCTGAGCGGCGGCAGATTGAGGCGCAGCTGCGCGAAAGTGAAGAACGCTACCGGCTTATCTCGGAAGTGATATCGGATTACACGTTTTCCACTGCTGTCGATGCGCAGGGTGTACTGCATCTCACCTGGGTGGCCGGCGCATTTGAGACGATAACGGGTTATACGTTTGAAGAGTATGTTGCGTGCGGCGGGTGGCTGGCCACACTGCATCCGGACGATGTGGCGCAAGATGCGCTGGACATGGCCGCGCTGCAAGCCAACCAGCCTGTCGTTACAGAAGTGCGGACGATCACCAAAAGCGGCGCCATACGCTGGGTGCGGACCTATACACATCCCGTGTGGGACGAACGCGCCCAGCGGTTGGTGGGCATATACGGGGCTGTGCAAGATATCACCGAGCGCAAGCGGACGGAACACATCGTCCAACTCCGTCTAAAGTTGATGGATTTTGCCGTGCAGCATTCGCTGGCAGAATTGTTGCAGAAGACTCTCGACGAAGTGGGAGAATTGACGGGTAGTCCGATCGGTTTCTATCACTTTGTGGAAGCCGATCAGCGGACGCTGGCGTTGCAAGCGTGGTCGACGCGAACATTGGACGAGTTCTGCCAGGCGGAAGGCAAGGGCTTGCATTATCCCATCGATCAAGCGGGGGTCTGGACAGACTGTGTGTACGAACGGCGTCCCGTGGTCCACAATGATTATCCCGCGCTGTCGCACCGCCGAGGATTGCCGGAAGGCCACGCGCAAGTGACGCGTGAGCTGGTGGTGCCGATTCTACGAGGTGATCGCATTGTGGCCATCCTCGGTGTAGGCAACAAAGCGCAGGCGTACACGGAAAAAGATGTTGAGATCGTTTCGTATGTGGCCGACCTCGCCTGGGAAATTGCTGAGCGTAAGCGAACCGAGTCCGAACGCGAAAAATTGATCACCGATCTGGAAGCGAAGAATGCTGAACTGGAGCGGTTCACTTATACGGTCTCGCACGATCTCAAATCGCCGTTGATCACCATCCGCGGTTTTCTGGGTTTTCTGGAAAGGGACGCGCGGGAGGGCAACTTCGATCGGCATCAGGCAGACGTACAGCGGATCAGCGATGCCACCGACAAGATGCGGCGGCTCCTCGACGATCTGTTGGAATTATCGCGTATTGGACGGATGATGAATCCACCAGCGACCATGCCTTTTGAATTGATTGTACAGGAGGCGCTCACCCTGGTACAGGGTCGCATTGCAGCAAGGAGTGTGCAGATCGACATTGAGCCTAACCTGCCGGCGGTGCAGGGTGATCGGATGCGCTTGGTGGAAGTGATGCAGAACCTCATCGACAATGCCTGCAAGTTCATGGGCGATCAGCCGGAGCCGCGCATCACGATCGGGCAGCGCGGAACCGATCGAGATGGCAAGCCGATCGTGTTTGTGCAGGACAACGGCGGCGGAATCGACCCCCAATATCACGAGAAGGTGTTTGGCCTGTTCGACAAGCTCGATCCTAAGTCGGAAGGGACGGGCATCGGGTTAGCATTGGTCAAGCGCATCATCGAAGTACATGGTGGACGCATCTGGGTGGAATCGCAAGGGCAGGGACAGGGCGCCACTTTTTTCTTTGCGTTGCCGGGCGCGCCAGAATAAGCGGACGCCACTTTATGAGGGCATAGGAATAGCATGATGCAAGATCACAACGCAGATGTGCGGAGCCGCCAGGCCATGACCCACGCAGTCCTGACCATGATGAGCGCCGCTTTGTTGGTGTTCACCGTCCCGATTGTGCTGGGGACGCTAAGCGGGGCTTTCGATATTGAAGGGGTGCTGGTGATTCTGCTGCTCGATGTGCCGACGGTGATCTGTTGGTGGCTTTCCCGGCGCGGCTACTGGCGGCCGGGCAGCATCCTGGCGCCAACGTTGATGTTCATGCTGGGCGTGTATGGTTCTTTTTTCATGGGCCTGTCGACCAGCTTCGTGCTGTTCTATGCCATCGCCCTGCTGTTGGCCTCTCTGTTGTTAGGCAGCCGGGCCATGTGGAGCGTCTTGCTGTTCGTGTTGATCGCGCATCTGGGGGTGAATCTCGCGCACGGGGGGGCAGGGCCACTGCCGGTGGCGGGGCCGGCGATCATCACCTTTAGCGGCGCGTTGCTGGGCCTGGGCCTGCTGCTATGGTTTGCCAACAGTCAGATCACGCGGGCGCTGGCGCAGGCGCACACGACGGCGGAGCAAATGCGCACCGAGATGGCCGAACGCGCCCGTGCGGAAGAGGCGCTGCGCGCTTCGCAAACCATGCTGCACTCTCTGGTGGAAAGTCTGCCGCAAAATATTTTCAGCAAGGATGTCGCAGGCCGTTTCATTTTTGCCAATCAACGCTACTGCGCCACCGAGGGCAAAGCGGCGCACGAGATTGTCGGTAAAACCGATCGTGATCTGCATCCGCCCGAGCTGGCCGAAAAATATGTGGCGGACGATCAGCACGTGATGGAGTCGGGCGAGACGCTTGAGATCGTGGAAGTACATCAGCCGCTGGGCAAAGAGAAGTTCTACGTGCAAGTGATCAAAGCGCCGCTGGTTGATGCGCGCGGCGCCATTACCGGCACGCTGGGCATCTTCTGGGACATTACCGATCAGCAGCGTGCGGCGCACGAGCGCGAAAGCCTCATCGCCGAACTGCAGACGAAGAACGACGAGCTGGAGCGGTTCACGTACACTGTCTCGCACGATCTGAAAGCGCCGCTCATCACGGTGCGCGGTTTCCTGGGGTTGCTGGAGCAAGACGCCCTGGCAGGTGAGCACGAGCGGATGCAGGTGGACATGCAGCGCATCAAAGACGCGACCGATCGCATGCGCCGGATGTTGGACGAGCTGTTAGAATTGTCGCGCATCGGGCGCCTGATGAACCCGTCGGAAACGGTGTCGCTGGCGGCGATCGTGCAGGAGGCGATCGATCTGGTGCAGGGCCGCATTGCAGCGCGCGGCGTGCAGATCGACGTCGAGCCAGAGCTGCCGATGGTACAGGGCGATCGGGCGCGGCTGGTGGAAGTAGTGCAGAACCTGATCGACAATGCCTGTAAGTTCATGGGCGATCAGCCGGAGCCGCGTATCACGATCGGACAGTGGGGAACCGATCGAGAGGGCAGGCCGATCGTGTTTGTGCGCGACAACGGTCTGGGGATCGATCCGCAGTACCACGAGAAGGTGTTCGGCCTGTTCGACAAGCTCAATCCTAAGTCGGAAGGAACGGGCATCGGGTTGGCGCTGGTGAAACGTATCGTGGAGGTGCATGGCGGACGCATTTGGGTGGAATCGGACGGGGCGCGGGCTGGCACTACTTTTTGCTTTACGTTGCCGGTACGAGCGACGACCTGAAGCAGCGCACTCGCGTCTGAGATATTTGGGCGATCGGCGGGAGTAGTGTGTGGTTTGCGGGCAGTTGATGACAGTCAACCAGGCCGCATAAAAATAGTCCAGAATCTTAGGGAATAATGCGGTAAAATTCGGGTCAGGGCGCGTATCTGACACACGAGGCTCAACGGTCAGCTAGGTGTCAGACCATGTCAGAGCGCTGAGTGATTCGGTTTTCTTCATCAAACTGATTACAACAGCAGCGTTGCCGCTGCCTGGATAACGACTTATGCCCCGACGATCTCATTTTCATTTTCTAAGGAGACCAGCTATGAATGGCGAACCTGTCCTGGTCATGTTGGTGGAAGATAACGCTGACCATGCGGAACTGGTCATACGCACGTTGGCAGAACATCGAGTCGCTAACCGCATCCGGCACTTCATGGATGGGCAGTCCGCGCTAGATTATCTCTTTCATCACGGCGCCTATACTTCCGTGGCCGAGAATCCTTATCCGCACGTCATCTTGCTGGATCTGCGCTTGCCGCGGGTGGACGGGTTGGAAGTCTTGAAGAAGATCAAAGAAGCCGACGATCTCAAGCATATCCCGGTGGTGGTGCTGACGACGTCCGAGGCTGATCGCGATGTGACGCGCGCCTACGATCATCACGTCAACAGCTATCTGGTCAAGCCGGTGGGTTACGAGGAATTCAGCGAACTAATGGAAGATTTGGGTTTCTATTGGCTGGGCTGGAATACCCATCCGCAGCTTTAGGTCGATAGGTCGGAACGAAGCTGAGGCGGAATGGCTGACGAGTTGACACGCGTTTTGTTGGTAGAAGATGATCCGGCGCATGCCGAGCTGGTGCGCCGCGCCTTTGAAATGCGCGGCCAGCAGGTTCAGCTGCAAGTGGCCGAAACCCTGGCCGAGGCGCGCCGTTGCCTGGACGCACCGTCGGGCCTGCCGTACCTGGTGATTTCTGACTGGCGTCTGCCGGATGGCGAAGGCATGGAGTTGCTGACCGACGATCGGTTGGTCGACGTTCCGGTGATCATCATGACCAGCCAGGGTAATGAGCGCGTGGCGGTAGGCGCCTTGAAGGCCGGCGCACTCGACTACGTGGTCAAGTCGGAAACCACGCTAATAGATATGCCGCACATTGCCGAGCGGGTGCTGCGCGAGTGGGAGATTCGCACTGAGCGCACGCGCATGCAGCAGGCGCTGCGCGCGTCCGAAGAAAAATTCAACACGGCTTTTCGCTCCAGCCCGGTCGCCATGTCCATCAGCGATACGGTGACGCGCCACTATCTGGAGGTCAATGACGCCTTCGCGCGGCTCACCGGTTATACGCGCGAAGAACTGATCGACCATACGGCGCGTGATCTGAGCTTGTGGTTCGATCTGCAGGAACGGACGCAGATGATGCAGCAGATGGCGGAGCAGGGCTTTGTGCGCGGCCACGAAGTTCATGTTCAAACCCGGAGCGGCGAGATCCGGGTAGGGCTGCTTTCGCTGGAGACAGTGGACCTGAAGGGCGCACCCTGCCTGCTGACGACGGTGCACGATATCACCGATCGCCGCCGGGCCGAGGATGCACTGCGCGCCAGCGAAGATCGCTTCCGCTCACTGGTGCAGAATTCACAGGACATTATCACCGTCCACGATCAGAACCTGATCGTGACTTATGAAAGCCCGTCGGTATCACGCGTGTTCGGGTATGAGCCGGGCTATCTGATCGGCAAGACGCCCTTTGATTTTATTCCGCTCGAAGATCAGCCTACCGTGCGGCGCGATTTTGAAGAAGTCGCGCGGCATCAGAACGATGGCACCCCCACCGAGTTCCGTTTCCGGCGCGCCGATGGATCGTATGTTTATCTGGATGCGCTGGGTTCCAATTTGCTCGATCATCCCGGCGTGCGCGGCATTGTCATTACCTCGCGCGATGTGACTGAGCGCAAGCGCACGGAAGGGGCGGTCCGTCAATATGCCGAGCGGCTGGCCATTCTGCACGAGATCGATCAGGCGATCCTGGCGGCGAAATCGATCGAAGAGATTGCCGACGCGGCGTTGAGCCGTATTCAGCGATCGATCTCCAGTTGGCGGGCCAAAGTGACGCTGTTTGATTTCGAAGCCGGGCAAGCCGTGGTCGTGGCGTATTATTGCGACGGCACCAAACTGCCCCGGGGTGAGCGGCTGCCGCTGGCCGCCCTGGGGCCGATCGTCCAACTGCGCCCCGGCGATCTCTATGTGATCAACGATCTCTCCGAACTGCTCGACCCAGCGCTGAGCCAGCTGCGCCAGATCGACGATGGCGCGCGCTCCAGTATCGATGCCCCGCTCATCGTCTTAGGCCAACAAATTGGCTTGCTGACCGTGGACGCCACGCAGTGGGATGCGTTTCACGGTGAGGTGGTGGACGTAGTGCGCGAAGTGGCCGATCAACTGGCGGTAGCCATTCAGAATACGCGCCTGCTGGAACAGACGCAGCGGCACGCGCACGAATTGGAACAGCGGGTGGCCGAGCGCACGCGCGAACTGGCGGCGGCCAACGAGCGCCTGACCGAGCTCGATCGCTTGAAGTCCAAATTCGTCAGTGATGTGTCGCACGAGCTGCGCACGCCCATCGCCAATCTCAAACTGCACGTGGAACTGCTGGAACATGGCCGGGCTGAAAAGCACAGCCATTACTTGAGCGTGGTCAAACAGCAATCGCGGCGGCTGGGCCAACTGGTGGACGACATTCTGAATCTGTCACGCCTGGAGATGGGGCGTGAGCGCACCGCGTTTGGCGCGGTCGATCTCAACTTTGTCGTGGAGCAGATCGTGGCAGCGCATCAGCCACGGGCGGAATCATCCGGATTGGCCTTCTCGTTCGAGCCGCTACTGGGCTTGCCGGCGGTACGCGGCGAAGTCAATCAATTGGCGCAGGTGGTAACCAATCTGGTGATCAATGCCCTGAACTACACGCCCGCCGGCGAGGTGCGCGTCAGCACGTTCGCGGCCGCTGGTGAAGCCTGCCTGCAAGTTGCAGATACCGGCATCGGCATCGATCCCGAAGATTTGCCCAACATCTTCGATCGGTTCTATCGGGGCCGAGGATCGCAGCGCAGCGAAACACCCGGCACCGGCCTGGGACTAGCCATCGTCAAAGAGATCGTCGAGCTGCACGACGGGCGCATTGATGTGAATAGCCAGCTGAAACAGGGCACCACCTTCAAAGTCTGGCTGCCGCTGTTGCATGACAATGGCGTTGCATGATTAAACGTCTAGGACTCTTTCTGGGGGCGGCCTTGCTGCCCCTCCTCGTGGCAGCCACCGCGCAGTCTGCAACATGGCTGACCTATCGTGATGCCACCGCCGGCTATGCCTTCGATTATCCCGCCAGCGCGCAGCTGAGCGTGGAACAGGAAGCCTCGCCGGGATTCGCCACGGTCTTCGTGTCACTGCCGGATGAAGGCGCCGGCCAGCAAGGTTTCGCCGTCACGGTTTTTGCCAATCCCGATGATTTACCTTTGGCCCGTTTCTTGAGCGAGCGGCGCGGCTTCGCTTCCTTCGGCGGGCAAAATGTGCGTCTCAACGAGGTGGTCGCTTTGCGCGCTGCACGCGATACGGCGCTGGCTGGCGACGATGCCGACGTCTATTGGTTGCAGGGTGATCGCGTCGTGGTGCGGATCGGGTTGTCCGCCGGGCACGCTAAATCGATCGGACCGTCTGAGGCCGCGCGCGACGCGTTCGATCATGCTATCTCTT
>Ga0208980_10001002_pt1 | contig 16876 bp, 14 predicted proteins | sample WetSurMetagenome_3_FD_187993 | JGI IMG/M metagenome (GOLD analysis project Ga0208980, IMG submission 187993) | Wetland microbial communities from Twitchell Island in the Sacramento Delta, sample from surface sediment Aug2011 Site A1 Bulk (version 2) | ecosystem: Environmental > Aquatic > Marine... | reverse complement strand
GTATTCAAAGCTTTTTAGCCCATACAGTTTTTATATTAACAAACTCCCTTATTCCCTCGATAGCCAGTTCCCTGCCGAAACCTGAATGCCTGGTTCCGCCAAAGGGTAACCGCGGATCGGATTTTACCATGCCATTGATGAATACTGCACCGTCGTGAAATTCACGGGCAAGATCATAAGCTTTGTTGAGGTCATCTGTAAAAAGTGATACTCCGAGACCAAAGTTTGTCCTGTTGGCGATCGTTATCGCTTCTGCTGTATTATCAGAGATGGTCACAGGTGCTACCGGACCAAATACTTCTTCATCGAACAGAGGCATGCCTGGCGTCACATCTACGACAACTGTGGGTTCGTAAAATGATTTGTTACGGATACCTCCTGCAATCATCCTGGCTCCCAATGCAACTGATCTGACGACCTGTTCCTCAACTCTTACAGCTTGCCCGATGCTGACAAGAGGTCCGATATCCGTATCCTCTTCTGCCGGATTGCCTGTTTTTAGTTTCCTGATTCCATCAAGGAACAGATCCAGGAACCCATCACTTATTTTTCTGTCCAGGATAAACCGCTTTGCTGCTATGCAGCTCTGCCCCGCATTCTGAAAACGTGCTTTTATCCCGATCTCAACAGCCTTCCGGATATTTGCATCTTCAAGAACGACAAATGCATTGCTTCCCCCAAGCTCAAGAAGACATTTTTTCAGCACACTGCCGGCAGCTTCGGCGACTTTTTGTCCGGCAGATTCACTTCCGGTAAGGGAAACGGCCCTTATACAATCATGTTTAATTATTTTATCCATCCTGCCTGATCCTATTACAAGATTCCGGAATACTGAGGGTGGAAATCCAGCCCGGGTAAAGAGGCTTTCAATATTCCGGGCGCAGATCTGAACATTTGAAGCATGTTTGAGAATCACGGTATTCCCCGCCATAAGAGTAGGGACGGCAAAACGGAACACCTGCCAGAATGGGAAATTCCATGGCATGATCCCCAGGATGGTCCCGAGGGGTTCAAAAGTCACATAGCTGGCGTCTGCATCAGTTTCAGCAGGTTCCGGGCTAAGAAAGCGTTTGGCATTTTTTGCATAATACTCACATACAAGTGCACATTTATCAACCTCCGCCCTCGACTCTTTAAGGGGTTTCCCCATTTCAAGGGTTATGGATCCGGCAAATTCATTTATGTTACTCCTTAGCAACGCGGCAGTTTTTTCCATGAGAGATCCCCGGTATTCAATGCCTGTCCTCTTCCACTCTTCAAAAGCTTCTCCGGACTCTGCAAGCACCTTTTCCGCCATCTCATCCGAGATCTCATCAAATTCTTCAATTACTTCGTTTGTAAAAGGATTAATGCTTTTTAGGATCATTTGGAATATTTAATTTGTGTTCAACTAAGTTAATAAAATATACAATAATCCTGTTCAGGTAATGAGACCCTGCGATCCCAGATACTGTATCCCTGAACACCCGCATTCCTCTACCTGCCAATACATTGTCTTGCAGTCATGCAATTGCGTGGCGAGACTTCATTAAAATAATAACGATAAACAGGTCAGACCTCCGTCCATCTTTCTGAATTCTGACATGTCAAGTTCAATAATATTATACCCGAGTTCAACGATCTTCTTTTTTGATTCCGGAAATCCTCTGGGGATCAGCAGGAAATCATTTACCATCAGGCAATTGGCGGAATAACTTTCTTCCTGGTCTGAAATCATAATCCCTCTGGAGCCGGCTATATTTGAAAATCCCTCAAATGATATGAAATTGCCCTTCCCCAGATAGGCAATCCCGGATTTAAGGTGGAGACCCGACCCCACTACTGTTTCTGAAGAAGTATAACCATATTTTGAAAGTATTTCTGAAAGCTGCCTGGCACCAACACTGTTCGTTCTTCCGGAGATCCCGATGAAAAAGTGATCCTCCACCCTCAAAATATCACCTCCATCCAGAGTGCCGGGAAACTTAACGGTCTCAATCTTCCTAAACTCAGACAGGGTCTTAGAAATTTCAGCTTCCTCACCCACCCTTGATGCAGCTCCGGGTCTGGTAATAACTGCCATATCACCGGTGACAATCGCAGTATCTTCTACAAAACATCCGTCCGGATATCTCTCATCAGCTTCCAGAACTATAAGCTCCAGACCGCACCCTGTCAGTGCATTACAATATGCGGAATGCTGTTCAAGGGCTTTTTCAAAATCGGGTTTGCCATGGTTTGAAGTAGTAATTCCTTCAGCGAAATTTCTACCGGGTCGCCGGACAATTGCTTTGTGCACATTTCGGATTATTGGCGGATCTTTATCAAATCAAGGTTCATTACTTTGTTCCATGCAGAAACAAAATCCTTAACAAATTTTTCCTGGGCATCCATACTTCCATACACTTCTGAAAGGGCTCTGAGTTCAGAGTTTGAACCAAAGATAAGATCTACCCTGGTTCCTGTCCATTTTAGCGCACCAGTTTTGCGATCGCGTCCATCAAATATCTCTTTTGTCTCAGTTGTCGGCATCCAGGCCGTGCTCATGTCGAGCAGGTTTACAAAGAAATCGTTGGTAAGAGCTTCAGGACGTTTCGTGAAAATGCCATGTTTAGAGTTGTCAAAGTTTGTATTTAGCATGCGCATACCACCAACAAGGACTGTCATTTCAGGAGCAGTAAGTGTCAGCAATTGAGCTTTGTCGATCAACAACTCTTCGGGTGTTATGGTGTATTTCGTTTTCAGATAGTTGCGAAACCCATCTGCGACCGGCTCAAGCACTGCGAATGAATCCACGTCGGTTTGCTCTTGAGATGCATCCATACGACCCGGGGTGAACGGAACAGTTACAGCATAACCCGCATCTTTTGCAGCTTTTTCAACACCGGCACAACCTGCCAATACTATAAGGTCTGCAAGAGAAACCTTTTTTCCGGTAGATTGAGTACTGTTGAATTCTTTTTGAATGCCTTCAAGTATTGCCAATACTTTCTTTAGCAGAGAAGGATTGTTGACAACCCAGTCCTTTTGCGGAGTAAGACGAATACGGGCACCGTTAGCGCCACCTCGTTTGTCAGATCCACGGAAAGTAGATGCAGAAGCCCATGCGGTTGATACCAGATTAGAAACAGATAGTCCGGAATCTAATACTTTAGCTTTTAATGCAATAATATCTTTCTCATCAATTAGTACATGATCCACGGCAGGTATCGGATCTTGCCAGATCAATTCTTCTGCAGGCACTTCAGCACCTAAGTAACGTGCACGTGGTCCCATATCCCGGTGAGTCAACTTAAACCATGCACGGGCAAAGGCATCTGCAAATTCAAGAGGATGTTCATAGAAGCGTCTGGATATCTTCTCGTAATCTGGATCGAAACGCAAGGAAAGATCAGTAGTAAGCATCGTTGGCGCATGCTTTTTAGACGGGTCGTGGGCATCAGGCATAACATTATCGGCATTTTTTGCTGTCCACTGATGCGCACCGGCCGGGCTTTTTGTCAGTTCCCATTCATATTTAAAAAGGTTTTCGAAAAAATAATAGCTCCATTTGGCTGGAGTCTGTGTCCATATAACTTCTAATCCGCTGGAGATTGTATCGCCTCCTTTTCCTGTGCCAAACTTGCTTTTCCAGCCTAACCCTTGTTCTTCAATATCAGCAGCTTCAGGTACAGGTCCAACAAGCGTCGCATCTCCGGCTCCATGGGTTTTGCCAAAGGTATGGCCACCGGCAATAAGTGCCACGGTTTCTTCATCATTCATTGCCATACGGGCAAACGTTTCACGAATATCTTTAGCTGCTGCAATCGGATCAGGATTCCCGTTTGGTCCTTCCGGATTCACATAGATTAACCCCATTTGCACGGCTGCAAGAGGATTGTCAAGGTCGTGTTCCTCGGAGTAGCGTTTGTCACCTTCGAGCCACTTGGTTTCAGAACCCCAAAATACGTCTTCTTCAGGCTCCCACACATCTTTACGGCCACCACCAAACCCAAAGGTTTTAAAGCCCATTGATTCCAGGGCTACATTACCAGTAAGGATCATAAGGTCAGCCCAGGATATTTTTCTACCATACTTTTGCTTTATTGGCCAAAGAAGCCTCCGTGCCTTGTCGAGGTTGACATTATCGGGCCAACTGTTAAGCGGGGCAAAACGTTGCTGTCCGCTTCCTGCACCTCCACGACCGTCTCCTGTGCGGTATGTTCCTGCACTGTGCCATGCCATGCGGATGAACAAGGGTCCGTAATGGCCGAAATCGGCAGGCCACCAATCCTGAGAGTCGGTCATTAGCTTATGAAGGTCTTTTTTTATAGCTTCCAAATTCAGACTCTTGAATTCCTCAGCATAATTAAAGTCTTCACCCATTGGATCAGATAATGATGAGTGTTGTCGCAGTATGTTCAATTTTAACTGATTAGGCCACCAGTCACGGTTTTTTGTACCGCCGGTACCAACACTGTGCCTCTGAGTTGCTCCGGTAACAGGGCTTTTGCTAACGTTATTTGAGTCTTTTTCCATTTTTAATACGTATTAGTTTATAATTGATCATTTTTTATCCTTCAAAAACTTACCTATGATCTGAAGCTTTACATCTTCAATTTTAAAATCCGGAATCTTCTTTTTCTCGAAATACTTCTCTAATATTATATTAAGGTCTGTATCTTTAAAATCCTCAATTCGATCAGATTCGGAGCAATATAAATGATGATGGCTTTCCATCACGGCATCATATCTCATAACATCCCTTTCTGTTTTAACTTTTTTTATTAATTCATTAGCAACTAAAGCATCAAGAACTTTGTAAACTGTTGCCGTTGCAATATTTGGATGGTTATTTCGGATAAAGTAAATTATGTTATCAGCAGAAGGATGATTATTGAGTTTAATAATAGCCTCCATAATAGCAATCCTTTGAGGAGTAACTTTTAGTCCTTTTTCAGTCAGTTTATTTCTTATTTCGGATATTTTCATTACTAATAATTATTTGATGAGAATAATTATCTTAAAATAATAATCAAATTTAAGTTTATATTTTAAGAGAGACAAGTGTATCCAATACTATTTTTCGTTGGATGTGGAAAGTTGGCAATTTTAAAGCATTGCCTTCGTCAGGCCTTCGGTCGCTTAAGGCAGGAGCCGTCAAACCGGGAAGGTGAGTTAAGCGGAGGCTTTTATTTTTCTGTCTTTAAAAGGGAGTCTAAGTATAGAATGTTATCTCCACGAATACGTATAAATTTTTTTGGATCATCTGCAAGTTTGATATCGACAAGAACAATCCTTTTACAATCTCCACTAATACCATTTACACTTGAAATACTCTTTAATGTTGCATTTGCAAAATAAGAATTGTCAATTTTTATAACTTTCGGATTATTAACAACTTTATCTCCCACAATAAAGACCGGAATGATTGAGGGATCCATTATCTGGTCATATGAATGAGTTGTTTTTAAGAGCTCATGGAATGTCTTATATTTCCATGGATCATCATTTGTCTGAATAAATACTTCTCCATTTGGGGTGTCATGGTTTACAATTATTGATTTTATACTTTTTGGTGCAATAAAAACACTATCCCAAAAGAATTCAATCCCATTCAAATAATATATGGGTTGAGCCTGTTGGCTGAAACATAAGACTGGCAAAATGAAGAATATTAGTGTAAAAAATTTCATCATGATTGGTCCTTTAAAATTTTACAGAATCAAATTTCTCCAGATAGGGATTCCGGTCAACAATCAGGTTTATTAATTCGGCATTTGAATAAACACTTTATATGCTTTGACCGAATGTCAACAAGTTGTTGTCAGGGTCAAGTACAGAAAATTCCTTCTGTCCCCAGGGTTTTATTTCTATGTAACCATTTTTATGTATTAAAGTTTTTCTGTCCAACAATGTCTGGTATAATTTGTCAATTTCATCAGTTCTGATATACACTTGTCCATAGTTTTCTTTTGGGTCAAGGTCTTTGAACTCAAAAAAGTGAATTTGAATATTATCTTTTTTCACCATCAGGTAACCATCAAAGTCAGCACTTCCAAATTCGTGAAATTCTAACTTATTTATGTAAAAGTCTTTTGTTGAAGTTTTGTCACGCATTGGTAATTTTGGATGGATCTCTGTAAGCATATTTGTTTGATTAAATTTATGAAGTCTCTTGTCAACTGGTTTTTTACACTCATCTTTCACAATGCCCGTTACCGGCCGTCCAATAGTGGCTAACATAAAAGTACCGACCATTAAAGGACCGACCGTTAAGAAATTAGTCAGTGGCTAATTTCAGGGAATCAGCCCGTCGCGCAAGCGCGTTACCCGATTCAGCACCGGTGTCAGTTCCGGTAGTTAAGCCAAAATTCCTGAGCGGAGCAAACCAGAGTCTGGAACCCGGATTTATCCACAGTAAGGAAGCTCCCCTGGCAGCTGGATTAAATGCGAAAAATGGGACAAACTAATGCCCTTTATTGTCGATATTAGCGGTTGGTATTTAATCTTCTAAAATAATTAATCATTTCTTTTACACCGTCTCCTGGTGTTGTTGGAATTACGCCAAATCTTTTCTCAAATTTACTGCTGTCAAAAATATAATCCATCTCATTTTGATATACCATCTCCGGAAATTCCCGCATCATTGGCATAAAGATACCAAGTACATGGATCAGCCATTTAGGTACTGTTTGAATTTTTGCCTGAAGATTCATTTCCCTGGCAACTAAATCAATCCACTGTTGGTTAGTCAGTCTCTCCTTTGTCGTGGGAACATGCCATACCTGGTTATATGCGTCTGCAGTGTTTCCAAGTAATGCCGTTGCTATACCAGCATCAGGAGTATATGTATAAGTGTGAATTTTATTCAGGTTGCCGAACGTTTGTGCTTTTTTGTTTTTCAATAAATTTTTGATTACCATTTCCCCGAATACACTATTATTAGTATCGGGACCATAAAAATCTGCTGACCTTGCTATCAATGCTGTAAGAGTGCCCTTTTCTACTTCATTTATTATCATTTCATGCAATTGTTTTCTTACCTCTCCTTTCCTGCTTGGAGGGTTTACCAGCGAGTTTTCTGTCATAAATGGTATGGCCGATTTATCATAAAGATATACATTGTCGAAAAAAACAAGTTTTGCATTACTTGCTTTACAGCCATTTATGACACTTTTCATGAATGGAGGCCATAAGTTTCGCCAGACTTTTATATTATATTGAAATCCTATTGTGATATAGACTACTTCACTTCCGGCTATTGCTTCAGAGAGTTGTGCAAAATTTGTCACATCCACAGGAAACAATTCATCTGTTTCATTTACAATCCTGGGATTCCTGCTTACAAGCCGGATTTTTTTTGAATATTTCTTTAACTCTTTTGCCAATGGCAAGCCAATTGCTCCACCTGAGCCAATTATTGTCTGCATATTATTTTATGTTTTTATGAACAAAAATATACAATTTCACGGACTTTCTGACCGATGACTGCCCGGCATCGGGGACTCAGCGAAGAGTCTGTCGCGCTTTTTTAGAAAAAAGCGGGAAGCCTGCCTGCAGCGCAAGCGTGTTTTCCGACTCAAGCAAGCTATAATATCCTGATGTTAAAATAGCCCATGGACCGTGCGGATTGTTTTTAAACTATAATTTGCATAAACGTAAATAGCTATTTCAGAATATTTTTACCAAATCCTTATTTTCTGCCTGCCACTTTTACTGATCTCGAACGGCCCTGGCGAAGGATTGGACATATTTCGTTTTTTGCCAGAATAATCATTATCAATATTCACTTGTGTACCATCAGTGTTTTCGAAAGGGAGGTCCGGGACGATGACTCTGCCTAATAAACCGGTGGTTACTAACTTTCGTTGATGCTCTTTGATCCAATTCTTATCGAGGTTTAGTTCCAGATAAACAGCGACATTTTCAGTTATCAGTTTGATATCAGTGTCATAGTCTTGTTTGTTAAGCGTGTTTTGCTCTACAGCGGCAACCGGTGTGTAATTTTTAAAGTTTTCTTTTCCAGCTTCGCTCAATTCGCCGAATTTTTTCTCAAGGGAATCGGAAATCGGCCTTATACTTCCTTTAGTAAAAACGTTTCCCTCAAAGATAACAGGTAACAGTGCTTTGCTGTATTGGCTTGCATCACCTTTGCTTGCAAAGATGTTGTTATAAAACCGGACGTCGCCCCCTGGATTGTCGTGAAGCTTTTCAACAAATGTTGAGTGGGGTTTGTGATATGGTGTAAGTCGTGAATCGTAAACGATTACATCTATTCTGCCGCCAAAAAGATTATGTACAAATGCAGCACCGCTGGAATTCATCAGCAAGCTGGATGTGGAAAGCATGATATTGTTGGTTACCAGTATAGGGCCATGGTCCACTTCGAGGAAGATGTCCAGTAAATTATCGTGTAACAGGTTGTTGTTTACCTGCGCTCCCTGAGCCATCCAGTCGAGCCATATACCCATATTGACAGAATAGATATGGTTGTTTTCAATCATTACATCTATTGCACCGTGAAATTTTATGCCTGCCATTTCGGCGCCGGAAAATAAGCGCCTTACATGAATATCGTGGATGGTATTTCCGGTAACTGTGCTGAAAGCACAACCCATACTTCCCACAATTCCAGCCTGTTCGCAATAAGCTATGATATTGTTACGAACAATATGTCCGCCTATTGTTCCTTTATTCCAACCGAAAGCCAGAGCCCGGTTAATAGTTCCCACATAACCTTCAGCCGATTCAGAATCCTTATTGTCAAAGGCATCTCCATATTTACCCAAAGCAATCCCCACACACTTCGAATATTGTATGGTATTGTTTTCTATGATCCATCCTCGGCTCCAGTTAGTACCAATGAGACCCATTTGCCCTGCGGTTGGAGGCGCCCAATTGGTTGCTGCATGTTTCATTGTAAAGCCTGAAATGGTTATGTAATTGATAAATGGTTTGTCAGGATAGAAAATAGTCTGGCGGACATTTATTTCAACAGTTTCCTTATTGGGATCTCTATTTCCAAATTGTGACCAGATTGTTGTAGTGGCTGAATCAGTTTCTGTCCACCAAAGGAGATTTTTTTCGTCAGCCTTTCCCATAACCTCTTCTTTTTTTTGTGCTTCCATCAACCAGTTGTCATTCAAGTAAACAGCTCCAGTGTGGTATATGCGGTCTTTGGGTGTTGGATAAAACCAGTCGCCATGGATTAAATCGCTATACGGATTAAATTTTCCGAAAAAGCTATTTGGAATTTTAACCACCCAGGTATCATTGCTAAGCTTTTGCCAGCCTTTAATGATTTCGGAGCCTTTTATTTCTACCTTTTCACCTTTAGCCGCCTGATAAACAATCCTTTCCTGATCTGAATTTCCGCCATGAGGAGGTGTTACCTGTTCGCGATATACGCCTGCATGTACTGTGATAACATCGGCAGGCATGGCAACCCGTGTTGCCTGACTTATTGTTTTGTAAGGCTTTGAAGCAGTGCCATCATTTGTATCACTGCCATTGACCGAAACGTGTATTTCTCTGGCATGGAGCGTAATACTTCCTGTCATTAATGAGAATAAGATAATTAAAAATTGCTTTTTCATAATGTTTATTATTCCTGGAAAAGGGACTGTATTAAAAGTAATATTTGGATACTCCTTCCTTTGTGAAACTTTATGTTGTACTTCGTGATCCTTTGTGCCTGCTTGCCGGTAGGCAGGGTTCAATGATTTATCATTTAACCGCAAAGGTCCTCAAAGGTTATCACAAAGGTCTCTAAGGACTTTTGATACAACCTCTCTTGTTTTATAGCCTGTATTCTCTTTTTTTCTAACAGTATGTCTGTTTGTATATTAATTTGGATCTCAGTTTTCCGACGCGCTCCCGTCTGTCAGCCAGTTTTGAAATGTTCCGGCCTCCAATGTGTCAGATTAAAGAAATTGATCTACTTTTTAATAGCATTAATCAAAACAAACGGAATAGTAAGCTTTATTCCACCTGTCATTTCTGCCTGCTCGTTAAGTCTCGTTTCAATTGTATCAAAAATTTCTTCCAGTCTATTTCCTGGCAGGATTCTGATCCAGGAACCCATAAAAGCTAACCGGATAAAATAATGATTTAACATTGCAGTACCATTTGAAAACCTGTAATTAAACTGATCATGTTCTAAATCCTTGATCATGAATCCATGTTTTTGAACAATTGAAATCATTTCATCAAGAGGACGTCGTTTTTCGTAAATATGCTGTTTCATTAATTCAATTTCCTTTTTCAAACCCAATTCTGACAGAACATTTTCCAATTGTCCATAAAATTCAAACATCGATTTATCCAGGTTCATAGTTTGAACAAATTGTCCGCCTGATTTTATTATTCTGGAACACTCCAGGATTACCTGATTAACATCATTTACATTATTAATACCGTTATTGCTGACAATCAAATCCACCGACTTATCCCTGAGTGGAATCGATTCAGCGACTCCCTCAAAGATTTTAATATTTGTTAAGCGATAGTATTCAATCTTCTTGTTTGCTCTTTTGATAGCATCTGTCCATGGATCTATTCCATAGACTGTTGAGCTTTCTCCGAGTCTGAGTGCGATCTCTGTAAGTGGGAATCCTGTTCCAAATCCTATATCGATAGCAGTTATATTTTGTTTATAATCAATGTAGTTTAGAAGTTTAAGTCCAAATGGTGCAGACCAGATGGAACACTCATCAGATACACTAATATATTTGGTAAGATCAAAGTCGTTACTTAAATATTTTTTCATAGCTGTGATATTTTATGCTTATGCCGTAATGCGGCAGAGCTATTTAAAAATCCCTCCATGACCGGGTAAAAACCGTAACAACCTGTCCCGCAAACTCGGGAAGCATATTAATTATGCCGGCCATGTTTGGGTTTGGCTTTTTTAGGGACACAGTACAAAACTGGCAGGGGAGCAGTTTAACTTTTATTTTTTGTAATAAAATCTCTAATTAAAGGTTCTGCTTTTTCAAAGTCAGATAGCTGGATGAAAAGATCTATTGCCGACGAAACTCCACCTACAAATCCAACTTCAATTCCTGATTTGTAGTTATTTTGAATTGTAGATGTTACTCCTATTTCTTCCAACAGTCCTTTAAGGAGAATTACTGTCACCTCAGTCCCGGTGTAAACCTTAATAAGTTTGTTTCTCTCTTTCATATTATCAGGTATTAAAATTAAACTATCCTAGAGTATATTCACAGGGGTTTTTTGAAATTTTAGCTCTCTTCTGAGCAGGGTAGTGTTACCCGACGCAGGCACCTGGCCCCTGTCCCGCTTTTTTAGAAAAAAGCAGGAAACAGGTTACCCATTTTGTCCGTGTTAGCACCAGTATTTTATTAATTTATTAACTACGAATGATATTCTTAATATCACCTACCAACAATTTTATCTTGGTTGTTCCAGGCTAATTAATCTTATTGATAATATCTTTTAATTTCTGGACTTCTTCTTTATTTAGCTTTTCCTCTTTAATTAGAAATGATACCAATGCAGCTGGAGAGTTATCAAAGTGTCCGGTTAAAATCCTTTTTAATTTGAACTTTCTATATGCCAATTGACTAACAGCGGGATAATATTCGTATGTTTTGCCGTAAATCTTATATTTTAAATAACCTTTATTGGCAAGTATCCGTGCTACAGACGAAATTGTACTATATGGAGGTTTAGGTTCTTCTTTGATTTGGGCTATAACATCTTTAACAAATGCTTTCTTAAGATCCCAGAAAATCATCATTATCCGTTCTTCGACTTTTGTTAATTCTTCCATGGTTCCGCTATTTATTTATTTCTGCGACTTCGAATAGTATATCAACAACAATAAAACCCTGAGCAGTTTTTTCCATATTTGGAATTAATGAAGGTTGAATTCTTTCAGGGTCAAATTTGCCCATAGCTGCTATCGATTTGATTGAAGTAATGAGCTTTTCCTTGCTGAAAAAGTCACCTGATTTGAATGTAATATTTTTAAGGATATCATTACTTGGAACTGTCGTATTTCCCTTTATTCTGATTTCTCCGATTATGGCTTTCTCTCCTTCTGTTACAAAGATGTTCAGATCAACTTTATCATTACGGATTTGTGTTGTTAAGTCAGATTTGTGAAAGACATACCCGCTATTAAAGTAAAGTGATGCAACTTCATTACCAAGGCGGTTTATAACATCCTCATGAACATACTTATCTCCTGTCTTTAAGCCCAAAGCCTTATTCAGGATTTTAGCTGAATAAACAGTATTTCCCGACCATGAAACCTTACCAATGCTTTGTTGAGTAATGATGTTTTTATCATTGCCATTTAAATCATTTAAATTACTATTTGGAATGTTTATGTACGAAAATGATAATAACATGATCGTAGTCAATGGAATAAGAATGAAAAATCGCAACTTATTAAAAGGTAATGATCTCTCTTTGATCATCATTTGAATTCTTTTCTTTATTTGAGGCTCAGTGAAACTGGCTGTCAGATTTAAGCCAGTATTGCCCTTATAGTATAAAGTCAGATTTAATAGTAATTCAGTATAGCTCCTCTTGTTTCCATCTGCCCTGGCAATTTTTTCATCAACAATATATTCGTGAATTTCTTGTAATGATCTCTTTAAATATGCAATAAATGGATTGAACCAAAAAACAACAGACGAAAGTTCAATGAGAATTAGGTCAATTGTATGAAATTGATGAATATGTACTTTTTCATGATCTTTAATTTGTTGTAAATCAGAGGTAGACAAGTTTGTATAATTTGTGGATAAGAAAATAAATTTAAGGAAGGAAAAGGGAGGGATGCTATTGCTAATCTTTACTATCTTGTAATTCTCTTCAATAGTTATTGGATTTTGCTTTATGTATCTAACAATTAAATTTAAATTCCAGACAAGTTTTCCCATTTTATAAATTACCCCTGCAACATATATGAAAATCATTACAGAATAAATCAAATGTCGAATATCAAAGCCAATTATTTCTTGATTATCTGTCGTCAATAGATTCTTCTGATAACTTGGAGTGTTTCCAAGAAAAAAGCGCACGTTTTCAAATACCTTAGGTAGTGGGTAAGATGTTCCCCAATTGAAAGGAAGAATGACTATTGGTAAAATAATACTTAGAACCAAACTAATAATCAAATAGAATCTCATCCAGGTGAAATGAGTCAGTTTTGATAGTAGTATCTGGTAAACAATAAGAAGAATGATCAGACAAACTGAACTTTCTAGCAAGTAGTTGATAAGTGCATTAGTCATGTTATTAGATATTTACGTTTATAAATAAAACTTATCGTTAAGTTGTATGGCGTAAATATACGTTATATAATTTAAATATACGTTAAATTTTTGTTAAATTTTGTTTTTGTCCATTTTGAAACCTGACGAATAAGATCATAACTGTACAAAATTCCACTTTTAGAAAAGGATGATTAATCATTTCAACATCAGCCCGGTATTGGTGCTAACGGCCCAGCGGTTGAGGGAGTAAAAGTTTATTACCGCAACCGTCCGTGTTATGTGTAGGGTATATTTTAAAACTGTCTAGGTTTATTGAACTTTCTCGTCGAGTGATTTGTCAAAAGAATGGTTGAAGGAGGGCTCTTTTGCAGCTTTATATTAAGAAATGTTTTGGAATTTGATGAGCTGCAAAAGTGCCTTCCTCTAAGAGGAAATTATTTTCTTTTAGTAGTGATTTCAATAACTCCATTCATCCCTTTTTCTCCATATTTTTCTGTGGCATTCTTTTCTTTAAGTACTGTCATAGACTGGATGTCTTCCAAAGGAATATCATTCAGTTTTTTAGAAGAAATTACATCATCCACGATAAGAATTGGTTCAGCTTTTGGCATTACGGCTTTCTTATTTTCTCTTGATTTCCAAGTTTTCCCAATAGTTAAAATTTCGATAACCCCATTCTTTCCCTTTTCTCCATATTTGTCAGTTGCGTCTTTACCTTTTAGAACTAAAAAAGAATCGACCTGATTGTTTGGGTCAATCTCATACATTGAAATTTTTTCCTCAACTACATTATCAATAATTATTAGGGGGGTTGTTCCAGGTTTTGGCAGATAAGTATTTATAATTTTCTCTTTAGGTAGACTAGGAAGACTAGATTCATCCTTAATAGCAAGCCTAACTACCATTTCAGAAGTGAAAACTGGCTTTAATGTTTGGGTAATATATCCTTCGCATGAAAATGTAAGAGAAGCATCAGCAGGAATGTTATTAATTTCGAAATGCCCCATTTTATCGGTAGTAATTCCAGAATTTTTACCTGAGACAATTATTTTAAGGCCATCTATATATCTACCATATTTATTTACAACAAAGCCTTTTACAGTATTAGAGACTTGTTTGATTACATCAGTATTAGAGGTTACCATTAAAATATTGGTTTTCGCATCTGAGTTTTTAAAACCCATCAAGACCAATATCAATAATGAAATATTAAGGGTTAGAAATATTCTGATCCCAATATTAACTTTACTGGGATTGGATTTAGTTAACATAAATAATCTTTTTTTTATCAGGGACTGGTTAAATCCCGTGGTTAATGGAATATTTTTTCTAAAACAAACGAAATTTAAAAGTTGCTCGGAATAACTTTTTATATCTGATGAATTCCGTATCGCATTATGATCTGCAAGAAATTCATGGTTGATTCGTATTGCCCTGTTATACAATAACAAAATAGGGTTAAACCAAAAAATAATCTGGATTAGCTCAATAAGAATTACATCAATTGTATGTGATTGCTTTATATGTTCAAGTTCATGATAAAGTAATTCTTTTTCGATCTTATTATTCAAAAAGTCCTCCTTGTTTACAAACATGGTATTTAAAAAGCAATATGGATTTATCTGCTGATCAATCAACGCCAATCTTTGGCCCGAGAAACTTAGCGTTTCAGATAATCTTGTTCGTTTTAATATCTGCAATATGTTGGTAATAAAACGAATTAGTAGAATTACTACGCCGGATAGATAAAGGAGTTTTAAAACCAGGACAACATCAATGCTAGACTGAGGTGCTACCAGTTGCGGCTGATATGAACTATTTGTAGAAAGAATTTGATCTGGATTTAACCCTGAAATTGTACTAAACAAGACACTTATAAGAGTATCCTTAGATTCATTATTTTGAATATCAATAGGGATTGAAACAAAAGGTATAATAAAAGAGAAGAGGATAGCGAAAAGAAGAAAAAACCTGTTAAATACAAATAATTTCTCTCTTCTTAATATTAACCAATAAAGCCCAAACATTAGTAAAAGGCTTATACTTGATTTAATGATAAATGCTGTCATTATTTTGTCTTTATTGATGCAAGTTTTTTATCAACTAAATCTCGTAGTTCTTGAAGTTCTTTTTTATTCATATCCGTTTCATTTGCAAAAAACGATGCGAATTGAGCGGTTGAATTGTTAAAGAAATCCTTGATTAATCCATTAAGATGTTCTGAAAAGTATTCAGTTTTCTTAACTAAAGGGTAGTACTCTCTTGAATTTCCATATATTTTATAACTGACAAATCCTTTGTCAATCATTCTTTTCAACAACGTTATTACAGTTGTTGGTGCAGGTTTAGGATCTGGGAATTCGTTGAGGAGGTCACGGATGAATGCTTTGTCGAGTCTCCATAGCAATTTCATAATTTGTTCTTCAGCGTTTGTTAGATGCATAATGCTCTACTTTAGTTTACATTGCTCTACAAACGTAGATATTAAATTATTAATATCAAAATATTTTATTTATTTTTTTTCTAGTCTATGAATTTTGAGGTCGAGGGTAAGGTAAAAGCATGTGTTTGCCATCAGCATGGCCTGTCTCAGTGGCCGACTGCCAGACTCTTGCTTTGTGCGTTGGGAGTCCTGGTACATTTTAAAATATTAAATCTTTTGCACTTATGTGTATGATTCTGTCAATATTGCCTAACTGTCAGGTAACTATCACCTTACAAATGATTGCCCAACGGTATGTTTTAGTAGGCATAATCCGACATGAGCACCGGCCAGAATCCTGGTACTTTAGCCAGCTTTGCCCGCTGAAACGACTTTAGTCGTGAAGGTGGGAAAGCTGTCATGGTGCAGGATTTAAATTGCGTGCAGATGTGCGCTTTGCCCGACGACGCGGAGCGTGGGTGGGTGTCCGGGTGCAAGGACCATTACAAATTTGTCTTGAGTGCAGGAGCAAAAGTTGAGGAGCCCCGCTTTGCGGGGTAAACTCCGCGACGAACCGGAGCGAAGCGGAGCTCGGCGAAGCCAAACCTCGCCTTGGCGGGCGCAAAAAGTGTGACAACTTGTCCCGCTTTTTCAATAAAAAAGCAGGAAACAACTTACCCATTTTGTCCGTGTTAGCATGCGGTTTAATTTAAATTTTTGTTATAGTGTGAATGGTCCCAAGGTCAAATGATTTATTTTTCTTTTTCTTTGATTGCTACATGGAGATTTATTTCCGGATGTTTTCCTAAGGCTCTATCGTCATGTAATTCGAATTCTCCAAATGAGTCTGATAGAGAAAAATCAGAATTTGGAAGCCATTCAGTATAGATGAACTTTTTCATTCTTCCCATTGTTATTCCCCATGCTATTTTGCTTTTTGGTCTTACTGGAAATACAGCATATGTAAGTGGTGGAATTTCATAAGCTTTAAGTCCTGGAGGTATATTGTCAACTACATTGACAACATCACCAACAACATAAGTGAATGTTCTTTTTTCAGGGTTATAATCTTTGCTGATGTTAATAGAAGCCCAGGGCTCTTTCAGATTCGCAATCGGGTAATATTTTTTGATTTCATTGAATTGTTTGGCAACTTTTGCGACATCTTGATATATTGCTTTATCGTCAGTATTAATTTCCAGACCAATTATGTATGTTGGTTGGTCAAGTTTAATAATCTTTG
>Ga0208980_10001000_pt1 | contig 16884 bp, 9 predicted proteins | sample WetSurMetagenome_3_FD_187993 | JGI IMG/M metagenome (GOLD analysis project Ga0208980, IMG submission 187993) | Wetland microbial communities from Twitchell Island in the Sacramento Delta, sample from surface sediment Aug2011 Site A1 Bulk (version 2) | ecosystem: Environmental > Aquatic > Marine... | reverse complement strand
GCGGCGACCTCGAAATCTGGAGGAACCGGGAAATCGTAGAAGACGGAGCTGTTGAAGACGACAACACCCAGATCGCTTTTTCCGATGCCATTAAGATCGAGCCTGACTTTGAAGTGGGTGAGGAAGTCACTGAAGAATTGAAGCTGGAAGATTTCGGGCGTCGTGAAATCCTCGCCATCCGCCAGAACCTTGTTTCCAAGGTCATGGAGTATGAAAAGGATAGCATCTATCGCAAATACAAGGAGAAAGTTGGCGAAATCATCACAGGTGAGGTTTACCAGGTTTGGAAGAAAGAGATCCTGGTCCTGGATGATGAAGGCTATGAACTAAGCCTTCCGAAGCTGGAGCAGATCCCCTCCGACTTCTACCGCAAAGGTGACACTATCCGTGCCGTTGTAGCCAGGGTCGAAATGAGAAACAACACCCCGGCTATCGTCCTGTCAAGAACTTCCCCGGTATTCCTGGAAAGGCTGTTTGAGTCAGAGGTACCGGAAATCTATGACGGCCTGATCACCATCAAAAAGATCGTACGTGTACCGGGAGAGCGGGCGAAAGTAGCGGTAGAATCCTATGACGACCGCATCGACCCCGTCGGCGCCTGTGTCGGGATGAAAGGCTCCAGGATCCATGGCATTGTCAGGGAACTGAAGAATGAAAACATCGATGTGATCAACTTCACGAATAATGCGACTTTGTTCATCCAACGCGCACTCAGCCCGGCAAAGATCAGCTCCATTCACCTGGACGATGCCAACAAGAAAGCAGAAGTCTACATGAAGCCTGATCAGGTTTCCCTGGCCATCGGAAAAGGCGGCTACAATATCAAGCTGGCAGGAAAACTGACCGGTTATGAAATCGATGTCTACCGTGAAGATATTGATTCAGAAGATGTTGATATGCAAGAATTCTCTGATGAAATCGACCAGTGGATCATCGATGAACTGAAAACCATCGGTTGTGACACAGCCAAAAGCGTCCTCGAACTGGAAGTGAAAGAACTGGTCAGAAGAACTGACCTGGAGGAGGAAACCATCAAGGAGGTTATTCGCATCCTGAAGGCGGAATTCGAATAAAATTAATATCTTTGCACCGTTTTTAAGGAAACAGCAGTAAAAACATAAGGTCCCTGCATGACGGAAGAGTTAAAACCATATAGGCTCAAGAAAGCCGCTACCGAACTTAATGTCGGAATTTCCACAATAGTGGAATTTCTGCATAAGAAAGGTATTGTGATCGAGGAAAATCCGAACACCAAGATCACACCGGATATCTTTGCCATATTGGTTAAGGAGTACCAGTCAGATAAAGCTGCCAAGGATGAGGCAATGAAGATCGGCCTCTCTTTTGTCAAGCACGAATCCATTGTGCTGGATGAAAAAGGTGTCAAGGCCAGGGCCCAGGAACCGGAAAATGAACCGGAGGAACTCTTCATCAAGAGTTCAACTGTTACGTATGATGATTCCCTGATTACTAAAGACAAAAAGGCCGCCAAAGCTGAAGAAGAGAAGCCTGACGTAAAGCCTGCTGCGCAGAAAACCACTCCCGCTCCTGAAGCTGAAATAGGTAAGGCCACCGAAAAGCCTGCCAAGGAACAGGAAACCGAAGTGCTGGCACCGGTCATCCCTGAGGAGTTAAAACCGGTTGAAGCTGAAGAGCCTTCGGAATCCTCGATTAAAGTATTGGGTAAAATAGATCTTGACAGCCTGAACCAGAAGACACGGCCTGCTAAAAAGACACGGGAGGAAAAAGATGCTGAGGCTGCAATAAAAAAAGCTGAGTCAAAGCAGGGCAAGAAGAAAGAAGAACCGTTGAAAGTGGAAGAAGCCCCTGCAGCACCTGTAAAAGCTGAGGAAGTCAAGGAGCCGGAACCCGAAAAACCAAAACCCGTTGAACAAAAGCCGGTTCGCGACGCCAACTTCATCCCTACAAGATTCGAAAAACTTGACGGCCCTAAGATTCTCGGTAAAATTAATGTACCCGAACCGGTAAAAAGCGGTCCGAAACCTGTTGCCTCTTCAACCGATGACAAGCTTCAGTTAAAGAAAAAGAAACGCAAACGCATCCGCCAGGAAAGGTACGAAGAACAGCCTGAGAACAGGGAAACCAAGGAAAAACCAAAAAGCGGCGGCCGGTCGAAGAGAAAAGAACATTACAAGCCGGAACCAACCGAAGAGGAAATCCAGAAACAAATCAAGGAAACCCTGGCAAGACTTGCACCGACAGGTAAATCAAAAACCTCAAAATACCGCCGGCAGAAGCGTGAAAGCATCCGCGAGGAAATAGAAATAGAGCGGCAGAAGGCAGAAGAAGACAAGAAGATCCTCAAGGTCACCGAGTTCGTCACGGTCAATGAAATGGCCAACATGATGGATGTACCGGTGATCAGCATCATCTCTACCTTCATGCAGCTGGGGATGTTCGTGAACATCAACCAGCGCCTGAATGCTGAAAGTCTTGCCCTGGTTGCTGAAGAGTTCGGGTACAAGGTCGAATTCGTCAGCGTCGAAGTCCAGGAAGCCATTGAACTGGCCCAGGAAGAGGAAGACAGTACCGAAGACCTGGTCGACAGGCCGCCGATCGTCACCGTCATGGGCCATGTGGACCACGGCAAAACCAAACTTCTGGACTTCATCCGGAGTGCTAATGTAGTGGCCGGTGAAGCAGGAGGAATCACGCAGCATATCGGAGCCTATGAGGTCCAGCTGGAAAGTGGCAAGAAGATTACATTTCTCGACACCCCTGGCCACGAAGCTTTTACCGCCATGCGTGCCCGCGGTGCCATGGTGACCGACGTGGCCATCATAGTCATTGCAGCAGACGACGATGTGATGCCCCAGACCGTTGAAGCCATCAATCATGCCCAGGCAGCCAACGTGCCTATCGTATTTGCCATTAACAAAGTAGATAAGCAGACTGCCAATCCGGAGAAAATCAAGGAACAACTGGCCAAGATGAACATCCTGGTGGAAGATTGGGGCGGCAAGTACCAGTCACAGGAGATCTCTGCCAAACAGGGGTTGAATGTCAGCCTGCTGCTCGACAAAGTGCTGCTGGAGGCTGAAATGCTCGAGCTCAAAGGAAACCCGGACAGGCTGGCTTTCGGTGCCGTACTCGAATCTTCACTGGATAAAGGCCGGGGTTATGTCGCCAAAGTACTTGTCCAGAACGGAACACTCAGGATCGGAGACATGGTTCTGGCCGGTGCCCATTTCGGCAAGGTAAAAGCCATGTACAACGAAAGAAATCAGCGTGTTGACATTGCCGGCCCTTCAACGCCGGTGCTCCTGCTCGGACTTGACGGAGCTCCGCAAGCCGGAGATAAATTCAACGTCATGCGTGATGAGCGGGAAGCCAAGGCTATCGCTAACAAACGCATCCAGCTTCAGCGTGAACAGGGCATCCGCTCCCAGAAACACATCACCCTTGATGAAATCGGAAGAAGAATTGCCATTGGCGACTTCAAAGAGCTTAACCTCATTGTGAAAGGAGATGTGGACGGCAGTGTCGAGGCCCTTTCAGATTCCTTGCTGAAGCAATCGACCGATGAGGTACAGGTAAATGTAATCCACAAATCGGTTGGACAGGTCACGGAATCAGACGTTTTGCTTGCATCTGCTTCCAACGCCATCATTGTCGGTTTCCAGGTACGTCCGTCCTTAGGCGCCCGCAAACTCGCCGAAAAGGAACAGATCGAAATCAGGACTTATTCCATCATATACCAGGCCATCGAAGAGATCAAAGCAGCTATCGAAGGGATGCTTTCGCCGGATATAGAAGAAAAGATCACCAGCAACATTGAGATCCGGGAAACTTTCAAGATCACCAAAGTCGGAACTGTGGCCGGGTGTTATGTCCTCGATGGAAAAATCGGACGCCATACCCGGATCAGGGTCATCCGCGACGGTATCGTGGTGCATACCGGGAAACTCGGTTCCCTCAAACGTTTCAAAGATGATGTCAAGGAAGTGTCAGCCGGTTTTGAATGTGGGCTGAACATTGAGAACTTCAACGATCTCAGGGTAGGCGACATCATCGAAGGCTTCGAAGAAGTGGAAGTCAAGCGTAAACTTTAGAAAAAGAGCGTCTGCAAACGGTCGGGACCATAAGAAAGCCCGATCACCGGCACTTTTGTCCTTTCCTCAATGAATTCCAGGTATTTTTTCAAGGTGACCGGCATTGCCTGGATGCCATCCTTTAAACCGTCCAAAGAGGTATTCCAGCCAGCGACCTCTTCATAGACCGGATTTATTTCCTGTGCGGTAAAATCGAAAGGAACACGGTCCGGCCTGTCGTTTCCCGATTGATAACCTGTAGCGATCCTGATCTGTTCAAAATTATTCAGGACATCCGTCTTCATCATAAAGAGCTTGGTAGCCCCGTTGAGCATAATGGAATAATTGAGGGCTACCAGGTCAAGCCATCCGCAACGCCGCGGTCTTCCGGTTGTCGATCCGTATTCACGACCTTCCTGACGGAGCTTTTCACCTGTCTCTTCCAGCAATTCCGTAGGGAACGGGCCACTGCCTACCCGGGTGCAATACGCTTTAAAAACCCCGATGACATCCCCGATCTGGCCAGGGTTAACGCCCAGCCCGGTACAAACGCCTCCTATGGAAGTGTTCGAAGAAGTCACAAAGGGATAGGAGCCGAAATCCACGTCCAGCATCGTTCCCTGGGCGCCTTCCGCCAGGACTTTTTTCCCGGCCGAAAGATGCTGATGGATGAAATATTCTGAATCCACGAGTTTCAGGTTCCTCATAAACGCAATGGCATCAAGCCATGCGGCTTCATACTCCCGGAAGGGAAGTTTATCAATTAAAAATGAGTTGTGATCAAAGCCACAGAAACGGATCTGTTCCAGGTGATGGTCCCGCATAGCTGCATAGACCCTGTCGAAGTCAGGACGTTGTATGTCTGCTATCCTCAGCCCATTGCGTGCCGTCTTGTCCGTATATGCCGGACCGATACCTTTCAGGGTAGAGCCTATTTTGGAGGTGCCCAGGGCAGATTCATGCGCCGCATCCAGCAAGCGGTGCGTGGGCAGGATCAGGTGGGCCCGTTTCGAAATGAAAAGGTTTGAAGTGGCTTCAATCCCGTGTGCATTCAAGTTCAGTATCTCTTTCCTGAAAATGAATGGGTCAAGGATGACGCCATTTCCGACCAGGTTGATCTTGTCCGGATAAAATATGCCCGAAGGGATGGTGTGCAGTATAAATTTCTGATTCTTGAATTCGATGGTATGCCCGGCATTGGGCCCGCCCTGGAACCGAGCCACCATATCATACCGGGGAGTCAGCACGTCCACAATCTTTCCCTTGCCTTCATCTCCCCATTGAAGACCAAGGATTACGTCTACTTTCATGTTGTTTGGTCTGGTAATAGTCTAATTATTCAAGGATGGTTCTTTCTGCTCATCCAGGCAGTGCCCGTAAAAAGTGAGCGAATGGTGCGACACCTTCACTTTGAGAATATCTTCCACATATTTCCTGATATCCTCCACCCTCGGATCCGTGAATTCCATGACTTTGCCCGTGTCAATACAAATAAAATGGTCATGCCGTTTAAATTTGTACGACCTTTCAAACTGGGCGCAATTGTTGCCAAACTGGTGTTTTGTCACCAGGTTGCAGTCCAGAAGGAGTTCAATGGTATTATAAAGCGTGGCGCGGCTGACCCTGTATTTGTTATTCTTCATGCGGATATAAAGGGTCTCAATATCAAAATGCCCGTCCGTATTATAAATTTCCTTAAGAATAGTGAAACGCTCCGGTGTCTTGCGGTGGCCCCGCTGTTCCAGGTATTCGGTGAATAATTTTTTTACAGTTTCGAATGAATCCGTCTGTTCTCTGTCTTTCATCTAATCTGTTTTAGAAAAGCGCATAAAAGTAAAAAAAATCTTTATTATAATTTGGTATAAATAAAAATAATTTTCACTTAGGATGAATCTTTCAGAATCTGGTTAAAGATAAAGGGCCTTATTCTTTGAACCTGTCGATGCGCATAACTTTGATGACCTCTTTCAGTTTCATGAGGTTTTCGATGACTTTTGTAAGCGCCTGCGTATCATTCACATAAAGCATGACCCTGCCTTCAGTCATCCCTTCACTGGTATCCAGGTGGAACGAACGGATGTTGATATTGTGTTTTTCGGTGATGATTTCGGTTACTTTCCGGATAAAGCCCTTTTTGTCAACACCCTGGATCTTAATGCCCGTGAGGAATCCGATAGATTCCTTATTTTTCCATTTGGCCTTAATGATCCGCTTTCCGTATTTGGACATCAGGTCGATGGCTTCCTGGCAGTTTGTGCGATGGATCACGATGGACCCGTGTTCGTTCAGGAAACCGACTACATCGTCCCCCGGGATTGGGCTGCAGCAGCGGGCCACGGTGTATTTGATCTGTGTTATGTCATCCCCCAGCAACAGTGATTCAGGCTTTTCTTTTAACTTTTCAACGATGGTTTCAGAGAGACTTTTATTGTTGACCGGCTTGTTTCGGCTGAATGGCCTGGATAAGTAACTGAACAGGTTCCGTTTTTCACCTTCCTGGCTGAATTCCCTGACTTCCCTGGCACCGAAGTCGCCATTGGAAATCATCTGGTAAAGATCCTCTGCGGTGTTTATCTTATGGTATTCGATGAATTTCTGGATCGTCTCCTTGTCATCCGAAAGGTTATTCTGGTGGAGCAGTAATCCAAGCTTTTCCTTGCCGATGATCACCAGTTTGCGGCGGTGATCCTTTAGGTATAGTTTGATGTTGGTACGTGCCCGGGCAGTCACGGCACATTTAAGCCATTCGTGATCAGGATTTATGCTGGCAGAGGTCAACACCTCCACCTGGTCCCCGTTGCGAAGCGTGTGCTTCCTGGTCACCAACACCTGGTTAACCTTGGCCCCGATGCAATGTTTTCCGATCTCAGTATGCACGGCATAGGCAAAATCGAGTACAGTGGAACCGGCTGGGAGGGTTTTCAGGTCTCCCCGAGGGGTATAAGCATAGATCTCATCAGCGAAAAGGTTCAGCTTGAAATCACTTACAAAATCAAGGGCATCGCTGTCCTCATCCTTGAGCATGTCGCGGATCTTGTTCAGCCATTCCTCCACACCGGTCTCCGTATCGATCGTTTCCTTGTATTTCCAGTGGGCCGCGTATCCTTTCTCGGCAATTTCATCCATTCTTTTGCTCCGGATCTGAATCTCTACCCAGCGACCGGCATGGCTCATCACTGTGGTGTGCAATGCCTCGTAGCCGTTGGCCTTGGGAATGGATATCCAGTCGCGAAGCCGGTTGTGGTTCGGGCGATAATGATCCGTAATGATGGAATACACTTTCCAGCAATCCGATTTTTCGGTTTCCATCGGAGCATCGATCACGATGCGAACCGCGAAAAGATCATACACCTCTTCGAAAGGGATCTCCTTCTTCTTCATTTTGTTCCAGATGGAGAAGACGCTCTTTTCACGGGTGTATATCAGGAATTTGATCCCCTTGGCCCGCATATCCCGTTTGATCGGGTATATGAACCGGTTGCTGAACTTAAGCCGTTCTTCTTTGGATGCCAGGAGTTTATCTGTTAACGAATAGTAAACCTCTGGTTCAGTAGATCTGAGTGCAAGGTCTTCCAGTTCGCTTTTGATGGCAAAAAGCCCGAGCCGGTGTGCAAGCGGTGCATAAAGATAGACTGTCTCGGAAGATATCTTAAGCTGCTTATCTTTCGGGAGGGCTTCCAGGGTTCGCATGTTGTGCAGCCGGTCGGCCAGCTTGATCAGGATAACCCTTACATCCTTGGCAAGGGTGAGCAATATCTTCCGAAAGTTTTCCGCCTGCGGGGAATAAGCCGGGTCCACGATGATGTCTTCAATCTTGGTAAGCCCGTCAATAATGATCGCTATCTTTTCCCCGAAATGAAACCGGATATCATCAAGGGTATATTCGCTGTCCTCAACCACGTCGTGCAGGAGGGCGCAAATAATGGAGGTTGTACCGAGCCCGATTTCCCCAGCTACGATGGTGGCTACTTCGATAGGATGGTAGATATATGGTTCCCCGGAATGCCGGCGCATGTCTTTGTGTGCGTCAACAGCCAGGTCAAATGCCCGCCGGACATTCTTTTTATCCTCCGGATTTTTGGAATGCCAGACCTTGAGCAGGTTCCGGTACCGCTTTATGATCTCTTTCTTTTCTATTTCAAGATTTTCCGGGAACATAAAAAATAAGGCTTACAGCCCTTACAAAATTACGATAAAGAAAACTCAAAATATCTGGCTGAAAAATGGAATAAGGAATATTTTTTGCAGGACCTTTTAACGTCTGAATTCAGAAAAGAACGGACTGCTAGAAGGAATTTATATAAATTTGGATGCTGGAAGACGGATGTAAGATGATTAAACGCCTCACGATAACCCTTTTTGTGCTGGTCATGGCTGAATACGTGATGGCGACCCATCAGCGTGCTGCAGAGATCACCGTCCGGCATGTGACCGGCCTGACTTACGAGGCAAAGATCATTACCTACACTTACACCCCCAGCCCTGCTGACCGCCCTGAACTGGAGATCTTCTGGGGTGATGGCACCAGTTCCATGCTGCTGCGCACGAAGAAAACCAACCTTCCTGACAATATCAGCCTCAATATTTACGAATATAATCCCGATGTCGGTGCGACTACGAACCGGCACACCTATAGCTCACCCGGAACTTATGTTCTTTACATGGAGGATCCAAACCGAAACTACGGCGTTGTGAATATTCCGAATTCGGTAAATGTTCCGATGTATGTCGAAACGATGCTCATCATCAATCCGTTCCTCGGTTACAACAACTCCCCCACCCTTCTGAATCCGCCGGTCGACATCGGTTGCGTCGGGCAGGTATATGTCCATAACCCTGGGGCTTACGATATTGACGGCGACAGCCTGTCATACAAGCTGGTAAACTGCAAAACGACAGGTGGTATAGACATTCCCGGATTCACCCAGCCGCAGGCCAGCAATTCCTTCTCCATCAATGCCGTCACCGGGGATCTGGTCTGGGACAGCCCGGTCATCCAGGGGGAGTACAACATCGCCTTCATCATTGAAGAGTGGAGGAACAGTGTAAGGATCGGCTATATGACCCGCGATATGCAAATAGAAATCGTGGCATGTGATAATAAGCCACCGATCATCACATCGCCGGATGATACCTGCGTTACTGCCGGCGAAAGCATTTCTTTCGATGTTACGGCGATTGATCCGGACGGCGACAACGTTGCCCTCACCGCCACCGGAGGGCCATTTGAAGTTTCCAGTTCTCCCGCCGTGATCGATCCGGATCCGGCTGCCGGCAATGATACCGTCGCGACAACATTCACCTGGAATACCAATTGCAGCCATGTTCAAAACCAGCCTTTCCAGGTTTTTTTCAAGGCCACCGATGCAGGTTTTCCAATAAACCTCGTGAGTTATAAAACGATCCTGATCACCGTCGTAAGCCCTGCACCTGAGAACCTGGCTGCTGAATCAGTTGGCAGCACCATCCGGCTGAACTGGAACCGGGCAGTTTGCGAGAAAGCAGTCGGCTATAACATCTACCGCCGGATCGGTTATTTCGGCTTCATCCCCGACCGATGCGAGACAGGGGTCCCGGCATATACGGGTTATGTGCTCATCCACCAGAATGAAGGCATTGCAGATACCAGTTTCACTGATGATGACAATGGTGCAGGCCTGATCCATGGAAACGATTACTGCTATATGGTCACCACATATTTCCAGGATGAAGCCGAAAGCTATGCCTCCCTTGAAGCCTGTGCCACATTGAAACGGGATATCCCTGTGATCACCAACGTCAGCAATGATAGTACTGATCTCTCTATCGGCCAGGCTTTTATCGCCTGGTCCAAACCCACTGAACTGGACACCATCCAGATCCCGGGGCCATATCAATATGTTTTGTACCGCTCAGAGGGAAGCATTGGGGCTGACCTTCAGCCCATAGCAACCCTTCCGGGACTGGATGACACGACTTACTTTGATAACGGGGTGGACCTGAATTCCATCGGGATCCCATACAGTTACCGTGTTTCCCTTGAAAGCCTGACATTTGGCTTTATCGGCAACAGCCAGCTGGCTTCGTCCATCTTCATAGATCTCTATGAAACCGATGAGGAAATTCAGCTTTCTTTCGCCCCTAATATACCCTGGGAAAACGATTATTATGTCATTTACCGGAAAGAGGAAGGGGTAACTGTCTATGATTCAATAGGAATGACCATTGAGCCCTTCTACCGGGATACACTGCTGACAAATTATAAAGAATATTGCTATTATGTGAAAAGTGTCGGAGGGTATTCTGCAGCCGGCTTCGTGGATCCGATCATCAATTACTCCCAGATTGTCTGCGGCAGGCCTTATGATAACGAACCGCCGTGTCCGCCCGAACTGACGGTCACCACGAACTGCGAGCAGGCTATCAATACACTGGCATGGACCAATCCTAACCTTACCTGTGCTGATGACGTGGTGAAATACTATATTTATTACTCACCCCTGCAAAATGATGATTACGCAATCATAGATTCCGTAAGCCCGGCAGAGAACACCAGCTACAACCATTTTAATAACGGAAATATAACAGGCTGCTATTCAGTAACTGCCATCGACTCGATCGGAAACCAGAGCGTTTACAGCAATGCGGTCTGTGTTGATAACGATACCTGTTCGACTTATCATTTGCCCAATGTATTCACCCCGAATTTCGATGGATATATCGACACCTTTTATCCTTTCCCCTATACATCCGTGGAAAAAGTGGAGATGACCATCTTCAACCGCTGGGGGAATATTGTCTACGAAACCCAGGACCCTGACATCAACTGGGACGGCAGGGACTACAAAAACAATTCCGAATGCCCGGAGGGGACCTATTTCTACGTCTGCCTGGTTTATGAGATCACCCTTCAGGGAATAAGGCAGAGGGAATTGCGAGGGTCGATCACCCTGTTGCGAAACTGAAACTTGCAGTTTAGATACCCAAACAGAGATCAGGCGAGATTCGAGATTCGAATTGGTTTAATCAATTATACCCCTGTAATTCCTTGTCAATGACGATGACTGATGTATCGCTTTTAAGAAAATCAGGCAGATCACCGGCTGCAGGTTTAAAGATTGCAATATTCCTCCCTTTATTCTTAACATCAACATATTGCTCATAAGTAGGGATGTCTCGATAAGCAGGAAAGCCTGTATAAAACATTGCCTCAATATAATGCTGCCCTTTGACATTGAAAATGACTGAATGATCAGGCAGTCTGAGTGACTGAAATATCTCCTTATTGTGAATAAGCATCCGGGTGTAGGAATTATCCTTCTTCCACAAAGTATGCTGCGCCTGAATTCTTTCTATATCGAATCGGGTAAAAAACAGGGCGGAAATGACTATACCGGCCAGGACTATTGAGATCCATGACGATGCAGTCATCTTTTTAATGAGATCAAGCCCATAATCCAGCAGCGCAGCCAGGGGGATATAGATCAGCATAGCCGCTATGACCGGGAAGCTGGGCATTTTTGTCGGCACAAGCATGAAGAAAAGATAGGTAATGCAGACCATGCTCATGATAGAAATGAACAGCTTTTTATCTGCCATTCTTTTATAAAGTATGATGAACGCCGGAATAATTAAATATGATGCAAGGTTGCCGTACAAGACATCGAACTGTTCAAAATGATACCAGATTGTCCCCCGGTGGCCTTCAACAGGATGAAACAGGTGTTGAACATTATAATCATGGGTCATATGGGTTTCTGTAGGATATTGGATGAGGGTAAACACCTGCCAGGGTATCACCACTATTGCCGTAACCACAAGAGACTGAAAGATGTCTTTCATATCCTTTGGTTTGTATTTCTTTTCCTGCATCTTCATGACAAACCATCCGGAATAGACCAGCAGGCCCGCCAGCCATTTGCACAGGATAGCAAATCCCGAAAACAAGCCAATCAGGTAAATCCAGGTCTTGTTTCTGGAATGATGATATTCAACAAATGCCCAGATGCTCAACGATATATAGACGAGAAATGAAACATCATTATGATCGACCATATTCCTGCCTGCGATCAGTTCAAAGATATAATAGGAAGAAATGATTAAGGTGGCGGTTATAAATCCAGTCCGATGGTTGACCAGCAAATTACCGGCCCGGTATCCGATTAAAACGAGGACAACTCCTAAGATGGCGCTGGGCAACCTTAAGGTAAATTCAGAAATCCCGAATAATTTGAAACTGAGCGCAATCTGCCAAAGGAACAAAGGTTGCTTATGCAGCCAGATGTAAAACCTGTCCCAGCGGTCATAAGCCATCATTACAACAGGATCATCATATAGAGTCGGCTTAAGTGGGTGATCCATCAGGTTTTTCGCCACCAGGGCATGAAACCGTTCATCGTAAACATTGAGAAAGGGATCTAGTAAGCCGGCAAAGCAAAAGAGAAGAAGGGCAGATAAAAGCAAAAATAGGATTGAGCGTTTTTCTTTGTCCTTTAAATTGAAAATGAGGCTAATAAAGAAGAATATTATTCCTCCTGTCAATAATACTATTTGTTGATTGGAGAAATAAGTTTTAAACATGTAATGCTAATTCAGAGCCCCCTCCCCCTTAAGTTCCCCCTCCCTGCTAGCAGGGAGGGGGATAGGGGGTGGGTAAAATGCTTTCGCCGATCTTCTAGAACTTCCCGAACAGCCTGATCAGGTCGACCACGCGGTTGCTGTAGCCCCATTCGTTGTCATACCAGCTCAGTACTTTCACGATCCGGTTCCCTACGACTTTGGTGTATTCGGGATCGAATATGGAAGAATACGGATTCCCAACGATATCGGAAGAAACCCATTTGAAATCAGAGTACAGCAGGACATTTTTCATGCGCTCGGTCTGTGAAGCTGCCTTCATGGCGGCATTTACCTGCTCAACGGTTACATCTTTCCCCACTTCCACGATCAGGTCGACCACGGAACCATCCGGAACCGGTACGCGGGAGGCCATCCCGTCGAGCCGGCCTTTCAGTTCGGGGATCACCTTACCGACAGCCTTGGCGGCGCCGGTGGTGGTGAGGATGATGTTCTCGGCAGCAGCGCGTCCACGCCTCCAGTCCTTGTGCGGAACGTCGGCCAGGCGCTGGTCGTTAGTGTAAGCATGTGTGGTGGTCATCAAACCGTCGATGATTCCAAAGGAATCGTTCAGCACTTTCGCCACAGGAGCCAGGCAGTTGGTAGTACAGCTCGCATTGGAAACGATCCTGTGCTCCGGCTTCAGGGTATCTTCATTCACCCCTATCACGATGGTGGCATCGATTTCGTCCTTGGATGGAACGGTAAGGATGACGCGCTTTGCGCCGGCCTGCAGATGGGCCTCAAGCTGGGAACGCTTCCGGAATACACCGGTAGCCTCAACAACCACATCGATATCCAGTTCTTTCCAGGGAAGCTGGGCCATATCGCTCTGCGACAGCATCAGCACCTTTTCATCCGGGGTAATGAGGTAATCGCCCTCTATTTTGGCTTGCTTATAGTAAGTCGACATCACAGTGTCATACTTCAACAGGTAAACCAGCACATCGTTTTCATAAAGGTCGTTGATGGCAACGACATCAATATTTGGGTCGGCATCGAGGATCCTGAACACTGAACGTCCGATCCTGCCAAATCCGTTAATTGCTACTCTCATTGGGCACCTCCTTTCTCGGTCTTTTCCTGTAATAAATGATAGGTCCTGATCACATCGAGGATGCGGCAGGCCTGGGCTAATGCAGTATGATACCAGACCAGCGTCTTGATCATCCTGCCCTGCGATTTCATCGTGGCAAGCTTGTCGAATACCACCGAATGGCGGTCATTGATAACATCGCTTGAGACGATCGGGTCTTCAGCTACCATTATAAGTTTAGGCAGCTTCTTTGCCGCTTCGTACATCACTTCAGTCACCTGGTCTACGGTCACGTCCTTGGTCTTGAAGACCGTCGTGAGGTCCAGCAATGAACCATTTGGAATGGGCACATTCAGTGCCGTTCCTTCTATTCTGCCTTTGAATTCCGGTAGAATGGTCGGAATCCATCTTGGGGTGGGAGTTTCGTTGGGAATAATGTTCTCGGCTGCAGAACGGGACCTGCGGTAATCTACACCGGCCTTGTCGCGCAGCGGCTGATCAGAAGTATAAGAGTGCACAGTGGTCAGCATGGCGTAATCCACGCCGAATTTTTCGTTGAAGAATTTCAGCATCAGGGCTGTGGCATTCGTCGTGGCAGAGCCTGCCGAGACAATCTTATCTTTAAGGTCGATGGTTTGCTCATTCACGCCCATCACCACGATCCGGTCAATTTCATCTTCCGGTAGGGTTGAAAGAACTACATGAGGGGCCCCGGCTTTAATGTGCTTTTCCAGTTCCCTCCTTGTTTTGAAGATACTCGTAGCGTCGACTACTACATCCACGCCAAAGATATCCCATGGTACATCACCCGGTTTCCCGCCGGTGATGATACGGGCCCTTCCTGCTGCTGAATTGATGAAATTGTCGTCTTCAAGGGTCACCTTGACACGGCCTTTGACTTCAGCTTCCAGGAGATAGGCGAGAATATCAGGCTTCCCATAGTCGCTGATCGCAACCACTTCGAACATGTCATCTTCCATGCAAAGCCGGTAGATGTGCCTTCCGATCTCTCCGAAGCCCATGATTCCTAATCTTACCTTGCTCATAATCAAAAGATTAAATTACTACTTTAGTTTAATTCCAATTTAATTCAAAAAGGTGTGCAAATTTACGTACAATCTTGCTTAGATTTTCATACCAGTCATTAAAGTTTGGTGCTTTTTGCTTAGGGCATAAGGCGTAGGGCGGAATTCAGAATATTCACTACCTTTGCACACCATGAAAAATATCCGCAACTTCTGCATCATCGCTCACATCGACCACGGTAAAAGCACCCTGGCCGACCGTCTGCTGGAGCAAACCGGCACCGTTACCGGGAAAGACATGCAGGACCAGGTGCTTGACGACATGGAACTGGAGCGTGAAAGGGGCATTACCATCAAAAGCCACGCCATACAAATGGATTATGTGCATGAGGGGACGGCCTACAAGCTCAACCTCATCGACACCCCTGGACATGTTGATTTTTCGTACGAAGTATCCCGCTCCATTGCATCCTGTGAAGGGGCGCTGCTCATTGTAGATGCCACCCAGGGTGTGCAGGCGCAGACCATTTCTAACCTTTATATGGCCATTGAACACGACCTGGAGATCATCCCGATCATGAACAAGATGGACAGCGAGAATGCCATGCCCGACGAAGTACGCGAGCAAATAGTGGACCTGCTGGGATGCAAACCTGAAGAGATCATTGAAGCCAGCGGAAAGACCGGTTACGGCGTGGACAAGGTCCTGGAAGCAATTATTGACCGCATCCCCTCTCCATCCGGGGAAGATGACGAACCGTTGCAGGCCCTGATCTTCGACTCAGTCTTCAACCCTTTCCGCGGGATTATAGCTTATTACCGGATTTTCCATGGGGTGCTCCGGAAGGGTGACCATGTGAAATTCATCGCTACGGGCCGTGAATACGATGCCGACGAGATCGGCGTCCTGAAACTGACGATGGAAGCAAAGCAGGAAATGAGGGTGGGCGATGTCGGGTATATCATAAGCGGCATCAAAACTTCAAAGGAAGTACGCGTGGGGGACACGATCACCCATGTGGACCGGCCGGCCGTTGCAGCCATTTCAGGCTTCCAGGAGGTAAAGCCGATGGTCTTTGCCGGGATGTACCCGGTAGATGCTGACGATTACGAAGAACTGCGCGCTTCGCTGGAGAAACTACAGCTGAATGACGCCTCCCTTACTTTTGAGCCTGAATCTTCTGCGGCCCTTGGCTTTGGCTTCCGTGGCGGATTCCTTGGCTTATTGCATATGGAAATCGTCCAGGAAAGGCTCGACAGGGAATTCGATATGGATGTCATTACGACTGTCCCCAACGTTTCCTACCAGGTAAAGACGACAAAAGGCGAGGTCCTGGAGGTGCACAACCCATCGGGCATGCCCGATATCAAGTATATCGACCATATCCTGGAGCCGTATATCATCGCCCAGATCATCTCCAAGGTGGAATACATCGGAGCCATTATGAAACTGTGCATCGATAAGCGCGGCATCCTGAAGAACCAGATATACCTTACCAGCAACCGGGTCGAGGTCACTTTCGAAATGCCGCTCGGGGAGATCGTTTTCGACTTTTACGACAAGCTGAAGAGCATCTCCAAAGGTTACGCCTCCTTCGATTACCACCATTCCGATTATAAACCTGCCAAGCTGGTAAAGCTCGACATCCTGATCAATAAAGAGCCGCTGGATGCGCTTTCTTCCCTGATCCATGCCGATCACTCCTATGAATTGGGGAAGAAGATGTGCGAGAAGCTGAAAGAGCTGATCCCGCGGCAGCAATTTGAAGTGGCCATCCAGGCTGCCATCGGGGCTAAGATCATTGCCCGCGAAACTGTCAAGCCCGTAAGGAAGGACGTCACGGCCAAGTGTTACGGCGGCGACATCACCCGTAAGCGGAAACTCCTCGAAAAACAGAAAAAAGGCAAAAAGCGCATGCGCCAGGTCGGAAACGTGGAGATCCCGCAGAAGGCTTTCCTGGCGGTGCTGAAGCTGGACTAAAACCGGTACCCCACCAGGAAGAACAAACGGTTGACAGGTGAAGTCAACCCATTATAAGGTGACATCCCAGTGCTATATTCATATCGGAATTCCCCTGAAAAGTGGCTGAACCGGACACCCAATCCCCCCAGGAAACCAATTTCATACTCCTTCACATCGTCAAGGGCATTTCCTTCTGTGACATCGTAGGAGGAA
>Ga0208980_10000999_pt1 | contig 16886 bp, 19 predicted proteins | sample WetSurMetagenome_3_FD_187993 | JGI IMG/M metagenome (GOLD analysis project Ga0208980, IMG submission 187993) | Wetland microbial communities from Twitchell Island in the Sacramento Delta, sample from surface sediment Aug2011 Site A1 Bulk (version 2) | ecosystem: Environmental > Aquatic > Marine... | reverse complement strand
CGTTTCAAATTTTTAAATTGTAATTAATTGTAAAATTTGAAATAAATTCATAATTTCAAGCGAATAAAACAATTTGCATTAATGTCAGAAGAAATCAAGAAAATCAAAACATTCGATCAGCGAGAATGGATTAAAGAAAATATATCCTACAAGAAAGATAGCGGAAGCTGGGCATGGATTTATCACAGAATCAGCGGAATTGCATTAATTGGATATTTATTCCTTCATATTTATTCCTTAAGCACATTAACGGAGGGAAAAGCGGTTTTTGAAACTAAAATGCAATCTTTTCTTTCTCCCCCATTTTTAGCCCTTGAATGGTTATTATTCATTTTTGTTCTATTTCATTCACTGAATGGTGTCAGAATAGTACTCGTTGACTGGGCTGACGGTGCAAGATACCACAAAGCACTATACCGATATTCCTGGGTAATAGGCATATTTTTATTCCTGCTTATGGGATATATTATGTTTTCGCATGAAATTTTAAAATTATTCGGAAAATAAAAGTTTTTATCTATGTTTAAGTATCAGTCGGTTAGAAATTCGGGAGCAAATAGCTGGATATTGCAAAGAATATCGGGCATTGCTCTTGTTATATTAATGATAGGACATTACATATTGATGCATTATCATCCTGATTCAGGCCATACATATGAAGCTGTTATGGCACGCATGCAGCATTCCTGGTACAGGATAATTGATTTACTATTCCTTACATTAGGATTCTACCACGGATTAAACGGAATCTGGGGAATTTTCAGGGATTATAACATGAAACCCTGGCTCAAAATTTCGCTGATTTTTGCATTGGTAGTTTTGGGAATATCATTTATTGCCTGGGGATTTAATATTATATTTTCAATACCTTACCTGAAAAGCATAACTTAAATGAATTAATTTTAAACAACATTTTTATTATATTAATTTAAATACGGAGATAAAACATGGAAAAATTTACAAAGCTACAGGAAATTCTCGACGGAATGAAAGTTGACATAGAAAAATTCTATGAAAAACAACAAAACGCCGCAGGAACAAGATTAAGAAAAGAACTGAATAATTTGAGAAAAATGGCAGCCGAAATCAGAAAAGACATTCAGGATGTCAGGTCAACAAGAAAAGCAAGCGGAAATTAATAATTGTTTTTCCTGAAAAGTTTTAGAGTGGGTAGTAATTTAACCCACTTTTTTATTATGTTGAAAAATATATTTGATACCCATAAAAATTGCAAAAGAGTAATATAAGAAATTTTTGTATAATCGCGCATATAGACCACGGTAAATCCACAATAGCCGACCGTCTGCTCGAATATACAGGTACTGTTGAAAGCAGAGTAATGACAAAACAGGTTCTGGATGATATGGAACTTGAACAGGAACGAGGGATTACGATAAAGCTTCACGCGATTCAAATGAATTATAAATCGAAAGACGGCGAAGAATATGTACTAAACCTTATTGATACCCCCGGACATGTTGATTTCACATACGAAGTTTCGAGGTCATTAGCCGCATGCGAAGGCGCTATTCTGATAATAGACGCCACACAAGGTATCGAGGCACAGACAATCAGCAACCTGTATCTTGCAATTGACAACGGTTTAGAGATAATTCCTGTAATCAATAAAATAGACCTTCCGAGTGCAATGATAGAGGAAGTAAAAGACCAGATAGTTGAACTTCTAGGTTGCAAACGGGATGATATAATTACTGCAAGTGCTAAAGTCGGAATAGGAACAGAAAATATTCTTGAGCAAATAATAACCAGAATACCTTCTCCGAAGGTCCATGAAGAAAAACCGCTAAGGGCATTGATATTTGATTCAATTTTTGACAATTACAGGGGAGTTATTGTATATATAAGAGTCGTGGACGGAATACTGAGAGAAGGTGATAAAATCGAATTTGTAGCTAACGGAAAAAGATTTGAGGCAGAAGAGGTCGGCATTCTGAAAATGGAGAGGAAAAGAACCAAACAATTGAGTTCCGGTGATGTCGGATATCTAATTGCAAATATCAAGGATGTTAATGATTCGAAACCCGGTGATACTGTAATGAATGTAGATAACCGTTCAAATGAACCGATTCCGGGCTTCAAAGAAGTTAAACCAATGGTATTCAGCGGCATATACCCTATTGCTGCAAATGATTTCGAAAACCTCAGGGATTCACTCGCGAAACTTAAACTTAATGATGCTTCCCTTTCATACGAACCTGAAACATCAGTCGCACTGGGATTTGGTTTCAGGTGCGGATTTCTCGGACTTCTGCATCTTGAGATAGTCCAGGAACGGCTCGAAAGAGAATACAACCTGTCTATTATAACGACTGTACCAAACGTTGAATACAAAGTTTATAAAACAAATGGTGAAGTCGTGCTTGTTGACAACCCTTCACTTATGCCTGATGCGGTTCTGATTGAGCGCGTCGAAGAACCATATATAAGTTCACAAATAATAACTCCAATCGAATTCATCGGTAATATAATGAAGCTTACAAACGAACGGAGAGGAATATTCATAAATCAGAATTATATAGACTCAAAAAGAGTTGACTTACATGTTGAATTTCCGTTATCCGAAATAATATTTGATTTTTATGATAAACTGAAATCTCTTACCAAAGGATACGCGTCGTTTGACTACGAGTTGAAAGATTACAGAAAGTCAGACCTTGTGAAACTGGATATATTACTTAACGGTGAACCTGTTGACGCATTGTCAACCATAATTCACAGGGAAAATGCTTATTACTGGGGAAGAAAATTATGCGAAAAACTCCGCAAACTTATTCCAAGGCACATGTTTGAAGTTGCCATACAGGCGGCAATTGGATCAAAAGTTATTGCACGGGAATCTATCAGCGCAATGAGGAAAAACGTGATAGCAAAATGTTACGGCGGAGATATATCCAGGAAAAGAAAACTACTCGAGAAACAAAAAGAAGGTAAAAAACGTATGAAACAAGTGGGTTCTGTAGAAATACCTCAGGAAGCATTTTTAGCAGTTTTATCAATAAATAAATAATAAATAAATCAAAGAAAAATATAATGGGTCTAAACGAAAACGTACCTAATAAATTACCAAAATCGATGGATAAAAAGCGAAAATCCAAGCCTAAAGAATATTTCGATGCACTTGTGTGGGCGGCTGTTGTAGCATTTCTGATTAAACTTTTCTTATTTGAGGCATACAGAATTCCGACAGGATCGATGGAAAACACTTTATTGGTAGGTGATTTTTTACTTGTCACAAAATTCACTTACGGCGCTACTACTCCCAGGAATGTTCCTTTTACTGATATAAGACTCCCCTATTTCCGGTTACCTGGATTTAAGGACCCAAAACCAGGCGATGTGGTTGTTTTTGATTTTCCGGGTGAAAGAGATGAAAAACAATCCAAGGAAGTCCTTAATTATATAAAACGATGTGTAGGTACACCGGGTGATTCTATTAAGATTGTCAACAAAATCCTTTATAGGAACGGACAGATATTTCCGAACCCTCCCCAATCAAAATTTATCGGTCAGCTGCAACCACCTAATGTTTCAAATCCAAGAATATTTCCGAAAGGCTCCGGCTGGAATGAAGATAATTTCGGTCCAATCAGAATACCTCAGAAAGGAGACATCATCAAAATAGATTCGTCAAATTTTGATGGTTACAAAATGTTTTTAATCAAAGAAGGATATATTAACATAAAATTGAATCCTAACGGTGATTTATCAGCGGATGATGAAATTTTCAAAGAAGGTAAATATTCAGTCAAACGCGATTATTTATTCATGATGGGCGACAACAGGAATAATTCGCTTGACAGCAGATTCTGGGGGTTTATGCCGATGGATAATGTTGTCGGAGAGGCTTTTATTATTTATTGGTCATGGGATGCAAATATTTCTTTCGCAGATTTATTCAGGTTAATAGGCTCAATCCGATGGAACAGAATCGGTACTCTGATAAAATAAATTATTTGTAAAAAAGGCCGCTAAATGCGGTCTTTTTTTCTTATATATTTAATTCAGATAATTCAAGTTTTACATCACTTCTTTTATTATCCGTAATAGTTAATTTTGCAATATACATTACCACTAATTCATTAATTCACAAGAATGTTGAGCAAAAAATCATTATACATACGGAATGTAAAAGACTATGCAGGAATCATCCTTGGTTCAGTTATATTCGCCATAGCTTACGCATGGTTTCTGATACCTTTTAAGGTATCGCCGGGAGGCGTTGGTGGAATAGCGCAAATCATATATCATTTTACGGGTTTCCCCGCCGGAATGTCAATGATAATTATAAATATCCCTTTGTTCATAATAGCTTGGTTTTTTCTCGGAAAGCAATTTGGCGTTAAATCATTTTTCGGTATGTTAGTCGGTTCATTATTAACAGATTTACTGAATCCTGAATTGTTATATAAGAATTTATATTTCACACGAGATTTAATTAATACGCAATACTGGGCATTCACGGACAATATATTACTCGCATCAATAGCCGGATCCGTGCTTTTAGGCGTTGGATTAGGTATTATATTTAAATTTAAGGGTTCTACGGGAGGTACGGACATACCGGTTGCAATTCTAAAACAATATACTGGTTATTCCATCGGGACAGGTTACTGGATAATAGAAACAGTAATCATATTCTCCATCGGAATCTTCTTTAAAGATTTGAATTTAATCATTTGGGGATATTTAAACCTGTTTATCACTACTCAGATTGTAGATTTGACAGCGGAAGGGCTTCCATATGCGAAGGGAGCGTATATTATGTCTAAAAATGAAGATATTATTAAGGACCGGATAATAACGGAATTTGACAGGGGTATAACCGTATTTAAGTCAGAAGGCGGATATTCAGGAGAAAAACAAAATGTTTTGTTCGTTGTCGTAAGCAGACGGCAAATTACCAGTCTACGAAGAATGGTGAAGGAAGAAGATCCAAAAGCATTTATGGTTCTGGTAGATGTTCACGATATAATGGGAGACGGATTTAAAACCAGATCTATTGATTTTCAGCAGAATTAATAGCATTATCATTGAAAAAATGCCGATTTTTTACTAAATTATGTGTTTATAGAAATTTTGAATGTTTGAAGATTTAATAAATAAATTTGACGCTGCCCTAAGGAAATTAAAAGGACAGGGTAAAATCACAGAGAATAATATTGACGAATCTCTCAGGGAGGTACGGCGTGTTCTTTTTGATGCCGATGTTAATTACAAGGTTGTTACCAACTTCATAAAAGATGTTAAGGAAAAATCTTTAGGGAAGAATGTTATTAACAGTATTACTCCAGGTCAGTTAATCGTAAAAATCATTAATGATGAACTTATCAGGTTGATGGGTTCAGAAAAAAGTGATTTAAAACTTTCAAACTCAATTCCTTCTGTAATCATGCTTGCAGGACTGCAGGGTTCAGGAAAAACAACATTTGCCGCTAAGCTTGCCAGCAATTTGAAATCAAAAGGCAGAAATCCGATATTAGTTGCATGCGATGTATACAGACCCGCGGCAATTGAACAGCTGAAAATCCTCGGTCATGAAATTGCAGTTCCTGTTTTTTCCGCAGATGATGAAAAAGATGTTATTAAGATAACCGGGTCAGCACTTGAATTTGCCAGGAAAAATGCCAGAGATACTATGATTATAGATACGGCAGGAAGACTGGCTATCGATGAATTATTGATGCGTGAAGTAGAAAACATAAAGAATTTTGCGAAACCTGATGAGATTTTATTTGTCGTTGATTCAATGACGGGGCAGGACGCCGTAAACACTGCGAAAGCTTTTCATGATAAACTTGATTATTCAGGAATAGTACTGACAAAACTTGACGGAGATACAAAAGGCGGAGCCGCTCTTTCGATAAGGGCTGTAGTGGAAAAACCGATTAAATTCATAAGCATCGGCGAAAAACTGGATGCAATTGACCAGTTCCATCCTGACCGTATGGCATCAAGAATACTCGGAATGGGTGACATTGTATCATTTGTAGAAAAAGCCCACCAGGAAATTGATATAAAGGAATCTGAAAAACTGGAAGATAAATTAAGGAAGAATAAATTTGACTTTAATGATTTTCTTAACCAGATAAAGCAGATTAAAAAGATGGGGTCAATTAACAGTCTCCTATCAATGATTCCGGGGGCAAGTAAGGCGATGAAAAATAGTGAAGTAGACGAAAAAGTATTTGTCCGGATAGAAGCTATTATACTTTCCATGACCAATAAGGAACGCGATAATCCGAATATACTCAACGGAATGAGAAGAAGAAGAATCGCGGAAGGCAGCGGAACAAGCATTCAGGAAGTTAACAGACTTTTAAAGCAGTTTGATGACATGAAGAAAATGATGAAAGGATTTTCAAGCGGTAAGATGAAAAGTTTGCTGAAAGGTATGAAATTACCGCCAGGGATGCCTAACGACCTGAAATTCAACTAGAATATTTATTATATCGATTTTTAAAAATAATTATCATAATATAGTGAAGCGAAAAAGAATACGAAAGGAGCAACAAATAATTGGTTAAACTCAGACTAAAGAGAATTGGCAAGAAACATTTTCCAATATACAAAATAGTAGCTGCCAATGCCCGTTCGCCTAGGGACGGCAGATTCATAGAAGCTGTTGGAACTTACAACCCCAATACCGAACCGGCTGAAGTTACTTTGAAAGAGGAAAGGGTCTTCCACTGGATGGACAGAGGAGCTCTTCCAACAAATACAGTAAGAAGCCTGTTGAGGAGAGAGGGTCTGATAATGAAATTCAGGTTACTGAAAGCCAAAGTAGATAAAGAAGCTATAGCCGACAAGATGAATACTTTTTATGCAGACAAACCCAATAAAATTGAAAGGTTAAAGGCAAGAAAGATCAGACAAAAACAAAGCAAGGCCAAAAAAGCAGAGCAAAAAACCGAGGAAACCAAAGCAGAATAAACTGCTTAGGAAATCCGGTTGATACTGATTCAATAACCAAGAAAGGAGTACTTCTATGAAAGAATTCATAGAATACATTGCGAAAAATCTAGTAGACAAACCGGAGGGTGTTATAGTGGAAGAAACTGTTACCGGAGATCTTATTAAATACAGACTCCTTGTTGATTTAAGTGAAACCGGTAAAGTGATTGGGAAAAAAGGCCGGACAGCTAAGGCCATCAGAGTATTACTGACAGCTGTGGGATCCAAAAATCATAAAAAAGTTACTCTGGAGATACCGGACAGAGTTTCAAAAGAAGAAAAAGTTATTGATTGACAAAGACCAGTTAGTTATCATCGGTAAAATTACAAAACCAGTAGGCCTCAAAGGTGAAATGAAAGTATTGGTAATTACCGATTTTCCTGAAAGGTTTAAAGGTTTAAAAAGCGTTTATATACTAAATCAGGAAGAGAATGAATTATTAACGGACAAGTTTACCGGTAACTTAAAATTCATGATTGGAAAAACTACCGGATCGGATTCGATGCTCAGAATAACTTTTAATAAATATGACAGTCTGGAGAAAGTATTATTTTTGAAGAATTGTTTAATTTGCATACCCGAAAAAGACAGGTACAAATTACCAAAAAATGTATATTACTTTTACGACATGATAGGATGTGAAATTTATAATAAAGACGAATTGATAGGGTCTGTTTCGAAAATTGAGAATTATGGAAGCGCAGAATTGTTATCAGTAAAAACAAAAGAAGGAAATATAGTACTGATACCATTTATAAAGGAATTTGTGAAAACCGTTGACCTTGCAAGTAAACGGATTAACGTGGAATTGATCGAAGGATTCCTTTAATGGCGATGAGAATTGACATTATAAGCGCAAATCCGGCTATAACAGAAAGTTCTTTGACAAACGGGTTGATATCAAGAGCTATTACCAAAGATCTCCTGGAGGTTTTTGTTCATCATCTCAGGGATTATGCAGAAGGAAAATACAGGCAGATAGATGACGAACCGTACGGAGGGGGGTCGGGAATGATACTAAAACCTGAACCAATTTTCAGGTGTGTCAGGAAACTCCTTGAGGAGAGAGATTATGATGATGTGATATATTTGTCACCGCAGGGAATAAGATATACGCAGAAAACCGCTAATAATTATTCGCTTAAAAATAATCTGATAATTATCTGCGGACACTATAAAGGTATTGATGAACGTGTGATAAAAAGACTGGTAACCTCGGAAATTTCCATCGGGGATTATGTTTTATCATGCGGGGATATTGCAGCTATAGTTTTTATCGATTCAGTTGCAAGGCTGATACCGGGAGTGCTTAGCGACGGAGAATCCGCAATGACAGATACTTTTCAGATAGATACTGGTTTTGATTTTCCGCAATACACAAGACCTGATTTATATGAAAAATTAAAAGTGCCGGAAATACTGCTTTCCGGAAATCATTCAGAGATAGCCAGGTGGAGGCAGAAAAAATCCACCGCAAAATATAAAAAAATTAAAAAAATTAATAAATATTAAAAGAAAAAGAGGTACATTAGAAAATGGATAAAATAAAATTAGTAGAAGCAGCGCAGATAAGGAATGACATTCCCGATTTTCATATTGGAGATACAATTACCGTATTCGTCAAGGTAATTGAAGGGGACAAAGAAAGAATACAACAGTTCAAAGGTATAGTAATGGGAATCAAAGGAAGCGGACTCAGCAAGACTTTCAGAGTAAGAAAAATTTCCAATGGCGTTGGTGTCGAAAGAATATTTCCATTTAATTCACCTAAAATTTCGAAAGTTGAAATTATAAGACATGGAAGCATTCGCAGGGCAAAATTATATTACCTCAGAAATTTAACAGGTAAAGCTGCAACAAAAATAAAAGAAAAGAAAAGAAAAATCTTCGAGACAGTTATAGAAGTTCCTGCGACTGAAACAACACAGGATGACACAACTTCTGCTCAGGCAGAAAACACGGAAACAAAAGAATAAATTTTTGAGGCCGGATATTTTTCCGGCCTCTTCTATATTACTTATCTTTTGGTTCCCAATAAAATTTTCATATCAATAGCCGGGAATATCGGATCAGGGAAATCCTCACTGACAAAATTGCTGGCAAAGAAATTCCACTGGATACCTTATTACGAATCTGTTGCTGATAATCCGTATTTAAAGGATTTTTATGAAGATATGACCCGCTGGTCCTTTAATCTGCAGATATATTTTCTGGCTCACCGTTTTAAAATTCATAAAGAAATCAACGAAAAACCTACATCGATTGTTCAGGACAGAAGCATATATGAGGATGTTGAAATATTTGCGAGAAATCTGCATACTATCGGCAGGATGTCAGACAGGGATTATAATACGTACACTAATCTTTTCACAGAAATGACATATTATCTCAGACCTCCCGATTTACTCGTATATCTACAGTCCGGTGTCCCCAAATTACTAAATCACATAAAATTACGCGGAAGGGATTTCGAAAAAGAAATTGACACTGATTATTTAACCATACTTAACGAAAGTTATGATAATTGGATTGATAATTACAATTTAGGCAGAAAATTAATTATTAATACCGACAAGCTGGATTTTGTCCACTCTGAAAACGATTTTTACCAAATTATTTCCGCAATAGAGAAGGATCTGCTTCTGGACCTTCGGCTTTTTATTTGACCTTTGTAGGAGTAGGTATGTTGTATTTACTTAATAATTTATACAAATGACTCCGTTGAATTTTCATTGCTTCAGCAGTCTGCGATATATTGTATTTATAATCACCGAGCATTTTCAAGATAAATATTCTTTCAGAATCATTCTGAAAATCATTCAATGAAAGATTTTTATTCAGCAGGTCGTTCAATTCTTTAGAGTGTTTTGCATCCGGGATTTCAATATCCTCTGCATTTACTTCGTCTGTATCTGTAGTGATAAGCAGTCTTTCAATGATATTCTTAAGTTCCCTTACATTACCCGGCCATCTGAAAAGTTTCATTCTTTCCAAAGCTTCATGTGAGAATTTTTTATTACTTAAATTATAAATTTTGCATATCTGACTGTTAAAATAATCTACGAGTACTCTTATATCAGAACTCCGCTCCCTTAACGGAGGAACATTGACATTCATTACATTTATACGATGAAATAAATCTGCCCTGAATCTGCTTTCCTGAATCTCTGCCTGAATATCCTTATTAGTTGTAAAAAGAAACCTCACATCGGTTTTTATTTCTTCATTCTGCCCTGCCCTGTTGAATTTACCTTCATCAATTACTTTAAGCAGAATCGACTGTATATCCAGGGAAAGATTTGTAATTTCGTCAAATAAAATTGTTCCACCCTCCGCTTCCGCAAATTTACCTTTACTTTTGACGTTTCCATTTTCATTATATCCGAATAATTCTTCCAGAGCTTTATTTTCTTTCAGCGTTGCGCAGTTAATCACGATGAATGGTTTATCAGAACGATCAGATTTGTAGTGAATTTGTTTTGCAACAAGCGATTTTCCTGTACCGCTTTCACCGGTTATTAACACATTAAGATTAATATTTTTAAGTTTTTCTATCAGTTCATTAACATTCTGAATCTCTGCGCTATTTCCTACGATTTCATTTGATTGAATTAATTCACGTTTTAGATTAATCAGTTCCTCTCTGCTTATTTTATATTCGATGGCATTATGTATAGTCAGTAATAATTCAGGGATATCAGGAAGAGGTTTTTCAAGGAAATAATATGCACCTTTCTTTGTAGCATCGACTGCAGTTTCAATATTCCCATGACCGGAAATCATAATTACAACCTGCTCCGGATATGATGTTTTGATTATTTCAAGAACTTCAAGCCCGTCCATCTGCGGCATTTTTATATCCAGCAGAATTAAATCATAATTAGACTTACTTACTTTATCCAGCGCGCTAAAACCATCTAAACACGTTTCAACCTCATATTTGGCATGTTTCAGTATCAGACCGAGGCTTTCTAGTATAGATATTTCATCGTCTACTATCAGAATTTTTCTGCTCATTTTAGTTACTTAATTCGATTATAGTTACTCCGGAATCCCCCTCATTCCAGTTTCCAAGCCTAAATTTCCTTATATATTTATTATTTTTCAATATAGAATGAACTTGTAATTTCAATTTTCCTGTTCCTTTACCGTGCACGATTGTAAGCTCATTCATATTGTTAATATGCCCTTCATAAACGAAATTCTCAATAATTTCGTTAACCTCGCTAGTGTATCTGCCCCTTATATCCAGAACAGGATTAAATGCATCCCGTAATTCTATTCTGTATCCTAAAGCATCGGAAACTGGTTTATCGATATATACTGGTTCAACAGAACCAATGTCAGTCTTTATAATTATATTATTTGAATTAATGAAAACAATATTCCCTTCAATTAAAGAAATAACACCTTCTGCACCTGAATCCGCCAGTTTAACTGAGTCACCAGGTTTTAATTCTTTTTTACGAGATGTCCGGACAATATCGTTTTTGACAAGCTCATCTGCTGTTTTCGAAAATTCTTTTTTTATTTCGCTGAAATTTTTCTCTTTTTCCCTTACTGCTTTTATTGCCTGCTCAATTGATTTACGCCCTGCAATAAGTATCCTGGCTGCTTCATCTTTTGCATCCCTGATTATTTCTTTTTCCTTCTTTGATATTTCATTCAATTTACCAGTATATTCAATTTCCAGTTTAGTAATATTTGATAACTTCAGGGCACAATCATTTCTCAATAATTCGTATTCTGTTCTGTTTTTATTAAGGTCTTTCAGGATTTCCTCTATTTTATATTCGTCTTCACTTATTAGGGAAATCGCTTTATTGATAATATCTAATGGTATTTTAATTTTATCAGCTAGTTCGAAAGTAAAACTCTGTCCAGGCACGCCCAATCTGAACCTGAAAGATGGGGAAAGTTTTCCGAAATCAAAATCGAGAGAAGCATTAGTAAATTTTTCATTTTTCTCAGCATATATTTTCAGATCACCATTATGCGTCGTTACAACCGTAAATGCATTTTTTGCTGAAATATGTTCCAGAATTGAGATAGCAAGAGCACTACCGAACCTCGGGTCTGTTCCGCTGCATATTTCGTCAATCAGAACAAGAGTATTCCTGTCTGAATTGATAATAACTTCCCTGAGTTCCCTGAGGTGGGAACTGAATGAACTTAAGTCATTTTCAATGGACTGTTCGTCCCCTATTACAACATAAACAGAATCGAATAATCTGAAACTGCTGTCAGGTGATACGGGTATGTGTATACCGCATTGAAGCATCAATTGTAACAGCCCGATAGTCTTTAATGAGACGGTTTTACCGCCGGCATTCGGACCCGTAATAATTATCGTATTTGAAGAATTTTTTACATTACAATTCAGCGGTACTACTCCGGATTTCCCTATTTTATGAAGCAATAGCGGATGGTATGCATCAATTATATTGACAATACCATTGTTATATACGGGTTCAGAACAATCATATTTAATTGAATAAAGAGCTTTAGCCCGTATATAATCTATTTCTCCCGCAATCATGCTGTTGGATTTTAATGCATCCGAAAATTTGTTTATTTCATGTGCCAACTGGCTTAATATTTTCTCAACTTCTCTTAACTCTTCAAAATGAAGTTCGGTTAGTTCGTTATTGAGTTCTGTTGTTTCTGCAGGTTCGATGAATACAGTTAATCCTGTAGCAGATGACGAATGAATTATACCCGGAACTTTCCGCTTATTTTCCACTTTTACAGGTATTACTGAGCGTCCGTCGCGCAATGTAATTATATCGTCCTGAGTATATTCCTGTTCGGAAACTCTCTTCAGAATTTTCCCCAGTAATTTTCTTACAACATCCTTTTTAGTTATAATATCACTTCTTATCCTGAAAAGATTTTTTGTAGCTTTATCCTTTACAGTGCCCGTATTATCAATTATACTTTCTATATGATGTATTAGGAGTTTATCAACAAAAATATCCTGAGCTAAACGAAAAAGCAGATTTTCTTCCTGCAGTAATGAACTCAATCTTGATTTGATGTTCCCACAAACATTCAGAAAATCCCTTATATGTAAATATTTTTCAGGCGAGACATAATTTCCGGGGATTTTAATCAGATCCAGTATATCCCTTATATCTTTGAGGTTTTCCAGGAAAATATCATTATCCGATTCAATAAGTTTCTTAAAGGTATTTAATTTTTCAAATTCTGCCTTTAATTCATCAGTAGTAGTAAAATAATTTATATTATCGAATTGTTCTTCACCCAGAGCGGATATGCAATTACTCTTCAGAATATTCTGAATTTTATTAAATTCCAGCTTAACATATATTTCCTGAGAAATCAATCTTTATCTGAGTTTAGATTTAATACTGTCAAGTTCGAGGTAATTAAGAACCTTATAAAAATCATTTTTCTGGACAGGTATAACATCTTTAATTAAATTATAAGTAAACGGAACAGAATTAGTGACGGGAGTATAGAAAACTGAATTACTTTTTTGGTTAACTGATACAATATTATAAGAATTCAATATAATAAGCACGAGTCCGATAATTAAAACACTTTTCAGACCGCCGAAAAGAAAACCACCGAATTTATCCAGTAATTCCGATATCTTATTAATTTTTGATATTTTGCTGGCAATAAAAATACCCGTTAAATACAGGATCAAAAATATAAGTATTATGGCTGATATTTGTGTTAACTTGGAATCCTTTATAAAATTTTTAAGGACAAATGAGATAGCGTAATTGAACTTTACCGCCAGTAAAATACCGCAAATTACGCTTATATAAGTAAAGATGCTTTTTAATAAACCTTTTTTCAGACCAAATATTGCGAAGAGAAGAACGAATATCAGTATTATAATATCCAGTGCATTCAATTCTGAGCACTAAGGAATGTTTTTACTATCTCCTGGATAAGTTTTCCGTCAAATTTACCTTTTAATACTTTCATTACAGGCCCCATAACTATTCCCATATCCTTGTCAGAATCAGCACCTGTCGATTTGATAATATCAGAAATAATTTTTTCTGCTTCTTCCCGTGTTAACTGTTTCGGGAGATATTCTTGGATAATTTCGAGCTGTTTGCTTTCCTTTTCGACCAGGTCATTTCTGCCTGCCTGTGAAAACATTTCGATTGATTCTTTACGCATTTTCGCCTGCCTTAACACCAGCTGCATTTCTTCTTCTTCATTCATCTCCCTGTTCATTCCGGATTTATCCATTTTAAGAATTTCTGCCCTTATACTGCGTAATGTCTCAGTCCTGAAAGCATCCTGTGCTTTCATTGATTTCTTTAAATCTTCGTTAATTTTTTCTTTCAGGGACATTTTCAAAAATCATTTAACCATTTATGATTCTATAACATAATCGTATTTTGCAATCATTCCGAGATATTTGGATTTCGGATAATCGTTTTTCAGCTCTTTTACCAGTTTTTTAAGATTATCGTAATCTTTTGCATTAAAATAACATCTTATTGCATAAAAAAGATATTCGTCACTGTTTGTAAGATTTTTACTTACCTTAGATGCTTTTTCGTAATTTTTAGCAGCACTGCTGAAATCACCTTTTAATTCTTCAACAGAAGCTATACCGGACAAAGAGGCAGCTTTAAGCATATCATTTTTACCGGAATATTCCCTGTAGTATTTATCCGCTTTATCAAAATCCCTGAGACTGTAAAACGAATTTGCCAGCATAATTTTAGCTGATTCCCCGCTTTCAGTTGATCCGTAATTATCGACTATGTATTGAAGTCCTTTAGAAATTCCAAGTGAATCACCGCTGATTGCAGTCTGGAACATATCCATAGTATAATATTGTTTAACTTTCGATAATTCCAATGCAGCTGTTTCGGATTTTTGCGACTGACTTCTGAAATATATAAAAATTACTGCTATAATGGCGACTAATATGCCAATTACAGTATAAACCCTGTTTTTATTTTGTTGAAAATATTCGACTGCCTTGTAATAATAAAAGACTAATTTATCTTCCGCAGTATGTTTTGTCTGCTTAGTAACTGTTTTACCTATTTTTGCCATTCTCTAAATAAAATTTTGAATCTTGTAATTTAATTATTTTATGTGTCTAAATAAATACAAAACTAAATATCTGCAATAAAATCTTCTAAATTTGGCAGGAAAATGAGGTTTTAATTCAGTTTTATCATTTAATATTTCTTTGTTTATGTGTAAATTTAAGTTTTCAATGGAAAACAGGTATGCAGGGATATTATTCTTACAAAACAGGAATTTTAAAAGTTACGGGAAAAGATAAACTTGATTATTTCAACAGAATATCAACTAACAGATTTACATCTTTTCCTGAAATGACATATATAAAAACTGTTTTCCCGAACGATAAAGGCAGAATAATAGACTTGTGTACAGTATTAAATTACAATGATACATTTTACCTGATTTGCACACCTGGTAATGATGAAAAGCTTAAAAAACATATTGATAAATATTCTGTTACTGAAGATATTGAAGTCATAAGAGATTACGGTTTTATCACTTATTTCACGGGGATAGAAGATTTTTACCCGGATTTCAAACCTAACAGCAATGCTATCAGATTCATTGAAAACAGTTTTATTTTGAAAGATAATTACGGTTTTGCTAAAACTACTGTTATTAGCCGTGGTCAAACAAATAATGAGTTTATGCTAAAGTTAACTGAAAATGCAAAAAAAATATCCAGCGAAGATTTTTTTATTTATAGCACGAAATATTTTAAACTGTACAGGCCTAATGAACTGAATGATGATAATAATCCTCTTGAATGCTATCTTGATGATTATATTTCTTTTGATAAAGGATGTTACATAGGGCAGGAAGTTATATCCCGGATAAATTCACAGAGGAAAATCCCAAAGTACCTTGTAAATATTCAAAGTAATTTTAAATTCAATGAGAGAGATTTAATTTATACAAAAATCAATAATCAGGAAACCGAATGCGGACATATCACGTCCTCAGTTGAAAAAGACGGACAATTTTACGGTTATGGATTTATAAAATCAATTGTACTTCAAAATAACAATATTTTTCAAACAAACGGGAAAGAAATTTTTATTAATTATAAATATACTTGAGGAAAAGAAATGAATAATGCTATCAAAGAATTTCTGGGCAAAGATAACGAATATCTTTTGACCCATCAATGCACCACTATACCTAAGCAAAACCTGCACTTACCAGGCGCTGATTTTGTTGACAGGGTTTGGAAAGACTCTGACAGATCTATGAACGTATTAAGAAACATGCAGACTATATTTAATTCCGGAAGGTTGTCAGGAACCGGTTACGTTTCTATTTTACCTGTTGACCAGGGAATTGAACATTCTGCGGGTGCATCCTTTGCACCCGAACCTATCTATTTTGACCCTGAAAATATAGTAAAACTGGCTGTTGAAGGAGGTTGTAATGCTGTTGCGTCTACACTTGGAGTCTTAGGTGCTGTTTCCAGGAAATACGCCCATAAAATTCCGTTCATACTTAAAATCAATCACAACGAATTTCTTTCTTATCCTAACAGATATGATCAGATAATGTTTGCAGGAATTGACCAGGCATTTGATATGGGTGCGACCGCAGTAGGGGCTACAATATATTTCGGTTCCGAGGAATCAACAAGACAAATTCAAGAGGTTTCAGAGGCATTTCAATATGCCCACGAACTCGGTATGGTTACAATCCTATGGTGTTATCTGAGAAATCCGAGTTTCAACGTTAAGGGAGACAAAGATTATCACGTATCTGCAGATTTAACAGGTCAGGCAAATCATCTTGGCGTAACAATTCAAGCCGATATAATCAAGCAAAAACTTCCCGAAAACAACGGAGGATATAATGCGCTTAAGTTCGGCAAAACTCATAAATTTGTCTATGAAAAACT
>Ga0208980_10000998_pt1 | contig 16891 bp, 17 predicted proteins | sample WetSurMetagenome_3_FD_187993 | JGI IMG/M metagenome (GOLD analysis project Ga0208980, IMG submission 187993) | Wetland microbial communities from Twitchell Island in the Sacramento Delta, sample from surface sediment Aug2011 Site A1 Bulk (version 2) | ecosystem: Environmental > Aquatic > Marine... | reverse complement strand
ATAACTGGTATGTGCCTTTGAGCGAGAAGTACTGGCCTTCATGGATCGAACTGATTATTACCTCTTCGATCATCCTGACAGAAATCTGGGCATTCAGGTGGATGGTCAACAGGATGCCGGTTCTCACAGCGCCTCCTGCATGGGCAGTCGAAAAAGAACATTAAACTGAACGGAGGAACCGAATGGACGAATTATTTACCTATTATGATATGTTTGCATCGAAAGGTCCTGAATACCTCATTATCATCGGATTCTTTGTAGTTATAGTTGCATTCTGGACTTTCGTAAACATGAGCACCGAGCGGTAAGAGCCGGTACCTTAAAGATACTATAAATATCCCTTCAGATGGCAGAGCAGAAGTGCTGAGGGATAGCGAAGCAGACACGGATACCCTGCGGATCAGTTCGCAGGGTATCCAGTTTTTAGGGGAGAGGCTTCTTATCGGGAGGATTCCCCGGGGGTGCTCCCGTTTGTTTTTGATACCTTCTTTTTTTTCGATTTTGTCTGATAGACCAGACAGGTCTCGCAGTTCTTTCGATCATTGTGAGCGCATATCTTCCTGCTTAATTCCCAGCAGGATTTTGTTTTGTCTATAAATGCAACACATTTGCTGCGCTCTTTTTCAGTACATTGCATTAATTCCCAGCAGGGAGCATATTCGAGGAGTTTTTTTATGCCCTCAATGCTGATTTTTTTGTCATGGATCATGTCCCTGATGCAAAGAATCCAGCGTATATCATTTTCCGAGTAAAAGCGGTTTTTGTTTTTGCGGGCGGGCTTAAGGAGCCCGTGTTTCTCATAGATTCTCAGTGTCTGATTTGTCGTTCCGACAAGTTCTGCAACAATACCAATGGTGTAAAGGGGCATGCCGTTTTTCTTTTGCAGTTCATTGAAAACAACTTTCCCCTGCTTTGCCATACTACTCCCCCTGAAGTAAAATTATATTTATTTTATAAAACGTTCAGTTGCAGCTATCGATTAAGTTTATGGCACCGAATATGAGAAAGTCAAATGGAAATACGGTGGAATGTTGGAACAGGAAAGGGTATATGAAAGTAATTTTATAATGGTAAGGAATGCTCTTTTGAGAGTTGTGTTTTTGAGAGGAAAACAACACATTTCAAGCAGTCGATATCCCCATGCCGTTTGCAGATCGTCCTGTTCAGTACCCAACAGGGAGTCTCTCTGTCCCGTGACGAGTGACATTTGGCCAGTTTGCTTTCGGGACAACCGGTAATTTCCCAGCAGGGTGCGTATTTCAGCAGTTTCTTGATCCCTTCAATGCTTATCTTCTTGTTGTGAATGAGGTCCCGGATGCAGAACAGCCACCTGATATTATTCTCTGAATATAATCTGTTTTTGTTTTTTCTGAATGGTTTGATAAGACCATGCTTTTCATAGAGGCGGAGAGTCTGATTTGTTGTGCCCATCATTTCTGCAACGATACCTATTGTGTAAAGTGGCCTATCTTTTATTTCATTCCCTTCAAGAAAAGCTGTTTTCATATTCCTTTTAGTCATAATTTTATGTTATATAAAACTATGGTTACCATGTAAAATATTATCCTAAATTTTTTCAGGGAATGCAACTCTTTAAAATATTTTTTTCTATACTATTGCCCCCTTGGTGTAAAGAAGCTTACAGGAGGGCTGAACAGGCAGACTGGTTATGATAGAAATAGATGGGAGCCACCGGGAAGGCGGAGGGCAGATTCTGCGGACTGCTTTAGGGCTTTCATGCCTTTTTATGAAACCTTTCAGGATGGTGCATATCAGGAAAGGCAGGAAGAAACCAGGTCTTATGCCTCAGCACCTTACTGCTGTAAAGGCTGCACAGATAATTTCGGATGCAGAGGTCAGGGGTGCGAATCCTGGTTCGACAGAGCTTGTGTTTGTGCCAGAGGCTATCAGGGGAAGAGCGCTCTCTCTCGATATAGGAACTGCAGGGTCGGTTTCCCTGGTCTTGCAGACGATTATGCCGGCCCTCGTATTTGGTAAAAGGAAACGTACCACTCCTGAACAGATGACAGACAGGGTGCAAGAAGAAAACTTCACTGCGACCTTGCAGGGAGGGACACATGTGCCATTCAGTCCCTCGTACCATTATCTTGCCGAAGTCTTCATCCCTTTTCTCAGTCGCATCGGGATAGAAATAAAAATTGCGATAGAATCTTTCGGGTTTTATCCAAAAGGCGGAGGCGTTCTAACCGCAGAAATTTTTCCTGCATCATCGATACAGCCACTGCATAGTACCGACAGAGGGAAACTGCTCGGATTAAGAATCATTTCTGCTGTCGGCAATCTGCCCCTTTCGATAGCAGAGAGACAGAAACAGGCGTTGTTAAGATTCATTCAGAAACGGGAAATTATCTGTCCTATTGAAGCGGAACTGTTTGCTGTAAAGACAACCGGTCAGGGAACCTTTCTATTTCTCAAATCAGAATCGGATACCTCGATTGCCGGCTTCACAGCTCTGGGCGCCAGAGGGAAAAGGGCTGAAGCTGTAGGTGAAGAAGCCGGAAAGGAGTTCATGGAGTATTTCATGACGGGTGCTGCCCTCGACCCGCATATGTCCGATCAGATTGTTCTCTATCTGTCGCTGTGCGAGAGGGAATCTGAGTTCACTGCATCATGCATTACCGACCATCTGCTGACAAATTTATGGACTATAGAACAATTCCATGAATACCGGTATGATGTTGAAGGAAAGGTCGGGAAGCCGGGGATGGTAAGGATAAACTTCTGACCTTTGTTCTCTGTATATATCATTGCTTTCTTGATGGATAAAAAATAGATAGGGCACAATTTCTGAAGCCAGATCACGGGTAACTTCGATGAGGCTGGAGACGAAGCGGAAGCTTCACGTACGAATTAACTGAAAACATTATAGTCAGATAGAGATAGGTATAAAAATAAAGGTAGTTTAGCTGGCTTCAGAAATTGTGCCCTATCTATTAACTCATCCATATAGTAAGACAGGACATAGTATTTTTGCTCATTCTCGGGCTATCGCCCTCCGAGGTATTTTACCTCATTATTATCAAATATATATACTGTATGAATATCGGCAAAATAAATCCGCAAAAATACTATGTCCTGTCTCTCCCTGAGAAATTGTGGGTAAAATCAGGTTAGGAAGAAACGAGCTTCCTGATACTTTCAGGGATCTTCTGTGGTTTTCCGTTCGGATCGATGCAGGCGAGTTTGACAAGTGCTTCAACCAGCAACTCAGTATCTCTCAGAACCCGGTGCTTTATCAAAAGGGTGACATTTGTCATATTTTCGATTTCAGTAGTAATGGTCATAACGTCACCAAGCTTTGCGGGACGTTTGTAATTAATATCAACATGAACTACGGCAAACAGATATCCCTTCCTGTGATAGTCTGCCACATCTATTCCGTGGGCGAGGAGAAACTCGGTCCTGGCGCGTTCCATATAGCAGAGGTAGTTGGCATAGTAGACAACGCCCCCTGCATCGGTGTCCTCATAATAAATCTTGATGTTCAGAGTATGTGCTGGATTCATCGTTACCTCAGAAGAATGTAAGTTGCGCCGAGACCACCGTCAGAGTCTTTTGCTGTTGAATAAGCCAGGACCTGTTTGCGGAAGACGCCACGGAGCCATTTCTGGACTGCTTCCTTGAGGACCGGCCCGCCCGGTGAACGCAGGCCCCGGCCATGGATCACTTTCACACAGAAAAGTCTTTTTTGCAAAGCCTCTCTCAAAAATACATGCAGTGATTCCTCAGCCTGAATGAGTGTCATCCCATGGAGGTCGATAGAGTCCTGAACAGCAAAATTCCCCTGATGGAGCCTTTGTGTGATATCTTTTCTGACGTGGGGGCTCATCCATTCGATATATTCACCGGTATCGGCAAGGGTGATTTTCCCCTTCCCCTCTGTTATCTGTTGCAGAATTTTCAGGGTATCATCTCTGTGCTTAACAGGAATTTTCTTTTTCTGTGGCTTCAGGAGAGGGATTTCCCTGAATTCCGGGATCTCCCTTACGTCGGCCATTGCTTCGTGAAAAACCTGCTCATCAGTCTTTGTCTCAACCGGTTTTGTCTCATGCAGGATACCCTTGCTCTCTCCGAGCACTGTGCTGAGGTCTTTCAATGATGTCAATGAGACCTTGAATAAACCCATAACAATTCTATTATAGCGCAGTCTTCAACAGAGTTGGGAATTGCTATAATATCCGGTATACCATTTATCAGGATAGATAGTATGTGGAGGACAGAGGGACATGGTTCAATTTCTAAATCCAGCTAAACTACCTTCATTTTTGTGCCTACCTTTATCTGACTGGAATGTTTTCAATCAATTCATACGTGAGGCTTCCGCTTCGTCTTCAGCCTCATCGAAGTTACCCGTGATCTGGCTCCAGAAATTGAACCATGTCCCTCTGTTAGAATAATATGCAAAAAAATGATCAGGAATGTAAGAAGGTAAACGTATGGCAATTGATATAACTCCTTACCTTGCAGTTTTCCGAAGCCGGCGTATTGCGGTCATCACGTTCCTCGGCTTTTCCTCAGGGTTGCCGCTTGCACTCACAGGGGCAACGCTTCAGGCCTGGATGACGGTTGCAGGAGTTGATCTGAAAACCATCGGAATATTTGCGCTGGTCGGATTACCCTATACGCTGAAATTTCTCTGGTCTCCGTTTATGGACAGGTTTGTCCCGCCATGGCTGGGAAGACGACGCGGCTGGATACTCATTACCCAGCTTGCGCTTGTCGCAGGGATTGCAGCGATGGCATTCAGTTTGCCTCAGCAGGCTCCGCTCTTCCTTGCTCTGATAGCGCTTGTTGTTGCATTTTCCTCTGCTTCGCAGGATATTGTCATCGATGCATACAGGACCGACGTCTTGCACGAAGAAGAGAGAGGGTTCGGGGCGGCTGTTTTTGTGATGGGATACAGGATTGCATTGCTTATCTCCGGTGCGCTTGCGTTTGTCATGGCTGACCAGATCGGCTGGCAAAATACCTATATCACGATGGCGGTTATTATGGGGCTTGCAATCCTTGCAACATTTTCCGGACAGGAGCCGGAGAAAAAGGGAATACCGCCGGCAAATATGCGGGAGGCTGTATGGGGGCCTTTACAGAATTATTTTCAAAGGAAAGCGTCGGTTGCTTTGCTCATACTGATTATCCTCTACAAATTGGGTGATGCATACGCAGGCGCCCTGACAACGGCTTTCCTTATCAGGGGGATAGGGTTTTCAGTAAGTGAAGTGGGAACGATCAATAAAGGGCTCGGCTTCGTATCTTTGATTATTGGTGCATTGTTTGGAGGAGGACTCATGGTCAGGCTTCAGCTCTACCGTTCCCTCCTTCTCTTCGGCCTGCTTCAGGCGGTATCCAATCTCTCCTTCATGGCGCTGGCTTTGACCGGGAAGAGTTATGGAATGCTCATTTTTGCCGTAGCGTTTGAGAATCTTTCAGGGGGAATGGGGACAGCTGCCTTCGTTGCTCTTCTCATGGCGATTTGTGATCACCGCTTCACAGCAACTCAATATGCCCTCCTCTCATCGCTCGCTGCCCTTGGGAGAATATTCATCTCTCCGACTTCCGGGTATCTCGTCGAATCAGTCGGGTGGGCTCCATTTTTTTTCATAACGTTCCTTACCGCCCTGCCGGGGCTTCTGCTCCTGTGGTTTTTAAGGGATATAATTGGAGGGTTGAAGGAGACGACAGCTGAAAGCAAGCCGTAAAGCCGTACTCATTTTGGCCTCAGGATGATAAGCCCCGGCTTGCCGGCGATGTAGCTCCTGAAATCCTGATCAACCACTTTCCTGTATTGCTCCTGTGAAGACGCGTGTCTGAACACTATGGTGTCATTCTGTTGAATAAGGATTCCGACATGCGAAACATCAAGCCCCGGGGATCGGGAACAGATGCCGATGTAATCTCCTGTTTTAAGATTTGCATACATATCCTCATCGATTGATGCTGAAGGCAGGCAGCGGATTGTGTGCAGCACAGGGGGAATGCCGTTCAGAAAATACGATCCGTCCTGTTTCCTGTTAAGAATCTTTTCCATCAGAATGGTCTTGTGGTTTCCTATTGTTTCTGTTATATCGTCAATACAGTCCGCATTGGATTCGCTCCAGTCAGTGAAAAAATGGTTTCTGTTCCTGAATGCGATGAGACCGGATTTGTATCGGACCTTTATTAAGTTTTTCCTGAATTCAGCAAGGGATTTTGATAAACGCATGGCTTCGACGTACTCGATGAAGGTGAAGCAATCAAGCCCCGCAAGATCGATTACAAAAACTTCCGGAGTGTCTTCATTGCCGATCAATGTTGCTTCTTTATATTCTATGCCGAGGAACTGTCCTGAAAGATATGCGATCCTGCTGCCTGTATCACTCATGAGTGAGGCATGAGAAAGAATGTTACCGATATCTCTCTCGGAAAATTTGCCGAACAGGATATATTCTTTCATGGCTGATATTTTGATCGCCTCCATCCCCTATGCTATGATAACAGAAAAGCAGGGGTTTCATGGAATGAAGATTATCGATATCCATACACACGGCATCTCCGGCTATGATACAAGAACAACGAGCGCTGATCATATCCTCAGCATTGCCGCGCTTCACGGCGCTTCAGGAGTTTCCGGTATCCTGCTCGCTGTTTACCCCTCATCAGTTGATGCGATGAGAACCCAGATGGAAACGATTAAAAAAGCGATTGAACATCAGAAGGCAGAAGGCAGAAGTCGTAAATCAGAGAGCGTCGGATCTCTGCGTTCCGAAATCTCAACTTGGAAATGCACCTCTGCCAGGATAATCGGCGTTTACCTTGAAGGACCGTTTGTCAACCCGTTAAAGTGCGGGGCACTCAATGCAAAGTATTGTCTGAACCCCTCGCTTCATGATTTCCGGACGCTGACCGACGGGTATGAGGATATCGTGAAGATCATGACTGTTGCGCCCGAATTGCCTGGTTCACTCAGGCTCATTAAAAAGATGACCGACCGGGGGGTCTTGGTGAGTATGGGGCATTCCGATGCAACATATGCAGAGGCAGAGGCCGGATTTCATGCCGGGGCCGGAGGGATTACCCACCTTTTTAATGCAATGAGGGGATTCCATCACAGAGAGCCGGGAATTGCAGGATTCGGCCTTATGAACAGGGAGCTCTATATTGAGATAATCGCAGATCCGCACCACCTCCATGAGAAAACCATTGAATTTATCTTCAGGACAAAAAACCCTGAAAGGATCATCATAGTGTCTGACACGGTGAGGAATTCAAAAAGAACAGCAGGAAAGATGCCTGTCACCGATGAAAAAGGAAAGCTCCTCGGGGGGACCATGACTGTTGCCGAATCTGCAGGGAGACTGATAAAGCTTGGGTACAAAAAGGATCTCATTATGCGATGCATAACGAAAAATCCGGAGCGATATTTATCATTTTGCTGTTGATGGAATAACATTCGGGAGGTGTATCATGCCGGAAGAAGTGGTGATCTTCGGTAAGCACAGCTGACCGTTTACCGAAAAGGCCAGGGCGGCCTTTGGAGACAGAGCGCACTATTACGATGTTAAAAAAAACCCTTTAAAACTCGAAGAGATGTTACAGTTTTCCGGAGGTGTCCGGAAGGTTCCTGTTATCATCGAAGGAGAAAAGGTAACCGTCGGATTTGGCGGCGCTTGAGGCATATAAAGATCGGCCGGGCGCTGGTAATTTTACCCCATAATTACTTCGAAAATTTCCGACGAACAGGTTTTATAGCGGTGGAACGAATGCATTCCTTGTTTTTTCAAAAGGATTCAGGGGAAAGATATGGTAAAATAATAAATAAAACAATAAGATATGTGGTATGCCATCTATACAAAACCTGCAAGGGAAGATTTTGTATCATTTCGCCTCCAGACCATTGGAATAGACGTACTTAATCCAAAAATAAGAACAAAAAAATATAGAAAAAACAGACTTGTCGAAGTTGTCGAATCCCTTTTCCCCTGTTACCTTTTCGCCCGGTTCGAAAAAGAAAAATACACTCATTTAATAACCTACACCACAGGAGTGCGGTATGTCGTAGGAAAGAGCAACCCCCTGATGGTGCAGGATGAGATCGTATCCGCAATGCAAGAGAGAATGGGACTGGACAACATTCTTGTCATGGAGCCGGAAAAGTTTCAGGCAGGGACCTGTGTCCGGATACTTGAAGGGCCGTTCAGAGACTTTTACGGGATTTTTGAGCGCGAGGTCAAAGGACCGGAACGGGTAATGATTCTCCTTGACCTCCTGCACTGCAGAGTTGAACTCGACGGTTGTCTGCTCGCAGTAGCGTAGCAAAAACAGGCAGAGATAGAAACAGGTAGACGTACAGGAAAAGATAGTACGCAGTAAACAGTAGGCAGTAAGCAGTAAGAACATTTGAACTTGAGAGCTTGCAGTGTGATAGCTCACCATCTGACATGCCTGAACCGGCATGTAATGGCGGTAGCTTGTTTATTTGAAGCGAAAAAGCTTGATAGCTTGCAAGCCTGTCAGCTAAGATAAGGACAATATGAAAGGCATTCTCCTCGCAGGCGGAGCAGGGACGCGGTTGTATCCGATAACGATCAGCGTCTGCAAGCAACTGCTCCCGATCTATGACAAACCCATGATCTACTATCCTCTCTCGGTTCTTATGCTTGCGGGAATCAGGGATGTCCTGATCATTTCGACGCCTCACGATCTTCCCCGGTTTATCGGTATTTTCGGCGACGGGTCTTCTTTAGGAATGAACTTTTCCTATAAGGAGCAACCCCGTCCCGGCGGTATAGCCGAGGCCTTTCTCCTGGGAGAAGAGTTTATCGGCAATGACTGCGCATGCCTTGTCCTCGGGGATAATATTTTCTACGGTCATGGTCTGACGGGGTTGCTGAAAAAAGCGTGGAATGACGTGCAGACAAAAGGCGGCGCCACCATCTTTGGGTACTATGTCAATGATCCCGAACGGTATGGGGTTGTCGAGTTCGATGCGAACGGCGCAGTCTTATCCATCGAAGAAAAGCCGAAGACGCCGAAATCGAGGTACGCTGTTACCGGTCTCTATTTTTATGACAGAGAAGTCTCAAGGATTGCCCGGAGCGTCAAACCATCCCGGAGAGGGGAACTCGAAATAACAGACGTGAACAGCGAATATCTGAAACAGGGGAAATTGCGGGTCGAACTTATGGGCAGAGGCTATGCATGGCTTGATACCGGTACGCATGGAAGCCTGCTTGAAGCAGGCGAATTTATCGCAACGATCGAGAAAAGACAGGGGCTGAAGATCGCCTGCATTGAAGAGATCGCATATACCCTGGGCTATATCACAAAAGACCAATTACAGGATCTCGCCCAAGCCCTCGACCATAACGATTACGGAAAATACTTGAAGAGACTATTAAAATAGCTTGCAAGCTTGCCGGCTTGTCAGCTAAATTTTTTGCTATGCCTTTCACTTTTACACGACTTGCTCTCTCTGAGATCATTCTGATCAAGCCGCGGTTTTTCCCTGACGAGAGGGGATTCTTCATGGAGACGTATAAATCCTCTGATTTTGCCGGAGTAGGAATGAAAGAACAGTTTGTCCAGGACAATTTCTCACGCTCTTCCCGTGGCGTACTGAGGGGGCTCCATTATCAGAAGCATCCGAACGCCCAGGGTAAACTGGTACAGTGTTTTGCCGGGAAGATTTTTGATGTGGCGGTTGACATACGCAGAGGGTCGCCGGCATTCGGGAAATGGGTTGCGCAGGAACTGTCGGAAGCAAACAGATGCATGCTCTTTATCCCGGCCGGATTTGCGCACGGTTTCCTCGTACTCAGCGAATCGGCAGATGTCCTGTACAAATGCACAAAAGAATATGCGCCGGCTGACGACCGTGGCATACTCTGGAATGACCCTGAAATCGGAATCGCATGGCCGGTCGGCAATCCTGTCGTCTCTGAAAAAGACGCACGCCATCCGTTGCTGCAGGATGCGGATATCAATTTTGTATACGTGAAATAAAGGAGATGCCCTGTATGACTGTCTTTTCTTTTGTCATTCCAGCTTGTCTGGAATCTTTCTTAAAACAAACCGTATGTCTTTATCCCTATCCGGAGAGGAGCAGGGAAGGATTCCGAACAAGTCGGAATGACAGAAGAGGAACATTCTCTCATAATGCAATTCAACCGGGGATTTCCCTATGAAAATCCTTATAGCCGGCGCCAATGGACAACTTGCACGCGCATTCCGGAAGTCCCTGGAGGGATCTCATTACCGGGTAACAGCCCTTGACAGGCATCAAATGGACATCACTGATCTACATGCTGTTGCCAAGGCGCTGTCAGTCCATACGCCTGATATAGTCATCAATTGTGCTGCATATAATTTTGTGGATAAAGCGGAGGAGGATGAGAGGGACGCCTTCAGGGTGAATGCCGAGGGAGTGAGGAACCTCGCTTCCGGATGCAAACAAAACGGAATCTTTCTCGTCCATTACAGCACCGATTATGTATTCGACGGCAAGAAGGAAGGGATGTACTCAGAAGAAGACAAACCCAATCCCCTCAATAAATATGGCCTGAGCAAACTCTCGGGCGAACACTACCTGCAGGAAGAAACAGACAATTTCCTTCTGTTTAGGGTGAGCTGGGTTTTTGGAGACGGAACGCAGAACTTCCTCTACAAATTGCATGAATGGGCAAAAACGATAAAAATACTGAGGATCGTAGCCGATCAGATATCCATCCCGACCTATACCGATGATATCGTGACTATCACCATGTTTGCTGTAGGAAAGGGATTAAAAGGACTGTACCATCTCACCAACAGCGGATACGCATCCCGGTATGAAATGGCCCGTTATTTTCTGGAGAGGATGGGGATTGAAAGACTTATCCTGCCGGTATCCTCCTCATATTTCTCGTCACCGGCCATAAGGCCGTATTTTTCGGCGATGTCAAATCAAAAACTTTCAGATGAACTCGATGTATCCATCCCTGACTGGAAGATAGGAATAGACCGCTACGTTCAACAGACTTTCGAAAGAGAGGAAATCTGATGAAGAAACTGATCGTAACAGGCGGCGCAGGGTTCATCGGGAGCGAATTCGTCAGGCAGGGGGTTCGCAAGGGATATGAGATAACCGTTCTTGACAAGCTCAGCTATGCCGGCGACAGAGCGAGGCTTCGGGAAGTCGAAGGGGAAATAATATTTTCGAAAACTGATATTACAGACAGGCAATCTGTTGAAAATATATTCAGAAAGGCAAAACCGGATGCGGTTGTCCACTGGGCCGCGGAGAGTCATGTGGACAGAAGCATTGCAGATGCATCGCCTTTTCTCGAAACAAATGTCAAAGGGACGCAGGTGCTGCTTGATATCTGCAGGGAGCATTCCATCGGGAAGTTCATCAATATTTCGACTGATGAAGTATATGGAGACCTCGGAGGGGAGGGGCAGTTCTTTGAGGCTACACCCTTGAACCCGAGTTCTCCGTATTCGGTGAGCAAGGCTTCAGCCGACATGCTAGGAAGGGCATACCACAGGACTTACGGCATCCCCGTTGTTACGGTCCGCCCCTCCAATAACTATGGTCCCTGGCAGTATCCTGAAAAGCTTATCCCCGTTGTAATAATGAAGGCTTGGAAGAACGAGAAGGTTCCCGTATATGCACAGGGAGAGAATGTCAGGGAGTGGCTGCACGTCTCCGACTGTGCAGCTGCGGTGTTCAGCGTGTTCGAAAAAGGGAATGCCGGAGAGATATATAACATCGGCAGCGGGCAGGAGAAAAGGAATATCGAGCTGGTAAAAACGATCCTCCGGATTCTCGGGAAGCCCGAAGAGTTGATAGAATTCGTCAGTGACAGGCCGGGCCATGATTTCAGGTACTCGCTCAATTCAGACAAGATCCGCACCGGTCTGGGATGGAATCCTGCGGTCTCATTCGACACCGGGATCGAACAAACCGTAAAATGGTACCTGGAGAATATGGAATGGGTAAAACAGAAGCTTGCCAGCTAACAAGCCAGCAGGCTATCCAGCCAGCAAAAAGCAAGTCAGCTTGCATGCTAAATAACTTGATGGCTGGATGGCTTTTGACCCTAAAAGCTTTTGAGCTTGACAGCTTGCTATCTTGTTAGCTTTCGAGCATGATTTTTATGGAAGATAAAGTCTTCAGAGAGTACGATATCCGTGGGATTGCGGGGAAAGAACTGACGGAAGAGTTCGCTTTCGCTCTGGGTATAGCCTTCGGTTCCCTGCTGAAGGAAAAAAATCCGGGTGCCGGGTCAGTCAGCGTGGGAAGGGACGCCCGGCTGAGTTCCCGGTCGCTTGCGGAGTATATCATCCAGGGGATTATCACAACAGGCGTCAATGTTGTTGACGTCGGACTTTGTCCGACGCCGCTTCAGTATTTCTCGATCCACACACTGAATCTTGACGGCGGGATCATGGTGACCGGAAGTCACAACCCACCTGAATACAACGGGTTCAAGATCAGCTTCGGCAGGGAGACGATCTTCGGACAGGAAATTCAGGAATTGAAAAAGAAAATAGAAAGCGGAGGACAGAGCGCTGCAACGGAGAAGGGGAAGAGTGAAGAGTACGACATAATCTCTGCATATAATGCTTTCATGAAAGAGCGGTTTTCCTATCTTTCGAATGAGCGATTCCGCAGGCTGAAAATAGTCGTCGACGCAGGCAACGGCACCGGGGGTATTGTTGCGCCGGATATTTTTACCGCCATGGGGTGTGACGTTGTGCCGCTCTATTGCGAGCCTGACGGAAGGTTCCCGAATCACCATCCCGACCCTACGGTCATCGAAAATATTCAGGATCTGATCGGGAGCACGCAGGACGAAAATGCAGATATCGGGATCGGATATGACGGTGATTCCGACAGGATAGGGGTCATCAACAGGGCAGGGAGAATTATTTGGGGTGACCAGATCATGATCATTCTGTCCCGTGAAATACTCAGAAGAAAACCAGGGTCCACCATCATCGGAGATGTGAAATGTTCCCAGGTGATGTTTGACGATATACAAAAGCATGGCGGCAGACCTGTCATGTGGAAGACCGGCCATTCGCTTGTGAAAGACAAGATGGGGAAAGAGCATGCCGTCCTCGCAGGAGAATTCAGCGGTCATATCTTTATTGCAGACAATTATTTCGGGTTTGACGATGCCCTCTATACTTCTTTCAGGCTCATTGAAATCATGAAGACATCGGGTATGGGCATTGACGCCTTGCTTTCGGATATCCCACAAATGCACTCTACACCGGAAATCCGTATCGACTGTCCGGACAGCCTGAAAAAAGAGGTCGTTGCTGAACTTGTACAGAGATGCAAAGAATATGCATTGTCGGGTAACGGGCCTCTTCCGATAAAAAAGATCTATGACATCGACGGTGCGCGGGTTGTCTTCGAAAAGGGCTGGGGACTCGTGCGGTCGAGCAACACCCAGCCGGTCATCGTCATGCGCTTCGAAGCAGAAGACGAAGAAGCACTCCGCACCTACAAAAGTTTTCTGACAAAGGAACTGGAAACAGCAATGAAAACAGCAGCCAGTAGTCAGTGAACACGGAACGTTGAACCTGGAACATTGAACAATAGTCAGTGCTTATGCTTACTATATTTTGGAAGGAGGTAATATGAAGGCTTTAGTCCTTGCCGGTGGTTCGGGAACACGGCTCTGGCCATTGAGCAGAAAAAATTATCCGAAACAGTTCCTGAAGCTCAACAGCACGCACTCTCTTCTGAGGGAGACCATAGAGAGGCTGCTGCAGGTGTTTGCTCCCGAGGACATCATTGTGATGACGAACAAAGAATACAAGTTCCACGTCATTTCCGATCTGAACTCGATTGCAGAAGACCGGAATCTGCCGCCTTTCAGCAATATAATCCTCGAACCTGTCGGGAGGAATACGGCGCCGGCCATAGCTCTCGGTATGAAATACTGCACCGGGAAACTCAAATGCAAAAAAAATGAGGTGGTATTCATTTGTCCTTCGGACCATATTATTAAGCCTGCGGAACGGTTTGCCGAATACATAAGGCTTGCCGGCGGGATAGCAGGAAAAGGCAGCATCGTGACATTCGGCATCAAACCGACAAGACCTGAAACAGGCTACGGGTACATAAAAGCGGGCAAGCCTGCAAGCCTGCAAGCGAGAAAGCCGGCAAGCTATCAAGCTGAAAAGCTTGGAAGCCTGCAAGCCTGCAAGCGAGAAAGCCGGCAAGCTATCAAGCTGGCAAGCCAACATGCCGAATACTTTAAAGTCGAACAATTCACGGAAAAGCCTGATGCAGAAACAGCGCAGCAGTATGTCAGCGAAGGCACTTACTTCTGGAATTCAGGGATGTTTGCCTTCAGCATCGGGACCATGACGGACGAATTGAGAAAGTATGCGCCTGATATCACGAACATGCTCGATCTGAGCTATGATAGGATGATCGCTGATTTCAGACAGATGCCGGACATATCGATAGACTATACTGTCGCTGAAAAATCCTCAAAAATGGCTGTTCTTCCGCTGGATCTCTACTGGAACGATATCGGGTCATGGGATTCTCTCTTTGATGTGGCTGATAAGGACGAAAAAGGGAATGTCAGGATGGGTGATACGCTTACCATAGACACAAAGGACACCCTTATCATCAGTGACAAGAGACTTATCTCGACAATAGGGATAGAGGGGTGTCTGGTTATCGATACGGGTGACGCACTGCTCATTGCAAAGAAGGGGGAGACGCAGAAGGTAAGGAAGATCGTCGAGCGGCTGAAAAAAGATAAAAGGAAAGAAGCGGATGAGCATCTTACGACCTACCGGCCATGGGGAAGCTACACCATACTCGAAGAGGGGCCGCGCTACAAGATCAAAAGGATCGTCGTCAATCCCGGGGCGAGACTGAGCCTTCAGATGCACTATCACCGCTCGGAGCACTGGGTGGTGGTGAGGGGCGCTGCGGAGGTGCAGATTGGGGAACTTGAAAAAAACGTCCATGAAAATGAATCGGTCTACGTCCCCAAGTCGTCGCTCCACAGGCTCGCAAACCCCGGAAAAGTCCCCCTCGAAATAATCGAAGTCCAGAACGGCGAATACGTCGGCGAAGACGACATCGTAAGAGTAGACGACGTGTACGGAAGAAAAGAAAAATAATTGTTCCGTGTTCAGCGTTCCATGTTCCGTGTTAAACGAATTATATGAAATAGAGAAATATGGGTGAGAGAACGATAAAGAAGAATTCTCATCGTAAAAACTAAACCTTGAACTTGGAACCTGGAACATTGAACTTGTAAAAGGGGGTTGAAATGAAACGTGCCTTAATCACCGGCATAACCGGTCAGGACGGGTCGTATCTGGCGGAACTCCTTCTGTCGAAGGGATACGAGGTGCACGGACTGATCCGGCGGTCAAGCGCCTTCAACACGGGAAGAATCGACCACATATACAGAGATCCGCATCTTCCCGGAACGCGGTTGTTCCTGCATTACGGTGATCTGTCAGACGCCGGACAGCTTGCCAATCTTATTTACAATATCAGGCCGGACGAGATTTATAACCTCGGCGCACAGAGCCATGTGAAAGTAAGTTTCGATATGCCTGAGTATACCGGGGATGTAGTCGGCCTCGGCACAACGAGACTGCTCGATGCAGTGAGACGGAGCGGCATCAAAACCCGCTTCTATCAGGCGTCGTCTTCAGAGATGTTCGGGGCAGCCCCTCCGCCCCAGAATGAACAGACCCCGTTCTATCCGCGCAGCCCTTATTCTGCTGCAAAGGTATATTCCTACTGGATTGTTGTTAATTATCGGGAAGGGTACAACATGTTCGCTTGCAATGGAATACTCTTTAACCACGAGTCTCCGCGCAGGGGCGAGACATTCGTTACGAGAAAAATCACCCGCGCACTCGCAAACATGATTGCAGGAAAGCAGCGGAAGATCTATCTCGGCAACATCGAAGCCAAAAGGGACTGGGGTTTTGCACCGGAATATGTCGAGATGATGTGGCTCATGCTCCAGCAGGCGCGACCCGAAGATTATGTTGTTGGAACAGGCGAGAGCCATTCGGTGCGCGAATTCCTTGAATATGCATTCGATTATGTCGGAATAGAGATAGAATGGAAAGGCAAGGGAGTAAAGCAGAAAGGCGTCGTCAAAACCTTAGCCTCGACCTTACCCTCGACCTCTGTCCTGAAGGTAGGTGACCCGATCATCGAGATAGATCAGAAATATTTCAGGCCGACGGAAGTTGATTTCCTGAAGGCGGATATTGCGAAAGCGAGAAAGAAGCTCGGATGGAAGCCGCGTACTACCTTTGAAGAACTCGTTAAGATCATGGTCGACTATGACATGAAACTCATCGGCCTGACCCCGGTCGGCGAAGGGATAAAGATCTCCGAAAAGAAAGGCTTCACCTACACAAAGCACGATCTGGCAAAGTACGAAAAAATACGGGAAAGATGCTGAGAAAAAAACAGGGAGAGCAAAAACAGGTACAGGTAAAGGTATAGGTACAGACAAGACAGGAAGAAGTACAGACAGAGAAAAAACGATTCTTCTTCCTCTTTACCTTTACCTTTACCTTTACCTTTTTCCTAATCTGTTCTATGGATAAAAACTCCAAAATATTTGTTGCCGGCGGCAACGGGATGGTTGGTTCTGCAATCATAAGAAGACTTGTTTCTGCCGGATATGAAATATTCTTTCAAACTATTATAAGAAAAAGCCGGTCACGGATTATGAATCAAGGATCACGTTTGTGGAGCTTGACCTGCGACGCCAGAGTGACACCGAGCGCTTCTTTGAAAGGGAACGTCCTGACTCCGTGTTCCTCGCCGCAGCAAAAGTTGGCGGGATCCTTGCCAATAATACCTACAGGGCTGAATTCATCTACGACAATCTCA
>Ga0208980_10000997_pt1 | contig 16894 bp, 19 predicted proteins | sample WetSurMetagenome_3_FD_187993 | JGI IMG/M metagenome (GOLD analysis project Ga0208980, IMG submission 187993) | Wetland microbial communities from Twitchell Island in the Sacramento Delta, sample from surface sediment Aug2011 Site A1 Bulk (version 2) | ecosystem: Environmental > Aquatic > Marine... | reverse complement strand
CCTGGCAAGGCCCGCGGGGGCACCTCCAGATGGGCGAGCGTGTCCCAGCGCTCACGGATCTCGGCGAAGGCGCGCTCCATTTCGCTGGTGCTCTGGTTCGTCTGCGGTAACCGCTGAAGGTCCTCGCAGATCGCCCGCCGCAAGCTCAGGTTCTCCTCGGCGGTTTTCACGCGTGTCTCCTGTTCGACTTGGCGCCGGGAGAACACGGCGTCGCAGGCCTGGCGGAATCGTTTCCAGAGCCGATTCTCTTCGCTCGGCCGACCCGCTACCGTGGTGTGCCATTGGCCTTGCAGGCGTTTGGTCTCGGCGATGGCCTGTTGCAGGTCGGCCGTCCCCGCCAAGGCCTCGACCTGGGCGATGAGCTCCCGCTTGTGGTCGCGGTTACGCTGCCGTTCGGTGGTCAGGTGCTGGTCGAGCCGCTCGAGGGCGACGTGGAACCGCCGCTCCAGCTCTCGGCGGTGCCTGCCCTCCACCGGACCGGCGCTGGCCCAGGCGGCGCGCATCTCCCGCTCGGCGCGCACCGCCTTCTTCCAGTCCATCCGCTGCCAATCGACCTGATCGAGGAACTGCTCGAGCTCCGTGCACAGGGCCGCCCGCTGGGCCCGATGCTGCTCGCGCTCGGCGGCCTGCTGCTCAAGGTGGGGCCGGCAGCGTTGGTAGACCTGCTCGGCGAGGGCGTGGAACCGATCCCAAAGCCGACGGTTGACCACCGGGCCGCTCTGGTCGAGACGCTTCCACTCCACTTGGGTCTCGTGCAGGGTGCGGGCCATCTGGCCGAGATCGGTATCGGCCGCCAACAGCCCCTTGAGGGTCTCGCACAGCGCCGCACGGTGCTGGTCGGTCCCCCACTTGCGCCAGTGCTGCAGCTCCCGCAACCTGGGCGTCAGCCCCTGCAGACGTCGCTCCAGCTCGCTGAATTTCCGCCGGTTGATACCGCACAAGCCCAGCAGATCCAGGGTGGTCTGGATGCTCTGAAGGACCGGTTCCGCCTTGCGCAGCTCGCCGGCCTCGAGATGCCCTTCGAGCTCCTCGAGCTTTGCCGGTAGTTGATCGAGCCGCTGCTCGGCGTGATGGTGTTGGCGATCGAGCCGCTCCTGAAGCTGGGTTCGCGCCTCGTCGAGGCGCCGGTAGAGCGCCGGGTCCTCGCCCCCAGGCCCCAGCGCGGCCGCTCGCTGGTGCAATCTGGCCACCGCCTGGTGGTCTAGCTGGGAATTCTCGCCGAGGAGGGCTTCTGCTTCCGCCACCAGGGCTGCGAGCTGCTCGGCGTGCTGCCGCCTCTCCGCCAATTGCCCGCGCCGGGACGAGACCGCCTCCTGAGCGGAGATCAGCCGCCGACGCAGGCGCAGTTCGTCCGCCTCGGGGAGCGGAGGCAGTGCCGACCAGGTGATCTCCACCCGCTCAACCACGGCGAGAAGCTCCGCTTCCTCTTCACTTCGTGCCGCCTGCTTGAGCGTCTCGATCAGGACCTCGCGCTCGCGCAGGCCCTGATCGCGGGCCTCTTCGGCTTCGATCTGCGCCTGATTCTCCCGCCGATAGGCCATATAGGCGTCGAGGAATCGCGCGCGCGCGGCCTGGTAGCGATCCTGTAGCGCGGGCTCGGTCTCACCCTCCGCGGATAGGTTGGTCCACTGCTTGTCGAGGTGCTCGAGCAGTGCTCGATCCTGGCTCCAGGCCTGCAGCCGCCCGAGCCGCTCGATCTTCTCACAGAGCTCGACACACTCCGCCCGGATGCGGGCCGGCGCGGCGTCGCGTGCGGCGATCGCGCGCAGCCTCTCGCGCACCATGCGGTAGAGGTTCTTGTCCTTCTTGCCCATCCGCTGGGCAAGCTCTTCGAGGGCGGGGCGCTCGTCGATGCGCTGGGCGGCGGCGAGGCGATTTCCGGCGGTGGTGTCCCCGACGGCGCAGCTGAGCAGGACCTCCGCGCGCTGTACCCGAGCGATGGCTACTCGGCGCAGCTCCGCATGGGTGGCGGTGGTTGCGACCTGCTCGATCAGCCGCTGGTCCTCGATCTGCGCCAGCTCCGCCAGACAGGCCTCCAGGGGGGGGCTCTGCGGGTGGTGACCGCAGAGTAGGGTGCGCAGATGGGCGAGGGCCGTTTCCCGCGCGCCGGCGTCAGGATCTTCGGTTGAGAGCTGGCGCAGGAGATCGAGACGGCGCAGCCGCCGGCAGGCCTGCCGGCGCACGGCGGCGTCAGCGTCGTCGCGGGCGAGCCGGGCGAGCGTTTCCTGATCCTGATCCGCAATGGCCGCGATTGCCTGCTGGCGGATCGTCGGATCGGCATGCTCCCACTTGGGCTTGGATTTGAAAAAACGTTTGAGAATCATAGTGCCAGCGAAACGGCTTGCCTTTTTTAAACCGGTCCCAGGGCCACGGGTGCGCCCCTGGGCGCTTGAGGTGGTAGCCTCATTGAATGGGAGGATGCTCCGCAGGGCCTAGGCCGAGCCGAGGAACACCTCCAGCGAACGTAGGGCGCCGGCCCCCAGTAGGACCTTGATGATGGTCCCGTTCTCCACCAGGAGGGTAGTGGGCGTAGCGCGGATGCCCACTTGGCGGGCGGTGCCGGAATGCTCTTGGACATCGAGCTTGAACAGATTTGGGTACTGCCGGCTCAAGCGCTCGATGGTTGGGGCCATCTGTCGGCAGGGTGCGCAGTTGGCACTGTAGCAGTAAATGGCGGCCCGCCCGTAGCCCTCTCCGAGCGGCGGAAACAACCGAGCGAGCGCTCCCACTCCCCGGCCCTGGAGGCGCTGGCTGTTAAGCCTGACCCAGAACAGGTAGCCCGCGAGGAGGGCGGTGAGCGTCAGCACCAGGTACCCGGCCCAAGCCATCCCAACAATCTCCGTCGCCACTGCCCTGGCCGGTGGCCCGTCACCCCGGCCGGCGTGCGAGATCAAGCCAGTGGACCCCATCAGAATACGCAAAAATCATAACAGGAATGCGTACAGGGGCGAATTGCGCGATCACAAGGGGCCGGTGGTCGGCAACCCCTGTGGATTCCTCTGCTGCGCGAGCCGAGCAGGGCACCGCCCGGTCGTTCGCCTAGCGAGCCGATTCTCGCTCTCGGGGCGCCTGGACCGAGCGCGAGGGTTCTTCAACAACCGCTTAGTCGGCGGTTGCGGCAGGGCTCGCAGGCTCTTGATCTTCGCCGAGGACCTGGGTCAGGGCATCCTCGTCGGTGGGCAGGTCGATGGCGGCAAGCACAAACAGGTGCCGAAGAATCTGGGAAAAGGGGCCTTCAGGGTCGGCGGTGGGTGTGCCCTCGAAGCAGTCGGCATAAACATCCGCCAGACGGGTGAAGAGCTGCCGTGCGTTCGCTGAGAGCCGGGGTTGTGGCTCGGGCGGGGTCTCGACTGGGGCCAGGGGTGCGGGCGCGGCACAGGCGTGAGCCAGCAGATCCAGCTCAGAGCGAAGCTCCGCGAGGTAGCGGGTGTCGTAGGCGCGACCAAAGCGGTCGCCCTTCTGTAGCTCTTCGAGGAGCCAGGCCCGGGTGGGCTCATCGAGACCGTCGATGCGCTCGCACAGCGAGCCAAGCGAGGCGGCCAAGGGCGCCAGGGTCGGCTCCTGCGGGTTGGGCGCTAGCGGTTCGGGAGGCGGAGACTCGACCGGCGGGGGTTCGGAGACCGCCTGCTGTTTGTAGGCGGCCAGGTCATAGGAAATGGCCGCGAGAAAGATCTCCCGTCCGTCGGTATCGCCCACGCGGAGCTTGCGCAAGAGTGCGAGCAGGCTGCCGCGCTGCTTGGTGTCAAGCCGGAAGGGCTCGACGAAACGGGGCGAGCCGGACTCGTCTTCGGTTTGGGGCGGGGCCTCTTCGCCGCCTGGGGTCTCGAGGGTCTTGACCCAATAGCTGCGAGTACCGCCGGACCGACCCGCAGGGGGCTGATTTTGGATCGTTCTTGCCATCAGGGTTGCCGGAGCCCGCTAACCATTTGTCTATTGAAGCACAAAGCGGCCGTTTTTACCCACGCCGATCCGCCACGAAGGGGTTGCTGCGCCGCTCCTCACCAAAGGTGGACATGGGCCCATGACCGGGAATGAAGTGAACGTCGTCGCCGAGCGGCCACAGGCGCGAGTGAATCGAGCCGATGAGCTGATCGTAGTCGCCCCGGGGAAAGTCCGTCCGGCCGATGGAGCCCTGAAACAGCACATCGCCCACCAGGGCAATCCGGCTCGCCGGGTCGAAAAACACCAGATGACCCGGCGTGTGGCCTGGGCAGTGCAGGACCTCGAGGCGCAGGTCGCCGACCGAAACCCTATCGCCCTGGGTGAGCCAGCGATCGGGCGTGAAGGATCTGACCTCCCCCAGACCGAACATCCGGCCCTGCTCGCCGACGGCGCGCAGCCAGAAGTCGTCGCCGATGTGAGGCCCCTCGATGGGGATCGCGAGCTGCGCGGCCAGCTCGCCGGCGCCGCCCACATGGTCGACATGCCCATGGGTGAGCAGGATCTTGGTCGGCCGCACCCGCTGCCGCTCGATCTCGCGCAGGATATCGGGGAGGTCTCCACCGGGGTCGACCACCGCGGCCTCCAGACTTTGCTCACACCAGAGGAGGGTGCAATTCTGTTGGAAGGGTGTGACGGGGATGATCCGATAGCGCATCGATAGGAACCCGCTAAGCGTTAAAAGAGGTCCAGGTTATCCAGCGACCCCGCTAGTCGCCGCATCGTCTCCAGATCGCCCCGCAACAACAGCTCCAGCGGGGTCGCCCGGCCGAACCTGGCTAGTGGGCTGGTGATCCAGAGGTTTGCCGACTGCTCGCTGTGGGGAAATATCTGGTGCAGCGCCTCGTCCATGCCAAGCAGGAGGGCGGCGCGCTGGTAGACTTCACCGGTCTCCGGCAGGGGCGTGCCGATGCGGCAGCGTCCGAGCTCGGCCGGACCGACTACGCCGCCCAGTCCGAGGAGTGCGACCTGGTCGGGGGTGGGCACGGACCAGGCGTCGAGCACACGGAGAACCGACCAGGTCAGGGTCTGGCGTTCCGCATGCGGGCGCTCGGGTTGGGGTGGCTGGGTCGCAGTGGGCATACCATCACTATAACGGCTCCCCGCCAAGGACAAAACCGTCGAGCGGTCACGCGGAAGGGGAAGGCGTCTGCCTTTCCCCTTGCGGATGAGGACAAGCTCGGCTGAGCTCAGTGCTGCAACATATCGTAGAGGTGGTCTTTCAGCAGCAGTCGCTCTTTCTTGAGGTCTTCGAGGGTCTCATCGGCGACTGGGCTTCCAAGCTCCTCGATCCGGCGGACCCGAGCGTCGAGCTCTTCATACTCGCGCATCAGCGCCGCAAACCGATCATTGTCCTGGCGTAACGCCTCGATCCTGCCCACCAGTTCAGGGAACTCATGCGTCAAATCGTGCGGTTCTCCAAGCATCGGTCTCTACCTCGCTATCTTGTGTGACACTTACATCCGCGGCTCAGGGGCCGACGCGTGGGTTTGGGTCTCCGCGCGGGCCAAAGGGGGACCCTGTCCGGCAACCGGTGGAGAGCGCCTGCCCCAAGCCGATTCGCCAGCATGCCTCAGGCGCTGGGCGATGCGTTGACGAAGGCGACTCCACGTCGGGCACTAAGAGCTACTTGGTGCCGGCGTCCAGGCGCTTGACGACCTCCGGGGTGAGGTCGACGGAGTCGTCCACGTAGATCAGGCCACTCTCACTGCGTTCGAACACGATGTTGATCTTCTTGTCCTTGGCCACCTTGTTTACGATCTCCTTGGCCGGCTCGATGACGGTCTTGAGGAGATCCACGCGCTTGGCGTTCATCTTCTCCTGCGCCTCGTTGGCGAACTGCTGCAGATCCGAGACCTGATTCTTGATCTCGCGCTGCTTCTTGATGCGCTGCTCCTCGCTCATCGTGGCCTGATCGCGTGCGAAATCCTCCTGAGCCTTCTTGATGGTCGCTTCGCGCTTCTCTATCTCCTTCTTCTCACCGGAGACCGCCTGCTCGAATTTCTTCTGGACTTCCTTCCCTTTCTTACTATCGTCGAGCACCTTCTGCATGCTGACAATTCCGATCGAAACCTCCGCGGCCTCGGTCGCCGACAAGGGTGCGATAAGGGATGCGGCCATCAGGCCAATCAACGAGTATTTCATTAGGACCATATCCTCTTCGGTTAGCAAAGTTCGCAATGATACCGCGTCAGCCGCCGCGGGCCAGCTAGAGAATCGTGCAAGGCTCGTGTCTTGGATGCGCGGTTAGTGATCCCCGGTGATGGGGACAAAGCGGACGGGCAGCACCTCACGCGGCCTGAGGGTGCCGTCGTTGTCCTTCTCCAGTACGATGAGCTGTTGCACCTGGAAGACGGCGCCCACGGGCATGACTAGCCGCCCACCGGTCTTGAGCTGTTCGACCAGCGGTTGGGGGATGTGATCGCCCGCGGCGGTGACCACGATGGCGTCGAAGGGAGCCGCCTCCGGCCAGCCGAGGTAACCATCCCCCAACCGTACCCGGACCCGGTCGTAGCCAAGATGCTGGAGGGTGCGGCGCGCGCGTTCCGCCAGAGCGGGAATGATCTCGGCGCTGTACACCTCCGCACCCATCTCGGCGAGCACCGCGGCCTGATAGCCCGACCCGGTGCCAAGCTCGAAAACCCGATCGCCCGACTTCACCGCGGCGAGATGACTCATGACCGCCACGGTGTAGGGCTGTGAGATGGTTTGCCCGTCCCCGATGGGCAAGGGTCGGTCGGCGTAGGCCTCATCGCGCAGCGCGATCGGCACGAACTCGTGCCGAGGCACACGATTCATCGCCTCCAGGACCGCCGGATCCAGCGTGGCGGTGCCGAGGTGATCGCCCGTCTCCTGGACGGCCGTGCGGATTTGCTCGACCATGGCCCCCCGGCGGTCAGATTCGAGGTCGGCACGGCAGCTCATGGCCACCGCGGCAATCGCCACACCGAAGAGGAGGCACAGAGGTGTCTTGCTACTCAGCGGTTTACCCCTCTAATGGATGGCTGACCGTACTGGCGGCGTGCAGCCGATCGGTCGAGATTACAATAGTGTAGCTGCGCACCGCCCTGCGCCGCAGCCTGCATCTGGATGCATTGCCGAACTGCAAGCATGATTCTCCGCATCGCATTGTTTCTGACGCTTCTGATCATGCGGAGCGTGCCCGCGGCGGTGGCTGAGCCCCTCTGGGTGGAGCAGGACGCCACCAGCGGCCCGCAGGTGCACCTCTACGTCTTTTGGTCCGAGCGTTGTCCCCATTGCCGGGAGGCGCTGCCGATGGTCGATGGCCTGGCGTCGGAGTATGCCTGGTTGCGGGTGCACACCTACGAGCTGAGCGCAAGCCTGGACAACGCGGAGCGCTACCGCGCCATGGCCGAAGCCCTTGGTGAGGAGGCGCGTTACGTACCCGGTTTTTTTGTCTGCGGGCGGATGCTCGTGGGGTATGACTCACCCCAGGGCCGGGGGCAAGCGCTGCGGGACCTGGCTTTGGGGTGCCGCACGGGTCGGGTGGCCTTGCTGTCGGCCCCAGAGGCGATGCCACCGGGCGAGGCGCCTCTGCGCCTGCCCTGGGTGGGGGAGGTCAGGCCCGAGGTGGTGGACTTGCCACTGTTTACCCTGGTCGTCGCCGGCCTCGACGCCTTTAACCCCTGTGCCTTCTTTATCCTGCTGTTTCTTCTCAGCCTGGTCATACACGCCCGCAGCCGGGCACGCATGCTCCTCGTGGGCGGCATCTTTGTGCTGATCTCCGGCCTGGTCTATTTCTTGTTCATGGCCGCCTGGCTGAACCTGTTTCTGGTGGTTGGGAGCACACCGCTGGTGACTGCGCTCGCGGGGGTTGTTGCCCTCCTGATCGGTGCGCTCAATACCAAGGACTTCTTTCTGTTCCGTCAGGGACCCACGCTCTCGATACCCGAAGGGGCAAAACCCGGGCTGTTCCGGCGCATGCGGGCTCTGGTGGCGGCGGACAGTCTGGTGACCCTGCTAGCGGGCACCGTAGCGCTGGCGGTGGTGGCCAACAGCTATGAGCTCCTGTGCACGGCCGGTTTTCCGATGCTCTACACCCGGGCCTTGACCCTGCGGGCCCTAACCCCCGCCGAGCATTATGCCTACCTGGCCCTCTACAACCTCATCTATGTGCTTCCGCTCCTGGCCATCGTCGGGGCGTTCACCCTCACCCTGGGCGCGCGCAGGCTCACCGAGCGCCAGGGGCGGTTGCTCAAGCTGCTCTCGGGTTTGATGATGTTGGAGCTGGGAGCGGTGCTGCTGCTCTGGCCAGAGCGAATGACCGAGCTCTGGGTCGGCATCGCCCTGTTGGCCCTCGCCCTGGTCCTGACCGGGATCGGGCGTTGGTGGCTCTCTCAGGGCGATGGCGGTGGCCAGGGCGGTCGCGGGGCTACTTCCTGAACAGGGCCTCCGCCGCCGCTCGCAGCTCATCGACGGGGCTTCGCTGTGGGTCGGCCGACGGATGCTCGTGGGGGTCGAAGTGCTCGCAGAAGTTGGCGCGCCCCTTGTCCTTGACCGGTTCCGCCAGGGGCTCGAGGCAGTCGTTGGGCCGGCCGGGGGCGTAGAGCCGGCAGTTGCGACAGACCCGGGTGGACTGGGTGCAGCCGCGGCAGTAGGTCTCGCGCCCGTAGTCGAGCCCCGTCAGGATCTGTCCGCAGCGCCAGCAGTGACCTTGAAAATCGCTCCGCATGGTGGGCTCCCCTTGTTCTTGTTGGACCGCATCCCGCTCCTGATCGCGGCCATCGCGAGTCTGATCGACCTGGTGCCCTATTCTAGCCGGTCTCCTCCCCGGAGAATGGCCAATGCCTGGGAATGAGGAGAAGCGGGATCGCTCCTTCCCCTCAACCCGAGCGCTGTCACCTGTCGTGGAGCTCGGGGTGGGCGTGCTCCTGCGAGCCCCGGCGATGCCGGTGCCGATGGGCCAGGTTGGCCGCTTCCATGAGCCCAGGATCGCCGAGCGCCTGCTCGATCGGTCCGTCGAACAACAAGTGCCCGCCCGCCCCGAGGATCAGGCAGCGGAAGCCGAGCTCGGCGGCCATGCTCAGGTTGTGGGTGCTGACGATGGCCGTCTGGGGGGTATCCAGGAGGTAATCCACCAGCCAGGCGGCGGCGCGTGGGTCGAGATTAGCGGTGGGCTCATCGAGTAGGAGGAGTAAGGGGTCGAGTGCCAGGATGCACGCCAGCGCCACCTTCTGTTTCTCCCCGCCACTGAGCGAATAGGGTGGGCAGGCGAGTAGCGAGGCGATGCCCAGCTCACTGGCCCAGCGTGTCACGCGGGGCGCGGGGTCGAGGCCAAGCTGCCGCGGCGAATAGGCGATCTCCTCCGCTACGCTGGGGTTGAACAGCATCGCCTCCGGATGCTGGAACAACAGCACTACCTCCCGGCGGAATCGGCGCGCCAAGGCGCGGTCGCGCAGCGCCTGGCGATCGATGGCGGTGCCGGCGTAGCGATAGCCGCCCGAGGCTGGGAACACCAGGGCGTCGAGCAACTTCAGCAGGGTCGATTTGCCGCTGCCGTTGGCACCGAGCAGCACGACCTTCTCACCTGCGCCGATACGCAGCGATAGGTCCGAGAGCACCGGTGGGCCGTCGGGCCAGGCATGGCATACCGCGTCCAATTCAATCATCGAAGCAGCCCCTGGAGCGCATGGCCATTGCCACCTCGCTGGCCGAGTGCACCGATTTCTCCAGCAGGTTCTGGCCCTGGGCGGCGGCATGGTGGGTCCGATCGGTGAGCGCCGGCCGATCCGGGTTGCGACTGATGAAGGCGAGACGGAAATCGCGCAGAACACACTTAAACGCCTGGATCTGACCCACCGCCAAGGTCACGACGAACGACAGATTGGGCGAAAAGGACACCGCGGCTGCCAGGTTTACCCGGGAGACGAACCATAAGCCGAGAAACACCAGGAGCACCACCCGCAGGTTGACCCGCAGCAGGTAATCGCCGGAAAACCCTCCCCGCCCGCTCGCGATCAACAGGTACCCGAGGCTCACCGCGCTATTGAAGACCAGCACCGAGAGCAGCGTGCGGCGGAGCAGCACCCAGCGCCGGCGCCCCGACAGCGTTATGGCCAGCACCAACCCCGCGGCGAGCCAGTGTGGGTCCTGTAGGAAGCTGACCGCCACTACCGCGGCCAGGTAGGCCGTCAGCCACTGGCGTGGACTCACCCCGGCACCCACTTGCGGGACTTGGCAAAACGCCAGACAAACAGCGTGAGCACCGCCTCGCCGGCGCCGATGATCAGGTGCGGGAGGATGACCGCCGGCAGGGTGATGGTGAGACCGAAGGGGAAGTAGAGTGGCGTACCGTCCGTCTGGTGGGCGATGGCCGGCTGAATGCCGAGCACCAGCGCCACCGCCAGCGCCGATAACACCACCGAGCCCCAGGCCGCGGCGACCACCGCCAGGCTCTCGTTGCTGCCGCGTAGCAACCGGAAGATCCCGAGGGCCGAAAACGACCCGATCAACCCCATGGCGAGCGCATTCACCGGCAGCGCGGTGATGCCCCCGGCGCCGAACAGGAGCGACTGCAGCAGCAGCACCAGGCTGTAAGCGAGGAACGCCAGCCGCGGCCCGAAGATCAGCGCCAGCAGTGCCACTCCAAGGACATGGCCCGAGGTGCCGCCGGGGACCGGCACCATCACCAGTCCCACGGCATAGGCCAGGGCGGTCAGCACCGCCAGGCGTGGGACCTGCTCCTGTTCGAGCCCCTCGCGTAGGTCGCGGGCGGCCCACCACCAGGCACCGGCGGCGAGTGCGTAGGCCGGCAGATAGACCTGCGGGGCAATGAATCCGTCGGGAATGTGCACCGCCCCCGGTCCTCTCAGAACAGCAGGGAGGCGGTGAAGATCAGGCGGTAACGCTCTTTGCCCTCGCCGCCCTGCTGCTGGCCCTCCTCGTTGAGACGGGTCCACGCCGGTTTCGCCACAGCGAACGCCAGGGTCAGCTTGTCCCAATACAGGCGCACGCCCGGCTCGAGGTAGAGCACCTGGCCCCCGGTGGCAATCTCGGGAATGCCGTTGGTGCGGTCGCGGCCCAGGTGCAGATAGCGCCCCTCCAGGATCAGGTCGAGGCGGGTTTTGTGCTCCTCGTTGGTCAGCCAGCGATAGATCAGGGCGCCGTTCACCCGGGCCTCCGCGCCGAATTTTCCGTTCAGCCCCTGTGGGTCGTCGTAGCGGTACTCCTGGAATCCGATGTAGGACAACTCGGCGTTGAAGGTCCAGCGCTCGGCGAACAGCTTTGTCGCGGTCGCACCGATGCTCCAGGAGGGTTTTCCGAACCCCGTGGACTTACCGGGGTCGATGGCCCCGGAGGAATCCCGCAGGTTGGGCTCGCCGGTGGGCAGGGTGAGCCCGCCGTAGGCAGTGAAATGCCAGTCCTCCAGGTCGTCGAGGCTCTCGTTGGCGGGGATCAGCTCCCAGCCCTCGTCGTATTTGAAGCCGAGCTGGGCGAACAGCGACATGTCCGCCCAGCCCCGGGTGTCGAAACCGCCCGGTTCGTCGATCTTCACATGATAGGGAGCGAAAACGTAGGCGGAGAACCAGGGGGTGAAGCCGTAGCCGACTCCGGACATCCAGAACTGGGCGTAATCGCTCTCGGGCGCCGAGGGATCGGCGTCGAAGGTCTTGTACTTGGCATAATCCAGCTTTAGGTAGCCGAGGCCGCTGCCGGCGGGCACGGTGGCGGAGGAGGCGGATTCCACCGGTGCTCCAGGGCCACGGAGGCCGGCTGCCCCGACACCGGCCACGCCGTGGTGGGCGCGTGCTGGAGAGGCCGCCGCGACCACTGCCAGCAGGACCCATCCGCAGGCGGTGGGGTTCATGCTGATCTCGCTTTGCGCAGAAACAGTTGCCAGGTGCCGAACCCGCCGAGGATCAAACCGAGTCCGAGTGTTGCCTTCGCCCACCGGTTCGGCCCGCCGACCTCGGCGGGGGTCGATGCGTTGCCGTGCTCCGGCGACGCGAAACGAAAGTCGGCGCCATGCCCGTCGCTGGAGAATGTCCGCAGACGCCAGTCGCGTCCCTCCCCGGCGACGAATACCACTCGGCCCGCCCCATCGGTTCGCCCCACCTGGGCGGGGACCTCGCTGCCGTTCGGGAACAGCTCGTAAGCCTCGTAGGCGAAGGGCCTGCCGTCGGCGTAGGCCAGCGAGACCGTCACTGCCGGGCTGGTCCCTATCTGGTGACGCACCTCATGGGCCAGCACCGGCGCCGCCAGCAGGGCGGCCAGAAGCAATGCCGCGGATCTCATTGCGTGGACAGCGCGAAGACCAGGGTGGCGGTACGGATCAGGGTGTCTGCCTTACCGTCTGCCAGCGGTTCCTCCAGGCTGGCGGAGATCATCTGCATGCCGGGGTGGCGGATGCGCAGCGAGACGGTGCCGTCTTCGGCCGTGGCGCCGCGCACGTCCCCGTCGTAGGCCACGGGCACGCCGCCCCTGGGGTTGCCGGCGAGGCTCACCCTTACCTTCAGCTTGTCGCCGGGGGTGAGCTTCGACGGATCAGCGAGGGGGGTGATTTCGATTTCTTCGGAGAGGGGATTGGCCAACGCCGGGGACCAACGCTCGATGCGCTTGATCGTCTCCTGCGACAGCCAGCTCCTCACGACGCCGGAAATCCCGGTCTTCGGCTCGTTCCGCGTTTCCCAGGCGGTCTTGGTCCAGTATCCGGAGGAAAAGGCCACGAAGACCGCGGCGCAATCGGTGTCGATCTTGACCGGATAGGCCGTGCCGGCCGCCAGCCGCTCGGTTGCGCCGGCGGTGTCGGTGCACAGGACTGTTTTCACCGCCGAGGGCGCATAGGGCACGATCTCGGCACCCTCATGAGCGGAATGGCGGTGACCCTGGAGGAGCAGGTAACCCTTGCCGTCGCGCTCCAGCCACAGATCGTGCCCTGCGGCCGGTACTGCCGCAGCGGCCAGAAACCCAATCGCCAGCATTCTCCCGCGGAGCATCGCCCCAAGCCTCCCCTGTCCGGCTTATCGCATCCTTGCCCGACCCTGTGGATCTCGAAGGCGACGCGGATGCGCAGTAAGTAGAATATCACATAATGCTTAATTGCCGGCGGGATTAGGCCCTGGGATGCCATCGGGCGGTCGCGCCGGCCGGCTGTCCCCGTCAGGCTCGTGGGTGGCTATGAAGGTGCGCGCAGTCGTGGGGGTGGGCGTTGGCGGAATGGCCTGTCGTTTCCAGGTCGGCGGGTACCAGGTTGAGCTGGCCGTGGCGCACGCCCCGCTCCGCCTGGAGGGCGTCGGCGAACTCGTGCACCGCCGCGGTTGGACCGCGTAGGATCAGGGTTTCGATGCAGTGGTCGTGGTCGAGATGGACGTGCATCGTCGCGACCGTGAGGTCGTGATGCCGGTGCTGCAGCGCCGTGAGCCGCTCGCCGAGGACCCGCTCGTGGTGGTTGTAGACGTAGGACAGGGCGGCGACGCAAAAAGGCGCCTCCTCCCGTTCCAGTTGATGGGTACCGAGGCGGTGGCGCAACAGGTCGCGGACCGCCTCCGAGCGGTTGCGGTAGCCACGGGCACGTATCAGGTCGTCGAAAGCCTGGGCCAGAGCTGCATCGAGCGAGATGGTGAAACGTTCCATAGCGGTATCCCCCGAGCGCTGCTGCCGATTCTACGACGAAACCCTATTATCCTGCGTGCGGGTGCGCGCGGCGGGGCTGAGATTCGGTACCGCGTCTGATCCTAAGGCCGGCGACCCGGCGGCAGGGGTGTCGAGGGGAGCGGTGGCGAAGGGGCGGGAACGGGAGCCCCACAAACCGGAGTGCCCCCGTTCATAGGGGTGGGCGGTTTCCTTGGTCACCGGCAAGGGTTAGCATTGCGCCGCGCCGCAACCTCAGGCCAAGGGTGATAGAGCGAGATGAGCATCAAGTCGGATCGGTGGATCCGCCGCATGGCGGAGTCCCAGAGGATGATCGAGCCCTTTCTGCCCGAGCAGGTGCGGGAGGTGGCGGGCCAGCGGGTGATTTCCTACGGTACCTCGAGCTACGGTTACGACATCCGCTGCGCCGACGAATTTAAGATCTTCACCAATATCAACTCCGCCATCGTCGATCCAAAGGACTTCGACGCCTCGAGCTTTGTGGATCTGCGCGCCGATGTCTGCATCATCCCGCCCAACTCCTTTGCGCTCGCGCGCACCGTCGAGTATTTCCGCATCCCGCGCAACGTGCTCACCATCTGCCTCGGCAAGAGTACCTATGCCCGCTGCGGCATCATCGTCAACGTTACCCCCCTAGAGCCCGAATGGGAGGGGCACGTGACGCTCGAGTTCTCCAACACCACCACCCTGCCGGCCAAGGTCTACGCCAACGAGGGGGTGGCGCAGATCCTGTTCTTCGAGTCCGACGAGGTGTGCGAGATCTCCTACCGGGATCGGGGCGGCAAGTATCAGGGCCAGCGTGGGGTCACCCTGCCCAAACCCTGAGCGGGGAAGCCTCCACGACGGCCCTGCAGCGGGGAACCGGTTGCCCGGTCGGGTCGATCCGCGGGTCGGATCAGGATCCCGCGGGAGCGGGTGCCTGCCAGGTGATGGGGCGATCGAGCGGTACGCCGTCGAGCAGGGGGACGCCTGCGGCGCCCAGGCGCAGGCGCCCCTCGGCAAACCAGCGCAGCACCTGGGGATAGATGCGGTGCTCCTGGCGGAGGACTCGGGCGGCGAGGGTGTCGGCATCATCCCCCGGCAGCACGGGCACCCGGGCTTGCAGCACCAGTGGGCCGCCGTCGAGCTCCTCGGTGACGAAATGCACGCTCGCCCCATGCACTCTCTCGCCCGCCTCCAACGCCCGCTGGTGGGTGTGCAGGCCGCGATACTTGGGCAGGAGGGAGGGGTGGATGTTGAACATCCGGCCCTGGTAGTGGGCGACGAAGCCCGGGGTGAGGATGCGCATGAACCCGGCCAGCGCCACCGCTTGGGGGGAGAAGCCATCGATCAGTGCCCCCAGTACCCCATCGTAGGCCTCGCGGCTGGGGAAGTCCCGGTGGTTGAGCACCCGGTCCTCGATTCCAGCGCGGCGCGCCCGCTCCAGACCGAAGGCGTCCGGCTCGTTGCTGATGACGGCGCGGATATCGGCCGGGAGGTCGGCGGTGGAGCGGTCGATGAGGGCCTGGAGGTTGCTCCCGCTGCCCGAGATCAACACCACCAGCGCAAGGCGTGGAGGTTGGCTCACACTCAGGTCCCCGCCAGTTCCACCGTCGGGGGTCCGTCGCCGGCTTCGATGCTCCCCAGGGGCCAGACGGTTTCGCCGGCCTCCGCGAGGATCTCACAACCGCGTTGCAGGTCCTCCGCCGCCACGCAGACCACCATGCCCAGGCCGCAGTTGAAGGTGCGCAGCATCTCGGGCTCCGCCACGCCCCCCTGGGCCTGCAGCCAGCGGAACACCGCCGGGCGCTGCCAGCTCGCGAGATCCACCCGCGCCTTGGTCCCGATCGGTAGCACCCGCGGCAGGTTTTCGGTCAGGCCCCCGCCGGTGATGTGGGCCAGGGCGTGCACCTGCACCTCGCCGAGTAGCCGCAGCAGGGGTTTCACATAGATGCGGGTAGGGCGGAGCAGTGCCTCGGCCAGGGGGATGCCGTCGAGCTCTCCATCGAGTGGGGCGCTGCTCACCTGGAGTATCCGGCGGACCAGGGAATAGCCGTTGGAGTGGGGCCCCGAGGAGGCGATTCCGATCAAGGCGTCCCCCGGGCGTACCCGCTCCGGGGTGATCAGGGCGTCCTTCTCCACGATACCCACGGCGAAGCCAGCCAGATCGTAGTCGCCCGCGGCGTACATGCCAGGCATCTCGGCCGTCTCACCGCCGGCGAGGGCGCAGCCGGCCTGCTCGCAGCCACGGGCGATGCCCCCAATCACCTCCGTGGCCACCGCGACCTCGAGCTTGCCGGTGGCGTAGTAGTCGAGGAAGAACAGCGGCTCAGCACCCGTCACCAGGATGTCATTGACGCACATCGCCACCAAATCGATGCCTACGCTGTCGTGGCGCCCAAGCTCGATGGCAAGCTTGAGCTTGGTGCCCACCCCGTCGGTGCCCGAGACCAGCACCGGATGGCGGTAACGCCCGGGCGGCAGCTCGAACAAGGCCCCGAATCCCCCCAGCCCGCTGAGCACGCCGGGGCGAAAGGTCTTGGCCGCGATGGGCTTGATCCGCTCCACCAGGCTGTTGCCCGCGTCGATGTCCACCCCGGCGTCGCGATAGCTCAGGTGCGGGCCGGAGGGGGGGGCGGCGAATCGTGACACGGCAGTCTCCAGGGATTGGGCGGCGGGACGCCGGCCCCGCGAGGGGCTAGAGCGCTTCGGGGCGGGATTGTATACCGAATCGGTGCCGAATCGGCCGCGGGCAACCCCCGGGCGACCCGCAGCGGTGCTCGACTTAGACACCCGCAACGACGGCAGATAGAATCTAGCCGGCTCGGTTACTCCCGAGCCACAACTCGGTCTCCTTCTTCAGGTTTGCGATCCGACATGATGCGTTCCGAATTATCTGCTTCATTCCGCACGCTCGGGTGTCTTCTCGTCATGCTCCTGTGGCTGGCCCCTACTGTTGCTTCCGCCGCGCCGGAGACGGCTTATCTCGCGGAGGTCCCGGTCCAGGATCAAAGCCCTGAGCAGCGCAACCGGGCCATCGAGCAGGCTTTAGGGGTGGTGCTCGCACGCCTCTATGGGGGGGAGGCGGTGACCGAGCAACCGGCGATGGCCGAGGTTGTGAAGCAGGCCCCCCGCCTGGTGCGCCAGTACCGTTTCCGCACCGATGCGGTCGGTTCCGCGGAACCCCGCCAGATGCTGGTAGTGCAGTTCGACGAGGCGGCGGTCAACCGGGTGCTGCGGGAGAAAAACCTGGCCCCCGGGGATGCGGCAGCCCCCGCGCGGGAGGGGCGTCCCGCGCCGGTTCCGGCAAGCCCGCCGGCCCGCGCCGGTGAGCGGGCAACCCTGTTGTGGCTGGCGACGGAGC
>Ga0208980_10000996_pt1 | contig 16896 bp, 14 predicted proteins | sample WetSurMetagenome_3_FD_187993 | JGI IMG/M metagenome (GOLD analysis project Ga0208980, IMG submission 187993) | Wetland microbial communities from Twitchell Island in the Sacramento Delta, sample from surface sediment Aug2011 Site A1 Bulk (version 2) | ecosystem: Environmental > Aquatic > Marine... | reverse complement strand
CATTGTCATATTCAAAACGTCTTATCATTGTTCCCCGGGAAACTCCTGTAAACAGAATACAGCTCACTAATATGATAAAGATAATTGAAGCAGGCGGAAAAATTGTACCGGCAATGCCGGCTTTTGACAATAATCCTAAAGATTTCAATGACCTCGGTGATTATGTAGCAGGAAAAGTTATTGATATGTTAACTACGGGCTGGGATAATGCTTAGCCGGTAAAAGGTCATTATAAATTTTACCAATATTTGAATTAATCCGATGGCGGAAAGTTTTGGAAAAAATACAGACAAATTTAATTACCTGAGGCAGGCTGCCGAAGAAAAACTTACCGTTTCGGATAAAGAATTAATATCCGTTAAGAAAAACAAACCCTATGATATTAAATCTTTGCTTCACGAAATCAATGTGCTGCAATCAGCTCTTGAAATACAGACGGATGAACTGAACAGGGTACAGGGTGAACTCACAGGCGTTTACAGGAACATTGTTAATTTCTATGAAAATGCTCCACTGGGATATATCTCGGTTGATGTTAACGGAATGATTAAAACGGTCAATAATTTTGTACTGACACTGTTTCAGGCTGAAAAATTTGAAATAACCGGTCAGCCGATCACATCGTACATTTTCACGGAAGATATTGAAAATTATACTGAAAGCCTGAGGAAAAATTACCTGACCGGCAACAGCCAGAACTGTGAAGTAAAGTTAATCAGCAGCCGGCATAATATTATTCATGCGAGACTGACGATATCCGGCGTCAATGAAGAATTCGGTGAACATTCAGATTATAAAATAATAATCGAAGATATATCTCCGCAGAAAAATTCAGAAAAAAAGCTGGCGGATTACCGGGAAAACGTTGATGATATCATAAAAGAAAAAACAAAAGAACTGGAGAGAATAAACAGGTTCCTGGAACAGGAAAAAAATTATGCCGAAAGACTCAGCAGGATGAAGACTATTTTTCTTGCTAATATAAGCCATGAGCTCAGAACCCCGTTAGTAGGTATTCTCGGCTATTCAGAAATAATGATGAATGAATTAAAAGACGACGAGTATGTTAAAATGGCCCGAAGAATACAAAGCAGCGGCACGAGGCTCCTCGAAACACTGAATATGATACTTGATTTCGCAAAGACGGAAACGGAAAAAATTACTCTTAATATCGAATCGGTAAATACCTCTGAAATCGTCGAAGACGTAACGGACCTTTTCAGATTAATGGCTGAAAAAAAGGGGCTGGTAATTAAAGTTAAAGGAACCGGTAAGCCGCTTTATGCAGATATTGACGAAAGACTGTTCAGGCAGATTATCAATAATCTTGTCAATAATGCCGTAAAATATACAAACAGCGGTTCAGTGGAAATTAATCTGAAAAAAGAGAATGATTTACTTTATCTTTCGGTCAAGGATACCGGAATCGGGATTATGAATAACAGACTCGATAATATATTTGAGGAATTCGGACAGGTCAGTGAAGCATATAATAAAGAATACATAGGCTCCGGGCTGGGCCTGACGCTTGTAAAAAGATACACGTCTCTTATGAAAGGCGAAATTAAAGTAAGCAGTGAATACGGTAAAGGGACTGAATTCACTGTTATTTTACCCGTCAAAGCCGAAAATATAAGTTACATATCCGGAAGCAGAAAATCTTCGAAGAAAAAGTCAACAGGAAAAATCCTGATTGTTGAAGACGACGAATTGAACTATTCACTCCTGAAGAGTTTTATTGAAGATTCATTTGAAGTCAGCGTTGCCACTAATTTTGAAAATGCTCTCGACATGGCAAAACAAAATGTTTACAACCTGATTCTTCTGGATATTAATTTAGGAACAGACGAAACCGGCATAGATGTTTTAAGGGAAATACGTGATATGAAAGGATATAACCGGGTGCCCGCAATAGCAGTTACGGCATATTCGCTTAAAGGGGACAAGGAAAATTTTATCAGAAGCGGAATGAACGATTATATATCCAAACCATTCACAAAGAAAGAACTGATAAGAAAGATAAATAAACTTCTTGGTAATAAGGCCTGATACTTTAATTATCCTTAAAATCAGGTTTTCTCTTATTTTTGAAAGCCTCTATACCTTCCCTGAAATCATTGCTCCCGAGCACTTTTCTGCGCAGTGAGTCAATATGCTCAAATGCAAAAGGAGTCAGCGGATGTGCATTAGTGAGAATCTGGAACTGCTCTTTGATAACAGCTATGGATAGCGGTGAGTTTTTTGTGATTCTTTCAGCCAGATCAAAAGTGAATTCTTCTATCTTTTCGTTATCTATGACATGATTCAGAATCCCGAAGTGCATAGCAGTTTCCGCATCAATCGGTGCAGCCGTAAAGAACATTTCCTTGGCATGGCTTAATCCTAGCCTGTTGATGAAATGCAGTATTCCGCTTGCGTTATACGGAACTCCGAGTTTTGCAGGCGTTATGGCAAAAGAAGAATCAGGTGTACCTACAATCATATCGCATGTTATTGCCATATCACAGGCGCCGCCCCATACACTTCCTTCCACCATCGCAATGACAGGCCCCGGGTACATCTGTATTGCCAGCATTGCTCTTTCAAGGGGCGAGTCCTGCCTTAGCGGGTCGTTGCCGTCGGTCGGAATTTCGTCAATGTCGTGTCCGGCGGACCAGACTTTTACTCCTTTCTTTGCTCTTAATATCACAACGCGTACTTTTTTCGACCTGAAATCTTTCAGTGCTTCAATTATTTCAATCAACAGTACACTGCTTAAAGCATTTTTCTTTGCGGGGTTGTTAATAGTAATAGTACCGGTAAAATTATCGATATTTGTCAATACATATTTCGTAGTTTGCATATTTTATTTTAAATTTATTAATGAGATTTTAACAATGTTTTTATCAAATATACTGAAATCAAAAAGTTTAGATGAAACGGCAAAAACAAAATATCCGTTTTGTTCTTTCACCTTTATATTTTCTGCAGAGAATCCTGATGAATACTGTGCTATCAGGGCATTTAAAAAAAGATCATATAGGGATATTTCGTCTTTATTTACTCTAAGAAGATAATGCTCACCTTTATAATCTTTATTGGGGTATGTTTCGGAAAACTTGCCGCTTTTGTAATTTCCCGGATCAATATTATCTGATATCAGCAAATCTCCCGGTGTGTTGAAATAAAAATAATTGCCGGATTTGTAAACCTTAACGCCTTCGTATTCGATTTGAACACTGTTTTCTGAAAAATCAGTGGAGGGAATAATTTGTTTGTTTTGCTCTGTAAAATTTTTGTAATATGCCAGAAATACATTCCAGTTATCTAGATTGAAAGGTGTATAGCAAATAACATCTTCGTTTGCTTCCGGATTATCAAAACTGTTTTCGGAATACAGTTTTAAGTACATTCTTGTAGATTTTAATTCTGATATTAGGTACAGGTTAAACAATGAAGCAACGGAGTAAGAAATTGATGCGTCCTCGGAGATAAAATAATTTCTGCTGAAAAAATCTTCCATTTTTACATAACCGTTTTTTATAAGGTAATAGCCGGAATTCGTCAATGAATATGAATCCAGGCCCCCTCTTCCGCCCTGCATAACTGCATAACCTTCCTGCAGAAGAGGATGCGTATAAAGACTTAAGTTTTTTAACTCATAATTTACCAGAAGGTGGATTATTTCGTGAGTGTGAAAGTTGTAAGTTGATATTATGTAATCATAGGCTAAGTTACACATGCCTCTTGATTTATAACCCGTTAATTTTTCTATCTCATCCTGATCTTTGCAAAGATAATAGTGAATCTTCTTTTCCTTAAGTACGGAACCGTTAAAATCGTCTTTCGTTAATCTGTCCTGTACAAATAAATCAAGTCTCTTTATTGAATAAGGGTTTATCAGGATGCTGTCTGGGTAATGAAAAATGAAATATTCACTTTCAGTTTGCGGCCAGTCTTTTGAAAAATACTTTTCGGCGGAAATAAGTTTATCCTTCTGGAAATAATATTTTCTAGATAAATCCACTTCAGCCACTGAAAATTTCAGAAGAAAATAATCAAATTCTAAGGGTTCGATAAAAAACCTGTATTTGTATTCGCCAGATTTAATTTTTGATTTTATTTCATCAGGAATGTCGTTTCCTATTAGAAATTTGTGCTTTACGTTCCTGTATGTAATGCCCAGCCTTTCTGCTGTAACTGATTCTTCAGGATTTAAGAAGTTATTCAGGTCACTGCTTTCGTTTATGATATCTTTAATGAAAATGTCCGCAATTTTATTATTTAGAGTCTGCGAAAAAACATCACTGAGCATCGATATGAAAATTAAAAATGATAAAATATGCTTTAATTTCATTTTTTCCTCTTTGCTTCGTCTTTCAGTGATTTTAACAGGTTTAGAGCATCTACAGGAGTAATTTCGTTTATGTCGACATTGTTCAGTTTTTTCAGTATTTCGGAATCGTCTTTTGTGACCTCAAACAAACTGATTTGTATGTCATTTCTGTGGGATTTCCTGTACTGCTTGTCTTCCAGGTTCTTTAAGATTTCTTTTGCTCTTTTTGTGACTGAATCCGGGAGTCCTGCCATTTGTGCAACCTGTATTCCGTAACTGTGGTCGGCAGTTCCCTCGGTTATCTTACGAAGGAAAATGACCTTATCGCCGAATTCTCTGACTTCCACGCGGTAATTCTTTATTCTGTCGTAATTATCAGCAAGCGAATTCAGTTCGTGGTAGTGAGTTGCAAACAACGTTTTAGCCCTGATATTAGGATTTTCGTGAAGGTATTCTGTTATTGCCCATGCAATAGATATTCCGTCATAAGTGCTTGTACCGCGTCCTATTTCATCGAGCAGAATTAAACTTTTTCCTGTTGCGTTATTAAGAATGTTTGCCGCTTCATGCATTTCCACCAGGAAGGTGCTTTCACCTTTTGCGATGTTGTCAGATGCCCCGACTCTGGTGAAAATTTTATCGACAATTCCGATTTTTGCCGATTTAGCAGGTATAAAACAACCTATCTGTGCAAGCAGGACTATCAATCCTGTCTGCCGCAGATAGCTCGATTTCCCGCTCATGTTAGGTCCTGTAAGTATCAGTATCTGGTTATCTCCTGTGTCAATTTTTGTATTGTTCGGAATATATTTCTCACCCGCGGGGAGTAATCTTTCTATTACCGGATGCCTTCCTTCCGTGATTTCAATTTCATCCGATTCGTTAATTTCCGGCATAGTATATCCGAATGCATCGGATACTTCCGCGAAACTATTCAGAGCATCGAGCGTTGCGATAAGATTAGCATTATTCTGAATATCGTCCGTGAATTTTATTATGAATACTCTGAGTTCCGAAAATATTTTGTTTTCGAGAATTGAAATCCTTTCTTCGGCGTTCAGTATCTTGTCTTCGTAGGTTTTAAGTTCATCCGTTATGAACCTCTCTGCATTTACAAGCGTTTGCTTTCTCACGTAATCAGCCGGAGCCTTGTCGAGATTAGCTTTCGTTATTTCAATATAATAGCCGAACACTTTGTTGAAATCGACTTTTAATGAATTGATACCCGTTCTTTTTCTTTCCTTGCTCTGGAAGTTCTCAATCCATGTTTTTCCGTTAATGTGTATTTCCCTGAGTTCATCAAGTTCTTTACTGTATCCCTTATTTATAATTCCGTAACTGTCGCTTCCGGTCAGGTAATTCTCATTCAATACTAATTCGATTTCATTTATTAAATCCGTTATTATAATAAGGTTGTCTCTTAAAGCCTTAATCGAATTGCTGTTGAATGGCGCCAATTGTTCTTTTATAGTACCGGTTATCTTCAGGGAAATTTTCAGCTGGAGTATGTCACGGGGAACGGCTTTCCCGGTTGCAACCTTTGACAGCAGCCTTTCGAGGTCAGCTACAGATTCAAGCTGGACAGATAATTTCTTCCTGTAAGTCTTGTTGTCAAACAAATCTTTTACCGCTTCGAGCCTTCTTTCAATCTGTTCTTTTTTCCTTAGAGGCCTGGAAATCCATTTCTTGAGCAGACGTCCGCCCATAGCGGTCTGCGTTCTGTCAAGTATCGAAATAAGCGTTCCTTCACGGCCGCCTTCATTTATCGAAGCAGTAATTTCAAGGTTTCTTTTCGTCGAAGGGTCAAGAATTATATAATCGGTGTATGAATACCTGTAAATTTTCTTAATGTGTTCGAGTTTGTTCTTTTGTGTTTCGTTCAGGTAGTTCATTATACAGCCTGCCGCAATGACTCCTTCACTCATGTCATCTATTCCGAATCCTTTCAGCGAGTGCGTTCCAAACTGGTTTGTAAGCAATTCCCTCGCATAGTCGGTATTGAAAACCCAGTCATCAACTTTAGTTACCGTAAACTTTCTGTTTTCTTTTTCCGCAAGAGGAGAATCAACAATGTTAAGCAGTTTAAGAATAAGGTCTTTATTTCTTTTCGGGACCAGAATTTCAGCCGGGTTTATCGTTTCAATCTGTTCGAATATATTTTTGTCCGAAATTTCAGATGCGGCAAATTCACCTGTCGATACATCGCAGAAAGCAAATCCGCATATATTATCCTTTATATATATACAGGCAAGAAAATTATTTGACTTATGATTGAGCAGTTTATCGGAAAAAGCGGCGCCCGGAGTCACAACCTCAATTACATCCCGTTTTACTATTCCTTTTGCAAATTTCGGGTCTTCCAGCTGTTCACAGACAGCGACTCTGTATCCTGCTTTTACAAGTTTAGGAAGATAATTATCAAGCGCATGATGGGGAAAGCCGGCAAGAGGGACATCAGAAGCCGCTCCGTTGGACCTTTTCGTAAGAGTTATGCCGAGAACTTTAGAGGCAATAATTGCGTCGTTTTCAAATGTTTCAAAAAAATCACCCATACGGAACAACAGTATCATGTCGGGATACTTCTCCTTGACTTTTCTGTACTGAGTCATTAAAGGTGTTTCACGCTGCTTTGTCATTCAGAAATGCTTGATTTTATCTTTCAGATATTTGTAAAGCAGTTCACGTCCCCTGAAGATATGCGCTTTCACGGTTCCAAGAGGAAGATTCAGTTCCAAAGCAATTTCTTCATATTCTTTTTCCTCTTTGTGTCGCAATATAATTACTGTTTTGTATTTTTCCGGCAGGCTTTCAATTGCCCTGTCAATAAGTTTTTTCCTTTCGTCTTCGATTATTCCCCTGTCGGGCTTGGTTTCGTGGTCAGGTATTTCGAACCGGAGGTCATCATCTTCACTGTCAAATTCTTTATCAATTGATATTGTGTTCAGTTTTTTTCTCCGCAGATAATCAATACAGTTGTTGGACGCAATTTTATATAACCAGGTTGAGAATGCAAACTGGCGGTCAAACTTGTCCAGGGAATTGAATGCTTTAATGAATGCCTCCTGAGTCAGGTCATCAACGTCTTCCTTGTTATAAATCATCCTGTAAATAAGGTTGCTTACAAGGTTATAGTATTTCTTCATTAATCTGTCAAAAGCCTGCTGATCGCCGCTTAACGCCCTGTCAATTAACTCATTATCCTCGGTTTTAGAAGCAGTATTTTTAACTGTAAACTTATCGTTGGCCATGTATGCCGTTGAATGTTTAATGTTTAAAATAAACAAATGTATCGTAATTCTAAATGAAATAAAAATTAGAAATACAGCAGTATACCATGTATTCAGGCAGGTTAAGGTAAAATATATATCCGTTCCGGGCTGATATCCTCAGGTCGGTGAAACTTATTGTGTTGCATATTTGTTGTAAATTACATAAGTTGCTAATAGCAACAATTGATAATAGCAATTAATATTAAAAATATGATAAATTTACTAAAAATCGTACCCGTAGCAGTTCTTGCGCTTTCTCTGTCAGTTTTTTATTCATGCTCGGAAAAAGCAGACAGCAAGACAAACGGAACCTCCGGAAATAACATTCCGGCAGATAATAATACAAGTTTAAATAAAACGGAAAATAAAAAAGGAAAAATGGAACATTTAACAGCAGAAACATTCAAGAAGAAGATTTTCGATTACGAAAACAACAAGGAATGGAAATACGAAGGAGAGCTCCCTGCAATAGTTGATTTTTACGCTGACTGGTGCGGACCCTGCAAGATGGTAGCTCCGGTACTGGAGGAACTGTCCGGTGAATATGACGGAAAAGTAAATATTTACAAAGTCGATACTGAAGAGCAGCAGGAACTTGCCGCTGTATTCGGTATAAGAAGCATCCCGTCCATACTGTTCATTCCGATGAACGGACAGCCGCAGATGTCAATGGGCGCAATGCCTAAAGAAGGTTTCGTTCAGGCTATAAACGAAATACTTAAGCCAAGCAATAATTAAAGATTAAAAGTTTTTCATAGCAACATTGTTCTCCTCTTAAAGCGGGTTTTCATCCGGAATTCCCGCTTTATTTATTTAAGGAGAATAATTTAAGGCAAGTAATAGTTAATTTCCGGATTACTAATACTGGTGAAAAAATCTTTCATTCATACCCGAAAAAGAAATATCAGTCAGGGTTTATCTGAAGAAAGTTGCATCCACCTGCAGGACACGGCCCGATTCCTTATTGACAAATGCCGGCTGTATCCCGTACATTTCAAAGCCGTATCCCGTTATCCGTTTGTAAATTTCTTCAAAAAGTGCCTGTCCTTCATATAGTTTCACAAGGGACATTTCTATATGGAAACCTTTTATTTTGCTTATGGATACATGACTGCCATTCAGCACTTGTTCCTCATATCCCTGCGTATCAATTTTGACCAGCACGTTTTCTGAACCTTTTGAATATCTGTTAAATACGGAATCAAGTTTATATATCTTCGTTTTTTCTGTACTAATATATTTTGAACCCGGCGCGGCGTCTGTATGTACATCCAGCATTTCCAATGCGGAACTGCTGATTGAATTTTCAGAAATGTGCATCTCTATTTCCCCGTCTTCGGAGCCTATTGCACATTTTTCAGCAGCTTCCCATCCTTCGATATCAGCGCAGTTTTTAAGAAGAATATCATATGCGCTCTGCAGCGGTTCGAACGACACCATCCTGCCTTTGTATCCGAGTTTATAAATAAGTTCTCCGAACTGTCCTGTATTTGCACCTATATCAAAAATCATATCTATTTTATTGTGCATTATTTGCTTCAAGAGGATTTCTTCATCCGTCATCTTTACATCAACTCCGAATTTGTTCCCCATTCTTCTGAGCAGCATTTCGGATTTTATCTTCATTAATTTCAGGTTTGGCATATTATAATAATTTTCTTCTTCTGATTATATAAATTATAAATTTAAAAGATAGTTTAACATGATTAAGCAATACATAAAAAGGATTAAAGTACCTGCAAAGCATTTTATATCTTTCCCTGAGCGATGCAAGAGTGTATTTTCTTGAATATCCCCCTATAAGAAACTTCGACAAAATAAACCTTGTATTTACAATATTTACGCTTTTTTTAAGCGCTCTGATTGTCCAGTCAATATCAGAAATAAACTTTAATTCTGTGTCGAACGCACCACAGATACTTTTTCGTATTATGAGCGACTGGTGCGATACTACCATGCCGTCAATCATTTTCTTCCAGGTGAGGTTTTCCGGCGGTACTTTGAGCGTTCTTTTCCCGAAACTATTTCCGTCTTCGTCTATCATATCCGTGTCGCCGTAATAAACGTCGGCGTCTTTTGAGATATCAAAAATCAGATTCAGGATATCATCACTGTAAGGCATGTCACCGGCGTTTATGAACCATACATATTCTCCGGTTGCCCGGTTTAGGCCTTTATTCATGGCATCATAAATACCTTTATCCTTTTCCGATATGTTTATTGTAATGAAATCCATATTCTCTTCGATGACATCTTTTGTCCCGTCAGTTGAACCGCCGTCAATTACTATGTATTCAATATTCCTGAATTTCAGATTTCTTATAGAATCGATAGTCTTCGACAGATTGACCTTATTATTAAATACTACGGTTATTATACTGACTTTTGGTAATATTAATCCGTTATTTGTCATCCGCACACCTCTTTATAGAATTCGAATGTCTCTTTTGCACATTTATCCCATGAAAAGCTTTTTTCCCGTTCCCTGCCTTTAGTTTTAAGCGATGACCTAAAATCACCGTTATTCAGAATTATGTTTAACTTTTCATTCAGTTCCTCAGGAGAATCCGGATTAAAATACAACGCAGCATCACCACCGACTTCAGGCAGCGAGCTATTGTTTGAAGCGATAACAGGGCACCCATAATACATTGCTTCAATCATTGGTATTCCGAACCCTTCATATCTCGAAGGATAAATGAAGGCCGATGCATAATAATAAAGATTAGCAATTTTCCTGTCTCTTGCTTCAGTCTGAATGAAGTTTTCAGTGAGTCCTGTTCTGCTTATCAATTCCTTTTCATCTTTTGTAAAAGGGCCTCCGCCGCAGCACACTAATTTATAATTGGTTTTCAGCTCTTTGTTAATCTCAAAAAGTTTTATTATTACGCCAAAATTCTTGTATGAACGCCTGTCTCCCACGTACAAAATGTATGGATTTTCTATCGAAGGCGGATCAGACACATCGTGTTTAAGTGAGTTCCCATGGTAAATCACTTTGATTTTCTTTGAACCGACATCATACATATTCATCATGTCATTCCTTGTGGATTCAGAGACGCAAATTATCCCGTCCGCTTTCAATATTGCTTTGCGTTTTCTTTGTGCGGTTTTATCAAGTTTAGAGAAATTACTGCTCAAATTTTCATGTGTAAAGTCATGCACTGTAATAACATGTCCGGATTTTTTCTTCAGGTTAATATCAGCATAATAAGTCTGGTGAAAAACGTCAAATTCCTGTTTTTCCGCAAATTTTTCAAATAATGGTTTCTGGAGGGTTATTGAAATCAGTTTTGTTTTAGGGATATGCCGGATTTTTCTTCCGGAAAAAACAGAAAAATCATTTCTGTAATTTTCAAGCCCGTATTCGTTAATAAATCTTCCCATATAGAGCACAATATTGGAATGAAGGAACGGCAGCCTTCTTATCAGTTCGTAAAAATACCTTGTAGCTCCGCCGTATTTCTGAATCAGGAATATTTCATTGTCAAAGATTATCCTCATACGGAAAACTTATTTTTTATAAATAAATGAGCTTTATTTATCATTAATGCCTTTATTTCTGTTCTAAAGGTTTATAAAAGTTTTGAGTATAAATATCGATTATAATTTTTCAAATTACAAATTTATTTTTCTATTTACTATTTACAAATTTGAAAACGTAATCGTCATGGTAACAGTATAACTACCGGACATTATTGGCGGCATTAAAATCAACCTGCGTCCCGGATAAGTTGTTGAATATCATATATTTAACCGAATACAAACCCGGGATTTTTCAAACGCATAATACAGATTTTTATTGCAGTTTTTATGTGTTATATTTTTGGTATTTTCAAATTACCCTAAAATAGTATAAAAAAATAATAAATTATATGAAAACGATAAAATCGATTGTTGTTTTATTTGCTATTCTGATATTTTCCGTTTCTTTTTACGGCTGCGGATATAATTCTCTTGTTTCAATGGAAGAGAAAGTGACATCATCCTGGGCTCAGGTCGAGAACCAGTATCAAAGAAGGGCTGACCTTATTCCGAATCTTGTAAAAACCGTTGAAGGTGCTGCTGATTTTGAGAAAAGCGTGCTGACTGAAGTAACGGAAATGAGAAGCAAAGTAGGGCAGATGAAAATATCGGCCGAAGATCTTAATGACCCTGAAAAATTTGCAATGTATCAGCAGGCGCAGGACAAGTTATCATCAGCTCTTTCAAGGCTGCTGGTAGTAACTGAAAATTATCCCCAGTTAAAAGCAAATGAAAGTTTCCTTCAGCTCCAGTCTCAGCTGGAAGGCACGGAAAACAGGATTGCAGTCGAAAGGAAAAAATTCAATGAAGCCGTTCAGCTTTATAATACAGAAACAAGAAGTTTTCCCACTTTAATTACCGCAAAGCTTTTCGGTTTCAAAGAGAAACCTTACTTCAAAGGCAAAGAGGGGAGCGACCAGGCGCCGAACGTGGAATTTGATTTTAAAAAGAAAGATAATAAATAGTTCAGAGTTTAAAGATTAGGATTAAGAGCTGAAAATTAAATTGTGTAAAAATTTGGATTTTGTAATCATATTTTGTACAAAAGCGGGAGTTGTATGCAGGCAGTAATAATGGCAGGCGGATTCGGTACAAGGCTCAGGCCGCTGACGAATAACATTCCGAAACCGATGGTTCCCATAGTAAACGTTCCGATGCTGGAACACGTAATTACACTGCTAAAAAAGCATGGAATCACTGACTTTGTGATGCTTCTTTATTACCAGCCGGAAATTATCAGAAGGTATTTTGATGACGGCTCAAAATTCGGAGTTTCAATAAAATATATTCTGCCTGATAATGATTACGGCACGGCAGGCGCAGTCAAGTTATCGGAACAATATATTCACGACCGGTTCCTGGTCATAAGCGGCGATGTTCTGACGGATTTCAACCTGACCGACCTGTATAAATACCATGAAAATAAGAATTCAGCGGCAACGATATCATTATACAGTTCGGAGAATCCCCTGCAATACGGAATAGTACTGACAAACAGCGAAGACAGGATTGTAAGATTTATGGAAAAACCTTCATCTTCGGAAGTTTTTTCCGATACGATAAATACGGGTATTTATTGCTTTAACAAGGAAATTTTCAATTACATCCCGGATGGGGAAAATTATGATTTCAGCAAGGATTTATTCCCGCTTCTCCTTGATAAAAATGTACCTCTGTATGGTTTCAAAAGCAAAGGATACTGGAGAGACGTTGGTAACCTCGAGGAATATATTTATGCCAACCTCGATGTTCTCGCCGGAAAACTCGGACATATAGAGTTTGAAAAAACAAACGGAAATTGCCTGAGCAGGACAGCGGTAATTGAAAACGGCGCCGTCGTTGAAAACAGCATTATAGGACCCGAAGTACTGATTGAGAAAAAAGCAGTTGTCAGAAATTCGGTTATATGGAATAACGTTATACTGCATACCGGTTCTAATGTGCTTTTTGATGTAATCGGAAAAAACTGTGCAATCGGCGAAGGATCAAGGATTAATGACTTTGTTTTCATCGGCGACAACTGTCATATAGGAAAAAATGTGTTTGTCAGTTCGAGTATTAAAATCTGGGATAAGAAAAACATAGATAATAATGCAAAGATAACACGAAGCCTTATTCAGGAGGATACATTCTTCAATGAACTGTTCACGGATTCGAGGATAACAGGGTTGTCGAATTTACAGATAAATCCCGAATTCGGCTCAAAACTCGGTTCATGCTACGGAGCTTTCATAGGGCAGAACAAGAGCATACTTGCAGGCAGGGATATTGACGACATTTCCAACATGATAAAACGCTCCATCACTTCAGGCATACTTTCTGCGGGAGTGAATGTATCGGATTTACAGGTAATACCAATTCCCATATTGCGGCAGGAACTTAAGAGCGGCGGGCACTCAGGCGGAATTTTCGTCAGGAAATCTCCTTTCGATACAAGTTCCACCGATATAATATTTCTTGATAAGGACGGCAAGGATTTATCCACGAACAAGACAAAATCAATCGAAAGATTGTTCTTCAGCGAGGATTACCAGCGCGCGGATTACACTAATGTCGGAACGCTGAAGTATCCCGAAAGAACGAACCAGAAATACAAGGAACATTTTATCAGTATGCTGAACCTTGATACTATCAGAAAAAAGAAATTTAAAATAGTTATTGATTATTCATACGGGATTGCTTCCACTATATTTCCGAACATACTAGGCGAATTCAAATGCGAAGCGGTATCTCTTTCGGCACATCTGGATAAAGAAAGGATTACAAGGGAAGAAAAAGATTTCAAAAAATCTTACGAGAATTTCCGGTATGTGGTAAAATCACTGGATTTCGACCTTGGTTTCATGATTGATGCAGGAGGTGAAAAACTCTGGCTTGCTACTCATGAAGGCAGAGTGCTTGACGATTACAGATTCCTTGTTGTGGTACTCAAGCTCTTTCTTATGGCAACCCCCGGAGTGAAAAAAATTACTGTCCCCGTGCAGGCATCAAGGGAAGTTGATATTGTAGCGCAGGAATACGGTGTTGAAGTAATACGAGTAAAAGACTCTCATTACAGCATGATGGTTGCATGCAGCGACAAGGAAGTAAGATTTGCAGGCGGTACAAGGCGCGGGGTATTTTTCCCTGATTTCATATACGCAACAGACGGTATGTACTCTATAGCAAAAATTCTTGAAATGCTGGCAACTGTTGATAAGACGGTTGAAGAGATTGATACCATGATTCCACGCCTGGATATGAAAAAAATAAACCTTCCCTGCACACGGGAAGATAAAGGGAAGATAATGCGCAGGTTCATGGAAGACACTATGCAGTTCAGGCAGCAGCTTGTTGACGGAGTAAAGATTTTTCTTAACGATACTGATACTGTGCTCTGCATACCGGATAAGGCAAGAAACCTGGTTCATCTTAACGTTGAAACTGAATCATCGGAAAGAACCGATGTTTTACTCGAAGAATACAAACAAAAAGTAATAAAATATATTAAATAAAAATTTTAGATAAATGAAAATCAGCGATATTTTAAAAGAGGACATTATTGAAATCAGCATGGACACCCCGGACAAGAACGATGCCATTAACAAAATGATTGACCTCGCAAACAATTCCGGAAATATAACCGACCTTGAAGCCGTAAGGACATGTGTTTTTGAAAGAGAAAAACTCGTATCGACAGGCGTAGGCAAGGGATTTGCAATTCCTCACGGAAAATCAGATGAAATTAAGGATATAGTAGCCGCATTCGCGATTACAAAAGAACCTATAGATTTTGATTCTATCGACGGTGAAAAAGTAAAATATCTTTTTCTGCTCGTAGGAAAGGACAGCATGCTTAATATGCATATCAAACTTCTCAGCAGGATTTCAAGGCTGATGAACAAGGATGAGTTCAGGGAAAACCTTCTTAAAGCTAAGAGCAAGGAGGAAGTACTTAAAATATTCAGGGAAGAAGAACAGAGTTATATAGATATTTAATTTTCCGCAATTATCAGGCAAAACCCTGTATGGTACAGGGTTTTGCCTGACCTGATATTTTCATACGGGTAAAGTTAATACGGCTGATGTTAAATACATCAGATTTAAATTGAAGTAAAATCCTATTATTTATTATGCTGTGCAAGTTCCATCAAAATCCCGTTTGTGGATTTAGGATGCAGAAAAGCAATAAGCATACCTTCGGCTCCCGTCCTGGGCGTCTGGTCAATTAACTGAATGTTGTTCGCCTTTAATTCTTCGAGTTTACCTGCCACATCCGGAACCTGAAATGAACAGTGATGAATCCCTTCGCCTCTTTTTTCTATGAACTTTGCAATGGGAGAATCAGGCGATGTTGCCTCCAGGAGTTCAATATCAAAATTATCCAGTTTTATCTTCCTTACATTTACTTTCTGTTCAGCAACGAATTCCTGTTCACCCGCTTTTGTATTAAATATTTTCTCGAACAGGGGAACGGATGCTGCAAGAGATTTAACGGCAATACCTAAATGTTCCAGTTTCATTTTAATATGGTTTTATTTGATATGATTACTAAATTAAGAGGTTCTTCAAAAACAAAAAATACAAAAGATAATGACAGATATAAGACCGGTTATCCTTGGAAAATTGTATAAAACGGCACTTTCAAAAAATCTGCCGAACATTATAAAATTTTTGTATTTATTTTGATAAAATTATTTCTGATGTTTGAACAGATTATGCAGTCAATTAATATTTATCCCATTGTTAGTTAAATAAAGATTGGTTAAATATTTCCCTGCTCTCCTTATAAAAAAAATATTATGTTTAGAAAATTTCTGCCTAAAAACGACAAGTTCTTTGAACTGCTAAATCAGTTAGCAGGGAGTATCGAAGAAGGAGTTAATTTATTTCACGAAGTTATCGGTAATTTTGATCTCCTTGCCGAATATGCCTCAAAAATACACATCATTGAGAACAAGTGCGACGACCTGACACATACGATTATAAACGAACTTAACGAGGCTTTCATTACTCCTTTTGACAGGGAGGATATTCATCATCTGACGAATGTGCTTGACGACGTAATAGACATGATAGATACAATTGTCACGCGTCTCGGAATATACAGATTGAAGGGAAACCTTCCTTTCGGGACGCAGTTATCAGGAATAATAGTATCGCAAACGGAATTGATTGTTCAGCTGGTCGGACATCTTAATGACAACAAGAATACAACTCAGAAAATCATATCCATCAGAAACCTTGAAACCGAGGGAGACCTTGTTTTCAAGGACGCTTTAACGCAGTTATTCGAAAATCAGACAGACGTAAAAGAACTTATTAAGGAAAAAGAAATCCTTGAGAACCTTGAAAAGGCTGTTGACAGGTGTCAGCGTGTAGCCACAGTTATGGAAGGCATAATCATTAAAAATGCTTAGAGAAAAAAATGTTTGAACTGACGTTAGTTATTATAATCATTGCATTGTTGTTTGACTTCCTTAACGGGATGAATGATGCCGCAAATTCAATAGCGACAATCGTAGCTACACGGGTGCTCAGTCCCAAAATTGCAGTTGCCTGGGCGGCGTTCTTTAATTTTGTTGCAGCTTTCGGATTCGGCGTGCATGTTGCGAATACAATCGGAAAAGGAATAGTCGAAACATCGGTAGTTGACCAGTATATAATTATTTCAACACTTATCGGCGCAGTTATTTGGACGCACGGATGCACCAAGTTCGGGTTGCCTATAAGCGTATCGCATTCCCTTATAGGAGGACTTGCTGGTTCGGCAATCGTAAAAGCCGGATTTTCTTCTCTTGTTTCAGG
>Ga0208980_10000995_pt1 | contig 16901 bp, 13 predicted proteins | sample WetSurMetagenome_3_FD_187993 | JGI IMG/M metagenome (GOLD analysis project Ga0208980, IMG submission 187993) | Wetland microbial communities from Twitchell Island in the Sacramento Delta, sample from surface sediment Aug2011 Site A1 Bulk (version 2) | ecosystem: Environmental > Aquatic > Marine... | reverse complement strand
TCGTCGAGGCAAGGGCACCGCGTAGCGCCGTTGTCGGATCGTGCGTCGCTCGGCGGGTCGCGATCGCATACCGGAGAACCTGCCCAACGTCCGCCCGGACGCGAGGTGTCAGCTGCGCCGCTAACTACATGAAAAAGCCCGCTTTGCGCGGGCCTATGGGGTCTTCTGAACTGTCTTGAAGTGCTTACTTGGAGGCTGAGCCCGGAATTGAACCGAGGTAGGCGGATTTGCAGTCCGCTGCATGGCCACTCTGCCACTCAGCCGATGAGGGCGGCGCGGGGGTCGTATACCAGCCGCGCTAACGAAAAACCCCGGTGCCTCGCCGGGGTTTGAAATCTGGAGCGGGAAACGAGACTCGAACTCGCGACCCCAACCTTGGCAAGGTTGTGCTCTACCAACTGAGCTATTCCCGCCTGAGAATCCGGCATTCTACGGGCGGGCCGACCGCTGTCAACCTCCCCCCCGCCCGGGCCGGCCTTCCTCGACCGGCCTGGCCGTCGGACGCTGCCCGTCCTGCCCGCTGAGCAGGCTCGGCCAGGCGGCGCGGATGTACACCGTCATGGACCACAGGGTCAGGATCACCGCGGCATAGAGCAGGACGAAGCCGATCGCGTAGACGGGGATGCCCAGCAGGTCGTCGCGATACAGCAAAAAGATGACCGCCACCATCTGCGCCGCGGTCTTGAACTTGCCGACCACGGACACCGCGACGCGCGCCCGCGCCCCCAGCTCCGCCATCCACTCGCGCAGCGCGGAGATCGTGATCTCGCGCCCGATGATGACGACGGCCGGTATGGCGAGCCAGGGCGTGGGATCGGCCTGGACGAGCAGGACGAGCGCCGCGGCGACCATCAGCTTGTCGGCGACGGGGTCGAGGAAGGCCCCGATCGGCGAGACGAGCCCCATGCGGCGGGCGAGATAGCCGTCGAGCCAGTCGGTGATCGCGGCCAGGGCGAACAGCGCCGCGCAGCCTTCGCGGGCCCAGCTCACTGGCGCAAAGAACAGACCGAGAAAGACCGGCACGAGCGCGATCCGGAACAGCGTCAGCAGGTTGGGGAGGGTGTAGGCCATGGTCCCGGTCAGGCGTCGCCGTGAAACGCCTCGTAGATCTGACGCGCCAACTGTCCGCTGATGCCGTCCACCTTGGCGATGTCGTCCACCCCGGCCCGCGCAAGGCCTCGCAGGCCGCCAAAATGCTTCAGCAGGCGCTGGCGCCGGGTCGGCCCCACGCCGGGGATCTCTTCGAGGACGGACGCGGAACGCTTGCCGCCACGCCGCTGACGGTGCCCCGTGATGGCGAATCGATGGGCCTCGTCGCGGATCTGCTGTACCAGGTGCAGTGCGGGCGAATCCGCAGGGAGTATAAGAGCCGCCTCCTGGCCGGACAAGAAAAGCTGCTCCATGCCGGGCCGCCGGTCGGCGCCCTTTGCGACGCCGATGAGACGTACGCCCTGCACGCCGAGGTCGTCGAGCGCGCTGCGCGCGGCGTTGAGCTGCCCTTTGCCACCGTCGATGAACAGGACGTCCGGCAGCCGACCCTCCCCCGCCTGGATCCGCGTGTAGCGACGGCGCAGCAGCTGGTCCATCGCGGCGTAGTCGTCGCCTGGCGTGATGCCCTTGATGTTGTAGCGGCGATAGTCGGAGGTCAGCGGGCCGTCGGCATCGAAGACCACGCACGACGCGACGGTCTGCTCGCCCATCGTGTGGCTGACGTCCACGCACTCCAGCCGCTCCGCCACGTCGTCGAGACCGAGGGCGTCGCGCAGCGCCTCGGCGCGCGCGCGCATGCCGGACCGGCTGGCGAGCCGGGCATCGAGCGCGATGCGCGCGTTGTCGGCGGCGAGACCGAGCCAGCGGGCCCGCGCGCCCCGCACCTGCGCCGAGATCCGCACGCGACGCCCCGCCTGCTGAGACAGCGCCTCGGCGATCAGTGCCGCGTCGTCCGGCGCGTGCGAGACGAGGATCTCGGCGGGCACCTCGCGCCCCAGGTAGCCCTGCGCGAGAAACGCGCCGGTGACCTCGGCCTCGGTCGTCTCGGCGGGGACGCGCGGGTAGAAGGCGCGATTGCCGAGGTTGCGGCCGGCGCGCACGTAGAACACCTGCACGCAGGCCATGCCGCCCTTCACCGCGCAGGCGACCAGGTCGAGGTCGCCACGCTCGCCGCTCACGTACTGCCGCTCCTGCACCTGGCGCAGCGCCTGGACGCGGTCGCGCAGCTGCGCCGCCTGCTCGAACTCCAGCTGCGCGGCGTGCCCCTCCATGCGCGCCACCAGCGCGTCGACCACCTCGCCGGTCCTGCCCTCGAGGAAGAGCACGGTGTCCGCGACGTCCTGCGCGTAGCGCTCCGCGCTCACCAGGCCGACACAGGGCGCGGTGCAGCGGTGAATCTGGTGCTGCAGGCAGGGCCGGGAGCGGTTGCGGTAGACGCTGTCCTCGCACTGCCGCACCGGAAAGACCTTCTGCAGCAGCCGCAGCGTCTCGCGCACCGCGCTCGCGCTCGGGTAGGGCCCGAAGTAGCGGCCCTTGGCGCTGCGCGCGCCGCGGTGGAAGGCGAGCCGCGGAAAGGCGTCCGCGGACACGTAGAGGTAGGGGTAGCTCTTGTCGTCGCGCAGCAGGACGTTGTAGCGCGGCTTGAGATCCTTGATCAGGTGGTTCTCGAGGATCAGCGCCTCGGCCTCGGTGTTGGTCACCGTGACCTCGATGCGCGCCACCTGCGCGACCATCAGCTGCACCCGGCCCGTCTGCGCCCTGCAGAAATAGCTCGCGACGCGGCGCTTGAGGTCCTTGGCCTTGCCGACGTAGAGCACCTCGCCGCCGGCATCGATCATCCGGTAGACGCCGGGCCGGCGGGTCAGCGTCTCGATGAAGGCCTGCGGGTCGAAGCCGTCGGCGGTGTCGGGCGCGGTCATGCGCCGGGATTATAGGCACCCGGGGTCGGCAACCGCCGGGCGCACGACGGGCCGGTCGGCGGCGAGGAAAGGACGACCGTCAGGCGGGCGCCAGCGTGAGGTCGCCGGCGATGCCCAGCAGGCCCCAGCGGGTCGCCAGACGGAACACCTCTGCCCGCGACACCACACCGAGCTTCTCATAGGCACGGTGGCGCAGGGTGCTGACGGTCTTGGCGGTGATGCCGAGCCTGAGACCCACCATCGCGTCGTTCTTCTCGGCGCCGGTCAGGTCGATCCGGATGACGGCGAGCTCCCGCGGGGTCAGCTGATCGAACGGCGAGGCGCCGGCCGGCCTGTGCAGCTGGCCGATCGACATCCGCTGGCTGAGCGCGAGCTCGACGTACTCGTGTCCCGCCACCACCTGGCGTATCGCCTCGAACACCTCGGACGGCCGGCACGCCTTGGTCACGTAGCCCCGGCCGCCGGCGGCGAAGAACGCCCGCACGAGCAGCGGCTCGTCGGCAGCCGTCAGGCAGATGCAGTGCACCGCGGGGTTGATGGCGTGGAGGTGACGGGCCGCCTCGATGCCGTCCATGCCGGGCATGCGCAGGTCCATCAAGACGACCTCGGGCGGCTCGCGGCGCACCCAGTCGATCGCCTCGTGGGCCGTCTCGACGGCGCCGACGACGAAGAAGTCCCTCTGGTTTCCCAGCATGTCCCTGAAAGCAGAACCGACCAGGGTTTGGTCGTCGACGACCAGTATCCGGATCATGGCCAACGCCTCCTTGTTAGGCCTCACCCGCCCTGCCCAACCCCGGGCAGGGGCCACCGCGTGCGCGGCGCAGGACGGAATCTTGACGGGAGGCTAGCAGAGACGGTACAGGCGTCACAACTCGTTGGTTTATATAGGAAACTCGTTCCCGACTTGGCCGCCAAGCGAGGCGGCTGGGGGCGGCGGCCGGCGCGCACCTGCAGGCGTGCCCCAGGTTCGATGCCTGCACCGCGGCCGGTCCCGGTAGGATGTCGGGCATGACCGCGCTGCTCGAGGCCAACGACCTAGTAAAGGACTTTCCGGGCGTGCGCGCGGTCGACGGCATCAGCTTCGCCGTGCCCGCCGGCAGCTGCTTCGGCCTGCTCGGGCCGAACGGCGCCGGCAAGACGACCACGCTCGAGATGCTCGAGGGCATCACCACTCCCTCCGCCGGCGGCGTGCGGTACCGCGGCGGCCCCCTCGACCGCGGCTACCGCGAGGCGATCGGCATCCAGTTCCAGGCGACCGCGCTGCAGGAGTTCCAGACCACGCGCGAGTCGCTCGCGCTGTTCGCACAGCTCTACGCGCACAGCGCCGATCTCGACGAGCTGGTCGAGCGCTGCCAGCTCGGCAGCTTCCTCGACCGCGACACCCGCAAGCTGTCGGGCGGCCAGCGCCAGCGCCTGCTGCTCGCCATCGCCCTGGTGAACGATCCCGAGCTCGTCTTCCTCGACGAGCCCACCACGGGGCTGGACCCCCAGTCGCGCCGCAACGTCTGGCAGCTGATCGACGCCATCCGCCGTGCCGGCAAGACCATCGTGCTGACGACGCACTATATGGAGGAGGCCAGCCAGCTCTGTGACGAGGTCGCGATCATCGACGCCGGCCGGGTGATCGCCCAGGCGGCGCCCCGGGCACTGATCGACGCGCACTTCCCCGGCACGCTCATCCGCGTGCCGCAGGCGGCGCTGCCGGCCGGCCTGCCGCTGCCCGCGGGCGCGGAGCGGCGCGGCGAGCTGATCGAGATCTGCACCGCCGACGCCGAGCAGACGATGCACGAGCTGCTCGCGGTGGGCGTGCCACTCACCGAGCTCAGGGTCGCCGCGCCGACGCTCGAGGACGTGTTCCTGAAGCTCACCGGCCACGGGCTGCGCGGATGAAACTCCGCCGCTTCCTCGCCGTCGTCGTCGCGCGCAACCGCGAGTTCTACCGTGACCGCACCTCGCTAGGCTGGAACCTGCTGTTTCCGCTGCTCACGGTGCTGATCTTCGCCTTCATCTTCGGCGGCGGGCCGGCCGACCAGTACAAGGTGGGCGTGCTGACCGCCGGCGGCGATCTGACGGCGGCGCAGCACCCCTTCCTCGGCACGCAGCACGTGCGCTTCCTGCCGGTCGAGGACGAGGCGGCGGGCGTCACCAAGGTGCGCCGCCACCAGCTCGACATGCTGCTCGACCTGCGCGGCGCGCCGCGCTACTGGGTGAGCCGGGAGTCGCCCAACGGCTACCTGACCGAGCGGCTGCTGGCTGCGTCGGTCGGCAGCGCCGACGCGATGCCGGCGCGCGAGGCGGTCGAGGGGCGCCAGATCCGCTATGTGGACTGGGTGCTGCCCGGCGTCATCGCCACCAACATGATGTTCAGCTGCCTGTGGGGCGTCGGCTACGTGATCGTCCGCTATCGCAAGAACGGCGTGCTGCGCCGGCTGCAGGCGACGCCGCTGACGCCGTTCGAGTTCCTGAGCGCGCAGGTGGTGTCGCGGCTGATCGTGGTGGTGGTCGTCACCCTGCTGGTGTACGTCCTGAGCGACCTGGTGATGGGCCTTACGATGTACGGCTCGCACGCGCTGCTCGCGCTCGTGTTCCTGTGCGGGGCGACCTGCCTCATCAGCATCGGCCTCCTCGTGTCGGTGCGCACCCGCAGCGAGGAGCTCGCGGACGGCCTGCTCAACCTGCTCTCCTGGCCGATGATGATCTTCTCCGGCGCCTGGTTCTCGCTCGAGGGCGCGCACCCGCTGGCCCAGGCGGTCGCGCAGGTGTTCCCGATGACGCACCTCGTCGACGCGGCGCGGCGGGTGATGCTCGACGGCGCGGGGCTCGCGGACGTCGCACCTGCGCTCGGACTGATGGTGGGCAGCACCGTCGTGCTGCTCGCGATCGCCGCGCGGCTGTTCCGGTGGAGTTGACCGATCGGGCCGCGATTGGAATCGCGCCGAGGACGGCGCTCCCACCGGGCGAGCTTGCCCCAAACGATCTGGCAGCGACTCGGTACCTGGTGGGAGGACGGCGCTCCCACCGGGCGAGCTTGCCTCAATCGATCTGGCAGCGACTCGGTGCCTGGTGGGAGCGACCTCCAGGTCGCGATTCAATTCGCCGCCTGCGGCGCGAGCACAGCATCCGGCGGCAACGCAGCCCGCGGCACCTCGTCCGCCGTCAGGAACCGCGTCAGCGCCGAGCGGTCGCTGGTGCGCTCGTCCTTGAAGGTGTTCTCGCCGCTCGCGCGATCGAACACCAGCCGACCGAACCGCGAGTAGTGCGGCAGCTTTCGCGCCATCGCGGCGATGGCCTCCGGGCCGTCGGCGCCGACGAAGCCTAGCGGCATCGGCACTGCATCCGCCGCGACCAGGACCAGCGCCTCGCGGGCACGTTTCACGTCGACTCCACCAACCCCAGCCGTGCCCGTGGCCGGATTCAGCCGGTCCGCCCCGAAGCGCGCGGCGGCCGGCATCGCGAAGCGGTTGTCCCAGCCCAGGATCCACACGGCCGCATCCTTCGGCAGCTCCTTCAACGCGCCATCGTCGACGACCTCGACGCCGCGATAGCGGCGCCGCCACTGCTCGCCGAGCTCGCGCCAGGCCTGCTGCTCCGCGGGGCTCGCCGCCGCCGGCATCACGAGGACCTGGCGCTTCGCGCCGAACAGCGTGCCGAGCGACGGCGGCACCTCGCCCGGCGCCAGCCGCCGGAACGCGTCGAATCCCGGGTCGACGTCGACCCGCAACGGGTCGGCGTCGAGCGTGACGTCGAGCACCGCCTGGCGGCCGCCGTCGAATCGCACGTCGAAGAGCCGGGCCGTCGCCTCGCCCTGCAGCGTCACCGCCACCGGCACGGTGAGACGGAACGGCGCCTCCTCCTGCGTCTGGGCGAGCCGCACGATCAGCCGGTGCCGCCCGTCCGACGCGCCGATCCGCGCGTCCTCGACGACCAGCTCCGGCGCACCCGGACGCTCGAGCCACTGCGCGCGGTCCGCCGCGAGATCACGGCCCGCCGCTGCGGCGAACGCCGCGTACAGGTCGCCGAAGCGCGCCGGCCTGTGCATCCACCGCCTGGAGAAGTCGCGCAGCGCGGCGATGAAGGCCGCGTCGCCGAGGTCGCGGCGCAGCATGTGGAACAGCATCAGGCTCTTGCCGTAGCCGATCGCCTGGCTGGCCTCGTCGTGGCGCGAGCGGAACTCGCGCAAGGGGGCATCGCGGCGCTCGGCGGCGAAATTCTCATAGCGCTGCAGGGCGCCGCGCCGGTACTCCGCGCCGCGCCCGCGCGCCTCCTGGACGAGGTAGTCGGCCAGATACGCCGTGAGGCCCTCGCTCCAGTTGCCGTCGCGAAGATCGACCAAGACGCCGTTGCCCCACCAGTTGTGCAGCAGCTCGTGCGGCAGCGAGGAGTCGAGGATGAACGGCAGGCGCAGCACGCGCGAGCCGAGCAGGGTGAAGGACGGCATCCCGTAGCCGGTCTGCCAGCGGTTCTCCACTACGGCGAACTTGGCGTAGGGATAGGGGCCGAGCAGCTCCCGGTAGATCACCACGTAGCGTGCCAGCGCGTCGAGGTAGCGCCGGGCGAGGTCGGGGTCCTTCTCCAGCAGATACACCTCGAGCGCGACCTCGCCCGCCCGGTCCGCGTAGCGCTGGAACGGGCCGGCGACGAGGTAGATGTCGTCCTGCGGCGAGCGCTCGACCCACCGCACGCCGGCTGCGGTCGTCGCCCGCTCGCCCTGGCTGACGACCTCCCATCCGGCCGGCGCCGACACCTCGAGCTCGAAGGTTGCCAGTGCGTCGCCGAAGCGCGGGTACCAGCCCGCCGCGCCGTCGAGGTAGACACCCTCGGCGCTCACCACCGCGTCGGGCATGCCGTGCTCCGGGTGGACGGCACCGGACCCGATCCGGCCCGAGTAGCGCAGCACCACCTCGCGGGCCCCCGGCGACGGCTCGAGCTCGTAGCTGCGCAGACCGTCCCGGGAGAGGAACGCGCGGTCGAGGCGCGCACCCTCCGCCTCGACCGCGAAGTCGGCCGCGAGTTGGAAGCGCATGACCCCGCCCCCATCCTCGGGCACACTCAGGCGATCGGTGACGGTGATGCGCCCTTCCGCCGGTTCCAGCTCGACGGCGAGGCGGTGATGCACGCGTTCTCCCGCGGCGGCGCCGAGCGAGAGAGCGGCAGACAGCACCAGCACCGCCGCGGCCCACTGACCCCAATTCCGGACGACTGCCATGATCCGTTCGCTCACCCAGGCCCTCCAGCGCCGCACGCGGCTCCTGCAGCTTCCCGTCCTGCTCGTCGGCGCGAGCCTCGCGAGCGGCTGCGCCATCGCCACCGACAATGTCGTGCCCGCGCCCGAGAGTAACAAGGCGCCCGCCGCCACCTGGATTGCATTGGGGGCTACCGAACCCGTGGACAACCTGATCGGCAAGCTGGCGAACCAACGGGTCGTGATGGTCGGCGAGACCCACACCCGGTACGACCACCACCTCCAGCAGCTCGCGATCCTGCGCGGCCTGCACCAGCGCGACCCGAACATCGCGCTGGGGGTCGAGTGGTTCCAGCTGCCGGCGCAGCCGCACCTCGACGACTTCGTCGCCGGTCGCATCACCGAGGCCGAGATGCTCGAGAGGACCGGCTACTTCGACCGCTGGCGATTCGACTACCGGCTCTATCGCCCGGTCATCCTGTACGCGAAGGAGAATGGCATCCCGATCGTCGCGCTGAACGCCCCGGTCGAGCTCACCAACCGGATCTCGGAGGTGGGCATCGAAGGACTCACAACCGACGAGAAGCAGAAGGCCGCCGACATCGACCGCTCCAACGCTGCCTATGTGGAACACCTGAAGGAGTTCTTCATGCAGCATCCCGGCGGCGAGAAGCGCAGCTTCGACCGCTTCCTGGACGTGCAGCTGACCTGGGACGAGACCATGGCCGACACGGCGGCCCGCTACTTGCGCGAGAACCCCGGCCGCCGCATGGTGCTGATGGCCGGCAGCGGCCACATCGCCTACCGCTGGGGCATCCCGGACCGGCTGCAGCGGCGCCTGCCGGAGGCCGCGATCGCGACGGTGGTGTTCGACGACGGGAAGGACGTCAGCAAGGCCCTGGCCGACTATCTGGTCTTCTCGCCGGAGGTCGAGCTGCCGAAGGCGGGGCTCCTCGGCCTCTATCTCGACACGACGGGTGAAGGCGTGAAGGTGCGCAGCGTGGCCGACGACAGCGCGGCCGGCGCGGCCGGCATCAAGGCGGGTGACCTGCTCGTCGCGGTCGACGGCCAGCCGCTGCCCACCTACGCGGCATTGCGAATGGCGATGCTGAACATGAGGCCCGGCGACAAGCTGCGCCTCACCTACCAGCGCAAGGCCCTGTTCGGCGAGCCGGCGGAGAAGACAGTCGAGGTGGTGTTGAAGTAGGCCGGCGTTCGCGCCGACACCCGACGCCGGGAGCTTGCGATGCCGAAGATCATCGTCGACCCCGAATCGACCTCGCTCGCCGAGCGCTTCGCGCTGGTCAGGACCGCGCGCCGTCGGGGGCGCTTCCCGGCCGGCTGCGTGACCGAGGTGGCCGACGCGGCGGCGGCCCTGGCCGGCGCCGATGCCGCGCGGCAGATCCACCCCGCCGTCGTGTACGGCCCGTCCACCTCCTCCGAGGGCCAGCAGATCTACTACCTGGTGCGCTGGCTCGATTGACGGCTTGAAAACCCCGCAACCGACCCCTACCTCCCCGTCGCGGGTGCCGAACCGGGCCCGCACAACCGGCGGTCCTCTGGACGCCACCACATCCATATTGCTCGATGAGGATATGACCATGACGACCTTCGACTTCACCCCCCTGTTCCGCACCATGATCGGCTTCGACCGGCTGGCCGACGCGATGGAGAGCGCCTCGCGCGCCGACGCCGGCGGCTACCCGCCCTACAACATCGAGGCGACCGGCGAGGACCACTACCGCATCACCATGGCGGTCGCGGGCTTCCACGAGGGCGATCTCGACGTCCAGGTCAAGGACAACATCCTGACCGTGAAGGGCCAGAAGAAGGACGACGAGTCCGGCCGCAAGTACCTGCACCGCGGCATCGCGACGCGCGGGTTCGAGCGGCAGTTCCAGCTGGCCGACTACGTCCGCGTCGACAGCGCGGAGCTCAAGGACGGCCTGCTGAACGTCGCGCTGGTCCGCGAGGTGCCCGAGGCGATGAAGCCGCGGCGGATCGAGATCCGCAGCGACGACACGCGGTACATCGAGGGCCACGCCGAAAAGGCGGCCTGACGGGCGGTGAAGACGAGGCCGGGCGAAAGCCCGGCCTCGTCGTAATCAGCGACGGCGCCCACGATCTGTCGTCGCGAGGAGGCCCCAGGCCGACGTGGCGATCCATTGCTGCGTGAGTGAGGTAACCTGCGCGTCGTCGTGACTGAACAACCTTGGATCGCCACGGCCCTTCGGGCGCGATGACGATGGAGAGGAGCCTCGCGATGACAAAGCGCCAGAGGCCGGGGAGGCATTGATGGCCAGCTGGTTCTGGGGCATTTATCCCCTCATCTCTGTCAAGACTATGCGAACCTCTTTTGCAGCACTCTTCGTTCTTGCAATTGCCGCGGCGCCGCTAGCCCACGCCACACTCCCCAGCGCCATCGACGGCCAGGCGCTCCCGAGCCTGGCCCCGATGCTGGAGCGCTCGACGCCGGCCGTGGTGAACATCTCGACTTCGACGGCCCTGCGCGCCGACCAGAACCCGCTGCTCAACGACCCGTTCTTCCGCTGGTTCTTCGACGTGCCGAAGCGCGAGCGCAAGCGCGAGACCAGCAGCCTGGGCTCTGGTGTGATCGTCGACGCCCGCGCTGGCCTCGTGCTGACCAACCACCACGTCATCGACAAGGCGGACGAGATCCACGTCACGCTGAAGGACGGCCGCAAGCTCAAGGCCAAGCTCGTCGGCAGCGATTCCGAGACGGACATTGCGGTCCTGCGGATCCCCAGCGAGCGCCTGACCGCGCTGCCGATCGCCAACTCGGACGAGCTGCGCGTCGGAGACTTCGTCGTCGCGATCGGCAACCCCTTCGGCCTCGGCCAGACCGTTACCTCGGGCATCGTCAGCGCGCTCGGCCGCACGGGCCTGGGCATCGAGGGCTACGAGAACTTCATCCAGACGGACGCCTCGATCAACCCCGGCAACTCGGGAGGCCCGCTCGTCAACCTGCGGGGCGAGCTGGTGGGCATCAACACCGCGATCCTCGCGCCGAGCGGCGGCAACGTCGGCATCGGCTTCGCCATCCCCGCGAACATGGCCAACGCCATCAAGGAGCAGATCCTCGAGCACGGCGAGGTGCGGCGCGGGCTGTTCGGAGTGAGCGCGCAGGACCTCACCCCGGACCTCGCGCAGGCTCTCGACCTGGGCATGCAGAGCGGCGCCGTGATCGCCAAGATCGAGCCGAACAGCTCGGCCGCGCGCGCGGGGCTGACCGTCGGCGACGTGGTGGTGCGGGTGAACGGCCGCGAGGTCGGCAGCGGCGCGGACCTGCGCAACCACCTCGGCCTGTTGCGGGTCGGCAGCAAGGTGGAGCTGACCGTCATACGCGACGGCCGCACGCTCGACCTCGCGGCACGGCTCGCCGACCCGTACGACAACTTCGTCAAAGGGCGCAGCGTCGCGCGGCTGTTCGACGGCGCCATGCTCGGCAATACCGTCGACGAGTCGCCGCTCGGCCGGCTCGAGGCGGTGGCGGTGGGCCGCGTCGAGCCCGACAGTGCGGCCTTCACGATGGGCCTGCGCGAGGGCGACGTGATCCTCGAGGCGAACAAGCAGCGGGTGCGCAGCGTCGAGCAGCTCACGCGGCTCGCGCAGAGCGACGGCGTGCAGATGCTGCGCCTGCGGCGCGGCGATCAGCTGCTCCTGGTGATGGCGCGGCGGTAGGCGGCAAATTGGTGGGAGCGCCGTCCTCGGCGCGATTGCGCGGTAGTCGCAAAACCAACGTCTAATCGCGGCCAGGAGGCCGCTCCCACCGGGGGAGCCGCACCACCAGGGACACCACACGGTGCACTGCTGACTCTCGAGCGCGCAACCTCATGGGGCGGGCCGTGCCCGCCGCGGCCACGCCGCCGATCAGCCGATCCCAGACGTGTCCGTATCGCCACCCGCGCCGCTGCCGGGCCGCCGCGGGTCGCCCGACCGCCGCCGGTTGCGGGCCTTGGCGAGGATGTTGGTGAGGCTCCGCGCCAGGCTCGTGCACGCGCGTACCTGGGCGGTCTGGTAGGTCGTCGCCGGGTGCCGGCCGACCAGCGCCACCTGCGCTTCGAGGAAAGCGATGTCGGCCTCGAGCCCCGACTCGGTGAATCGGAGCCCGCGGCGCTCGCCGCCGTCCTGATTGTCTTCCATCGCCCGCAACCCTCCGTTGCCAGCAGCATCGTATCGCGGCCTGGAGGCCACTCGCACCAAGCCGTGCCAGCCGTCAACCGGTTGCGGTACCGTCCTCGGCGCGATTGTGGGAGCGCCGTCCTCGGCGCGATTCTCATCGCACCGGGAGGCCGCTCACCCGACCGGCGCCCTGGAGATGCATAGGGCGGCCCGTGGCCGCCGGTCAATGGTGCGCGCGGCGCGCCCTATGGGGTGGGAAATCCCCATCGGCGCCATCCAGCTATCAGACACCCATCCAATCTCCTCGCTCGCCCTTGCATTCCCGACTGCTGTGCTAGGCTCTTTTTCACGCTCCGCGCCGGAGCTCTCGAATAGGCCGACCGTCCGAAAGCAATGAGCGCCCTCCTCGACCTGCTCCGCTCCACCTCGGCCTATTCCGGCGGCAACGCCGCCTTCATCGAGGCGCTCTACGAGCGCTACCTGCAGGACCCCGCGAGCGTCGACCCCGCCTGGCGCGGCCACTTCGAGGCCCTGCAGCGCGACGCGCCGCGCCCGTCCGCCGACGTCCCCCACGAGCCGGTGCGGGCCAACTTCGCGCGGCTGGCCCGCGAGCGGCGGGCGGCGGTCCCGGCGTCCGTCTGCCTGTCGCCGATGGCGGCGGAGAAGCAGGCCGCGGTGCTGCGCCTGATCAACGCCTACCGCGTGCGCGGCCACCAGCACGCCCGGCTCGACCCGCTCGGCCTGAGCCGGCGCGAGGAGGTGCCCGACCTCGACCCCGCCTTCCACCACCTCGGCGCGGCCGACATGGAGACGGTGTTCAACACCGGCTCGCTGTACGCGCCGGACCGCATGAAGCTGGTCGACATCATCGACCTCGTCCAGCAGGTGTACTGCGGCACGCTCGGCTCCGAGTACATGCACATCACCGACACCGCGCAGAAGCGGTGGATCCAGAAGCGCCTCGAAGGCTACCGCGGCCGGCCGGAGATGACCGACGAGCAGCGGCTCTGGCTGCTCACGATGCTGACGAGCGCCGAGGGGCTCGAGAAGTACCTGCACACGCGCTACGTCGGGCAGAAGCGCTTCTCGCTCGAGGGCGGCGACGCGCTGATCCCGCTGCTCGACGAGCTGATCCAGCGCGCCGGCACCAAGGGCGTCGAGGAGGTCGTCATCGGCATGGCGCACCGCGGCCGCCTCAACGTGCTGACCAACATCCTCGGCAAGCCGCCCGAGGTGCTGTTCGCGGAGTTCGAGGGGCGCCCGCGGCGGCGCGGCATCATGTCGTCCGGCGACGTGAAGTACCACATGGGCTTCTCGTGCGACCTCGATACCCCGGGCGGCATCGTCCACGTCGCACTCGGCTTCAACCCCTCGCACCTCGAGATCATCGGTCCGGTGATCGAGGGCTCGGTGCGCGCCCGCCAGCACCGCCGCCACGACACCAGAGGCGAGCACGTGCTGCCGGTGATCCTGCACGGCGACGCGGCGTTCGCCGGCCAGGGCGTCGTCATGGAGACCTTCAACATGTCGCAGTCCCGCGGCTACGGGACGGGCGGCAGCGTGCACATCGTCATCAACAACCAGATCGGCTTCACCACCAGCAACCCGCTCGACAGCCGCTCGACCCTGTACTGCACGGACGTCGGCAAGATGGTGCAGACGCCGATCTTCCACGTGAACGGCGACGACCCGGAGGGGGTGATCTTCGCCACCCGCATCGCCTTCGATTTCCGCAACCAGTTCCACAAGGACGTGATCATCGATCTCGTCTGCTACCGCCGGCACGGCCACAACGAGGCCGACGAGCCGGCCGTGACGCAGCCGGCCATGTACCAGAAGATCCGCCGTCACCCGACGGTGCGGGCGCTGTATGGCCAGCAGCTGGCGGCCGCTGGCCTGGTCACACCCGAGCAGGTGACGACCATGGTCGAGGACTACCGCGCCTCGCTCGAGGAGGGCGTGGTGCGGGCGCGGCCGGTGCTGTGCGCGCTCGAGAAGCCGTACCACGTCGACTGGCATCCCTTCCACGGCACGCGCTGGGACCACCCCGCGCACACCGGCTTCGACCCCGAGCACTTCCGCGCGCTCGCCCTGCGACTCGCCGAACTGCCGCCCGGCTTCGAGCCGCACGCCCGCGTGCAGAAGATCGTCGAGGACCGCCGCAAGATGGCGAGCGGCGATCAGCTCGCCGACTGGGGCTTCGCCGAGACCATGGCCTACGCGACGCTGCTCGACCAGGGCCACCCGATCCGCCTGTCGGGCCAGGACGCCGGGCGCGGCACCTTCTTCCACCGCCACGCGGTGCTGCACGACCAGCGCACCGGCGAAGGCTACGTCCCGCTGCGCCACGTGCGTCCCGACCAGCCGGACTTCGCGGTGATCGACTCGCTGCTGTCCGAGGAGGCGGTGCTCGCCTTCGAGTACGGCTACGCGACCGCGGAGCCGCACATCCTGACGCTGTGGGAGGCGCAGTTCGGCGACTTCGCCAACAACGCGCAGGTGGTCATCGACCAGTTCATCTCCTCGGCCGGCGCGAAGTGGGGCCTGTACTGCGGCCTGGTGATGCTGCTGCCGCACGGCTACGAGGGCCAGGGGCCCGAGCACTCCTCCGGGCGCATCGAGCGCTACCTGCAGCTGTGCGCCGAGCACAACATGCAGGTGTGCGTGCCGAGCACGCCGGCGCAGATCTTCCACCTGCTGCGCCGGCAGATGCGCAGGCCCTACCGCCGCCCGCTGATCGCGTTCACGCCCAAAAGCCTGCTGCGCCACCGGCTCGCCACCTCGACGCTCGACGAGCTGTGCCGCGGCGCCTTCCAGCCGGTGATCGACGAGATCGACGCGATCGACCCGCAGGCGGTCACCCAGATCGTGCTGTGCGCGGGCAAGGTCTACTTCGACCTGCTCGAGGCGCGCCGCACCCGCTCGGTACAGAACGTTGCGATCGTGCGCGTCGAGCAGCTCTATCCCTTCCCGCGCGACCAGCTCGCGCTCGTCCTCGCGCGCTACCCCAATGCGCGCACCCTGGCCTGGTGCCAGGAGGAGCCGCAGAACCAGGGCGCCTGGGACCAGATCAAGCACCGCATCCGGCGCCAGCTCGCCGACAGCCAGCGGCTCTACTACGTCGGCCGCGCCGCGGCCGCGGCGCCCTCGACCGGCTACCGCGAGCTGCACGTCGCCGAGCAGGAGCGCCTGATCGACGAGGCCCTCACCGGCAACTTCAACCCCACCATGAACAGCAGGATCCCCGCATGAGCATCGAAGTCCGCGTGCCGGCGCTGCCCGAGTCCGTTGCCGACGCCACCGTCCTGTCCTGGCACAAGAAGCCTGGCGACGCGGTCCGGCGCGACGAGAACCTCGTCGACCTCGAGACCGACAAGGTGGTGCTCGAGGTGCCGGCCCCGGCCGACGGCGTGCTCGGCGAGATCCTCTGCAAGGAGGGCGACACGGTGCAGGCCGACGCGCTGCTCGCGACGCTCGGCGACGGCTCGGCGGAGCGGGAGACGCCGTCGGCGCGCTTCGAGAAGCCGGCTGCAACGGCTGCAGCCGCCACGGAGGCTCCGGCCGCCGAGGGCGAGCCGGTCCTGACGCCCGCGGTGCGGCGCCTGATCAAGGAGTTCAATCTCGACCCGCGCGATATCCGCGGCACTGGCCGGGACGGGCGGATCCTCAAGTCCGACGTGATGAGCTACCTCGACGCCCGCGAGCCGAGCGAGACGGACCAGGAGCTCTCCGCGCTCGCGCCCGTACAGGAAGGCCCTGCGGGCGTCGCGGCGACGCCGGCCGGCGCGCGCCCGGAACAGCGCGTGCCGATGACGCGGCTGCGCGCGCGCATCGCCGAGCGTCTCGTCCAGGCGCAGCACACTGCCGCGATCCTCACTACCTTCAACGAGGTGAACCTGCTGGCGGTGCAGGACCTGCGCAAGAAGTACCAGGACCGCTTCGAGAAGGAGCACGACATCCGCATCGGCTTCATGTCGTTCTTCGTCAAGGCGGTGGTGGAGGCGCTGAAGCGGTTCCCGGTGGTGAACGCCTCGGTCGACGGCAGCGACATCGTCTACCACGGCTACTACGACATCGGCATCGCGGTCGGCTCGCCGCGCGGCCTGGTCGTGCCCATCCTGCGCGATGCCGACCAGCTCTCGTTCGCCGAGATCGAGAAGGCGATCAAGACCTTCGGCAAGAAGGCGCAGGACGGCACGCTGAGCTACGACGAGCTGACGGGCGGCACCTTCACCATCTCCAACGGCGGCGTGTACGGCTCGATGCTGTCGACGCCGATCCTCAACCCGCCGCAGAGCGCGATCCTCGGGATGCACAACATCGTCGACCGGCCGGTGGTCGAGAACGGCCAGATCGTCATCCGGCCGATGATGTACGTCGCGCTCTCCTACGACCACCGCATCATCGACGGCCGCGAGGCGGTGAGCTTCCTGGTCGCGGTGAAGCAGGCGCTGGAGGATCCGGCGCGGTTGTTGCTGCAGATCTGACTAAAGGCTCGACTGATGACCACCATCCACCAGGAAGACTTCGTCCAGAGCATCGCCGACGCGCTGCAGTTCATCTCCTATTACCACCCGCTCGACTACATCCAGGCGCTCGGCCGTGCTTACGAGCGCGAGCAGTCGCCCGCGGCGAAGGACGCGATGGCGCAGATCCTGGTCAACTCG
>Ga0208980_10000994_pt1 | contig 16915 bp, 15 predicted proteins | sample WetSurMetagenome_3_FD_187993 | JGI IMG/M metagenome (GOLD analysis project Ga0208980, IMG submission 187993) | Wetland microbial communities from Twitchell Island in the Sacramento Delta, sample from surface sediment Aug2011 Site A1 Bulk (version 2) | ecosystem: Environmental > Aquatic > Marine... | reverse complement strand
CTGCCCACCGTTTCTTTGCGCATGAACCGGCAGAGCAAGAATGCCCAGAGAATTGCCGAAATCCTGGCGACCCACAGGAAAATCGCGAAAATCAACTACCCCACGCTGTTCGACGACCCCGAGCAGATCCGCATCCGGGACGTTCAATGCCAGTTTCCGGGCGCCATTTTTTCCATCATGCTGAAGGGAGGAAAGCGCGCCGCATTCGATTTTCTCCGGAACCTCCAGATAGGCCGGAACGCCGTAAGCCTCGGAGGCGTGGAAACGCTGGTGAGCCATCCGGCAACAACGACTCATTCCGAGATGAGCGCCGCGGACAAAAAAACTCTCGGCGTTGATGAATCGCTTGTCCGGGTTTCCATCGGCATTGAGGACTGGCGCGACCTGCTGCATGATTTTCATCAGGCGCTGGACGCCATTGCGGAGTGACGGCATAGGGGAAATCCCGTGAAAGGCAGCGTACGGATCATGCGGAGCAGTCTGTTTCTGCTATTTGCCCTCAACGCCTTTCTTGCGCGGGGAGCGGATGCCGGCAGCTACCAGTTGATCGGCAAAATCACCCAGCCCGACAGGGAGTTTACCAAGGCCACCCGTCCGCTGGTTTTTTTGGATGGTACGCACATTCCGTTTGCTTCTCAAACGCGGGCTGATTTGTCGGGAAAATTCAAATTCAAAGACCTGCATGCCGACCTGTTCACTTTGATCGTGTATATTCCGCGCTCCGGCGAATATGCGCGCACCGTGGAGGTGAGCCGCGCGCTTGCGGATTCCAGGAAACGTATTTTTGTGGAAGTAATTTTCCAACCCAGCCTCGCGAGCAAATCCTACCAGAAAGTCTCTTCGTCCCGGCTTTCCATACCCGACAAGGCCTTGCGGGAGTGCGAAAAAGCGAACAGGAAAATGCAAAACCGCGATGCTGCAGGAGCGTTTGAACACCTGAAGAAGGCGGTTGAAATCGCCCCGCAATACGTCGATGCCTGGAATAATCTCGGCGCCCTGGCCTATAAATCGCACCAGTTTGCCCTCGCGGAAACGTATTTCCGGGAGGCGTTGAAGCATGAACCCGACTATTACCCGTCGCTGGTAAATCTGGGCGGCGCTTTGCTCACGCAGGGAAAGATACAGGATTCTCTGCCCTGGAATCTGGCTGCATTACAGGCAAGGCCCGACGACGCGCTGGCTCATTCGCAGCTGGGTCTGAACTACTATTACATGGGCCGAATGGATGAAGCCGAAAAGTATCTGAAGCAGGCGACTGTTTTGGATCCCGGGCATTTTTCTTACCCGCAACTGGCGCTGGCCGACATTTACATCAGGAGCGGAGATTCTGCGTCCGCGGCACGCATGCTGCAGCAGTTCCTGGATCTGCACCCGGACGCAGGAGAGGCGCCCGCCGTCCGGAAACAAATCCAGCAATTGGGGCTGAAATAAAACGAATCTCCTATCCCTCATACGCTGCATCATATCTGTCGAAAAGCCGCCCCAGCCACAAAATGAATGCGCTCGCTTCCAGAAGCAGTGTCAGCGACGCCGCCGTTGCGGCGGGAATCAGGATAGGCATTCCCATGGCCCGGTAGCCGGCAAAAAATAATGCGGCAGACAAAAGCATTGCGGGCAGGGCGAAAAGAAGCAGGCACAGAGCTGTCGCGATGGAGGATATAAGTCGCTGCCCCATGGCCTCAACTCCCTGCTGGTGCTCCCGGCCCAGGTGAACCCAGCCGGGGAGAATCAGCACCGTGGCATTCTGAACCAGGATCCCCACAAGGCTGATGGGGGGCAGGAGCAGGGCTGCCGCGAGCCCGATGAATATCCGGTCCCCGAATCCCCATGGGATGGAGCCGGCCGCGGGCAGCAGCCATAAAGCTATGAACAGGGAGGCACACTCCAGGAACCCCAATATTGCTGAGGGAGCAAGCGCCTCACCCAATACAATTCCCCGGCCGTGAATCGGATAGGTCTTCAGAATGTCAAGATTCTTCCAGTCGGTTCTCAAATCCTCGCGGAATACAATGGGGCCCAGCAATATGAAAAAGCCGGCCAGCGCCGCCGCAACAGAACCCACAATTGCAGACGCATTTCCATCCAATAGCGTCTTGACGGCAGCAAGCATTACGAATAACCCTGCAATAAAGACGATGATGCGGCGAAGGCTAAATCTGCCCGCAAGAATCAGGTTCTTCCAATATATGGCGGTGGACGGGGCACCTTCCGCCGCCAGACGGAAAGGGGGTCGCCTGTGCACTCGCCGGATTTCTCCAGAGGCTGTTTTTGCGCCGGAATGCGGCTTGGCCGGCGCAGCGGACGGAAACATCTCGCCCAGCTGCACGCGGCTCAAACGCAGGCAGCCATAAACTGACGCCAGGATCCCAATAGCGGGCAGAAGTCTCAAAGCAAACTGAGCCGGCGCAGACGCCAATGCCGGGCGAACCATCCACTGGAAAGGAAGCAATAAAAATTGCGCAGGGCCGGATCCCGTAATCCGCAAAAACCATGGAATTGCTTCCGCGGGGGCAGGGACACCCGTCTGCCCGGGCTCGGGAAGGAACCACCTGGACCACACGACTGTCGATGCCGCCGCAAAAAACAAAAATCCGAGCATGCCGGCCTGAAGCTTCCACTCCGCCAGGCCGAGCGTCCGCAAAGCCTTTCTCGCCACGAAAATCGCGACACGGCACAGGTACAGGAAGGTATAGACAATCCAAAGCCCCACAAAAAAATACCCGGCATGCGGCGCAAGAGTCCCTGTAGCTGCAACCAGGGTGGTGATGCAGGTGCCGAACAGGATTCCTGGCTGGGCCTTCGCCATATGGTAGTGCAGGAGCGCCTGCCGCGGAATCGGCGCAGGGAAAAGCATCTGGATTTCGGCTTCACTGAAGAGCGCCCGCCGCGCTCCTGGAAGCAGCCATTGAGAGACAACCGCGCCGAACAGAAGAAGAGCAAACGCCGGCTCAGCAATCGGGAAAAAATTCGGATCCGGCGCAAGGTTGGTATGAGGTTCTCGCGAACCATTCCAATGAAACGGATGAAGGAAAACAAAATAAATATAGGCCAGACCAACCAGCAGCGAGATCAGGTATTGCGGCCGTCGCAGCCTTTTTAGCCGGATGGAAACCCGGTTCCTCAGGCTGCAGACCAGCAGAAACAGAAATGCCCGGATCACTTTCCCTGTCCTTCGCTGTCCGGATTACGGGTGACGCGCAGAAAGATCTCTTCCAGGTCGGCACTGCCGCGCAGTTCGGGGAGGCTTCGTGAGATTTCCTCAAGCGACCCGTGGAAGATCTTTCGTCCTTCCTTCAAAATCATTATCCGGCCGCAGATTTCTTCCACCAGGTGAAGCAGATGCGAACTGACAATGACTGCGGCGCCGGCGCGTGCCCGCCCCAGAATCGTCTGCTTCATGCGCCGGATTCCCAGCGGATCCAGGCCAGTCAGTGGTTCGTCGAATACGAGGTTCTCGGGTGAATGAAGCAGCCCGCACGCAATCACCAGTTTTTGTTTCATGCCGCGTGAAAGTTCACCCGGCAGGCTGTCTGTTTGCCCTGTAAGCTCCAGCTCGACGAGCAGGTCCTGAGCCTTTCTCTCGAAATCGGCGACGCCGTAAACCCTGGCGGTGAACTGGAGGTGCTCGAGGACAGTCAGGTGTTCGAACAGGCGGGGCTCATCCGGCATAAAGCCGATGTTGCGCTTCGCGGCAATTGGATTTTTCAGGATCGATTGCCCGTCAATCCGCACATCGCCGCGCGTAGGCGGTATAATCCCCACGATGCAGCGCAAGGTGGTGGTTTTGCCAGCACCATTCGGGCCGACCAGCCCCAGGACTTCGCCAGGTTCGACGCGGAACGACAAATCCTTCACCGCCTCGATGGAATGATAGCTTCTGGCTAATCCGTCAACTTCGATCATAGAAGGCAGGCTGAAGAGTCAGACAGGAAAATCCCATAAAAACCCAATGGACGGCGTTGCACCCAACCGGTTGGGAGATCCACCGGCTCTGCCGGAGGTTGCCAGGCTGTGATTCCGTTCAGTTGCTTCGGTAATTGCCGAATTTCAGATCCACGCCGAAATCTTTCTCCCTGATATGGCGCATGACTGTCTGCAAATCGTCGCGTGAGGGCGAGGAAATGCGCACCTGTTCCCCCTGAATTTCGGCCTGGACTTTTTTAATTCTGAGCTCCTTCACCAGTTTGACGATGCCCCTGGCCGTCTCGATGGGTATGCCCTGCTGCAGGTTCACTTCCTGCGTGACCGTGCCGCCGGCTGCAGGCTGGACCGTGCCCTGCTGCATGTTTTTCAGAGGGACCTGCCGGCGCACCATCTTTTCCTGGATGACGTCCCACACCGCACGCAGTTTGAATTCATCCGGAGCCCGTAAAACTATCTGGTTCTCCGCCCGCCTGAAATCTATATTCACGTTAAGACCTTTGAAATCGTAACGCTGCCGGATTTCCTTCACAGCCTGGTTGACCGCGTTGTCCACCTCCTGCAGGTCACACCCGGTCGTGATGTCAAAGGATTGCGTGATTGCCATTATTTGGCCTCCTTAGGGCGTGCTGGGAGCTGGGGCATTCCTTTGCCGCGCCAGATCCTCGAGAATGGCGCCAAGTTGCTTTATCTCCTCTCCATACCTGGCCCAATCCCCCTGCCTTTGCGCCTGGATGGCCCGGCCGTATGCTTCGCCGGCCTGCTGAATGAGGTTCGGCACGCCCTGCGCAGAGGCAGCCTTCGGCGCAGGCTGTGCCTCCCCGATTTTTCCCTCCAGTCCCTGGCCGGGCTGCAACCCACCTTCGAATATCCTTGCAAGGGATGCCTCGAGTGTTTCCTCCATCGCGATGCGGTTTTCATAAGCGACAATCACGCGTTTCAGTTCGGGGATCTTTCCGCTTGCGGCGCGCAGGTAGAGGGGCCGCACATAAATCAGCGCCTCCTCGATCGGTATGACCAGAAGGTTTCCCTGTATCACCTGGGATCCCCTCTGATCCCAGAGCGAGATCTGCCTTGAAATTTCCGCATCCTGGTTGATGCGGGCGACGATCTGCCGTGGGCCGTAGACCAGCTTCTGCTTGGGGAATCGGTAAACGACCAGTCGCCCGTATTTCTCGCCGTCGCTCCGCGCCACCATCCATGCGGACAGGTTATCCTTGCGACCCGGCGTGTACGGGAGCATCAGTATGAACTCCTCCTTCTTCTCCTGAGGCAGCCGCATGATCGTGTAGTAAGGAGCCATCGGGTTCTCGCTGCCGCCGCCCTCGAGGACAGGGATCTGCCACAGGTCCTCTTTGTTGTAGAAGATCTGCGGCGTAGTCATGTGGTAAACGCTGTAGATATAGGTCTGCACCCTGAAGATATCCTCCGGGTATCTCAAGTGGCTTCGCAGATCCTGGGATATCTCGGAAATCGGGCGGAAAACGCCCGGGAAGATATTCTGGTAAACCTTGATGATGGGATCGTCCGGGTCGGAAACATACATTTCAACCTTGCCATTGTATGCGTCCATGACCATCTTGACGGAGTTCCGGATATAGTTGCCGACACCCCGCGTTGCCTGCGAATACGGGTAGCGGTCCGACCGCGTATATCCGTCCTGGATCCAGAATAGCCGGCCTCCGGAAATGACCACATAAGGGTCCTGATCCAGCAGCAGAAAGGGCGCGAGCCGGCTCATGCGCGTGCGCACATCCCTGTGGTACAGGAACCTGCTTTCCGAAGTGACCAGAGGGGAGAGCACGATATTGACATCGCGGAAATAGAAAGCAAAGAGAAGCTTGCGGAAAAAAGAAAGGACCGGAACTCCCCCGGAACCCTGGTAGGTCGTGTATACGTTTGCTTCTCCCGAGGGGTAATCGAACTCTTTCTGCCCGCTTTTAACAACCGCGTATCCGCGGGTCAGTTCGCCGAAATAGATTTCCGGGCGGTTGATCTGGAAAACCGGGTTTGAGGAGACAGGCGGGATATTCTGAACCAGCAAGACCGGAAGGCCTTCGTTTGTCATGCGGTTCACCGGGCCGACTGCAACCCCATAGCCGTGCGTATAACTCAGGCGCTCGTTGATCCAGTTCCTTTCCGGCAAACCGGCGGAATTCAGCTCCCGCGAGGACAGCATGAACTGCTGAAGCTCGTCGCCCAGCAGGTAACGGTCGTTGTCCACAGAGATGAAATCGTAATAGGTCCGGATTTCCTGGATTTGCTTCAAAGCATCCAGGAGAGGTTCGTGATCCCAAAGGCGGATGCTGTGAATGGTTGCCGCATTATTTTCAATATCCTGGGGCGTGAGCGCTTTGTCGCCCGAAAGATCTCGCTCCTCCACATTGGCAAGCCCATAGGATTGAAGGGTGGCATCTATATTATGCTTGATCTGGGGATTCTCTTTGTCGAGTTCGTTGGGCGATACGATAAATTTCTGGATAAACGCCGGGTAGAGGTTCCCGGCGAACAACGCCACAAAATAAAGCAGCACGGCAGCAATCGCCATCCGATTGCTGGACGCAAAGGCATTGACAATGAACAGAACCGCGCCCGCCAGCGCCACGACCATCAGCAGCGTGAGCATCGGGACGCGGGCGTGAAGATCGGCGTAGTTTGCGCCGGAAAAAATCTCGTGGCTGCCGAAGAGCACCTCGAAGCGGTCCAAGTAGGCGCTGGCGCCAAGGAACAAAAAAACCAGGGACGCCAGGAGCGAGATATGCATGCCCGTGCGTGTCCTGCTTCCGGCATCGTTCAGCTTGCGCCATGCCAACGTTCCTTTGAAATAGTAGAGCGCCAGAACCCCGGCGAGCGCCAGGATGCTCAGAATAATGCCCAGCCGCACCACTTCCCGCATAAGAGGCAATGAGAAGAAGTAGAAGGACACATCCCTTGAAAATACCGGGTCTTTAATATTGAAATCCACGCTGTGCAGCCAGCGCCAGACTTTCTCCCAGCTATTCGCCTCTCCTATTCCTATGAACAGGCCCACCACAGCAGCCACCAGCCCGGATACGCGTCGCACTGTTTCGGGTGAGACGGTATAGGCCGTAATCTGGCCCGTGGGAGTCGGGATTCCTATCTGGATGAGTCCCGGGCCTCTGTTGGCAAACAGGAAATTCAGGTAGAGGAACAGGAAAGCTATCAGCAGGATTCCCGACCCGAGCATGCTTTTAGCGTAGAGTGCTGTTGTGAAGATGGCCGTCTTGCCCAGCTCCAGGAACCAAAGGTAGTCGAAATACATCTCCACTGCAAAGGTCAGGCCGCCGAGCAGCACGAAAAGCGCGACCAGGAAAATTATCAAGGTGATTCTTTTGTGCATGGTTCCCTCTATCCTGCGCATGCGCCGGCAAATGCGACGCATGGCAATTCAGGCTGCCCGATACATGCAGCCCGAGTTCCGTTGAAATGCCTACTGCAGAACATTGGGCGGGACCGAGGACGTGCCCGCACTGTGAATCTGATTTTGGGGCCTGCCGTGCCGGAAAACGGCGTTCCGTGCTCCGTTGCCGCACCCTGCATCGAGTCCACGCTGTTATAATAATGACAACGCCGACAATAAAGCAACCTTTGATACTCCCCTTTCGGCCCGCATCCCCCCGGGTTTCGGCCGGAATGCGTTAAGCCGGGGCCTGCTTGAAGGAGGGCGACGGGAAGGCTCCCGGCGTATTCGCTCCGCGGCAGTTCCCAGGGCACAACTGCAGTCGCGGAATGTTTGATTAAAGCGAACGCCGGGTGCGAATCCCTTGCCATATACGTTTTGCGGATCGATGCAGTCATTTTTAAGGCCGAATGATTCGTCGTTTGCTAATATAGATAGCTGCGCCGGGAGTGTCGGCCGTTCTCGGGGAGGCAAGATCTGTGACCAGCACCCAGCATGAAGTCCGCAATCAGCCTGGCGATCGGCAACACGGCAAAATTCAGAAGAAGGTCTGGATCAAGGCCTCCGCGGATGTCGTCTTTAAGGCTTTGACGAACGCCAAGGATCTCGTGCGGTGGTTCTGCGATCGCGCCAGCTGCAATGCCCGAGAGGGCGGTGAGTTTATCGCGCACTGGCGAACCCGGAAATCCAGCCAGAAAGGCAGCGCGGTATTCACGCGCATCGTACCCGGCAAAGAGCTGGAGCTCCGCTGGATTGACGACGGCCGCGGAACGCAGCCGGAACATTCCGGGCATACCCTCAGCTACGAGATTCGACGCAAATCGGGCATGACAGAGGTCGTCATGCTGGACACGGACGATTCGGTGCCCGACGAAGAAACCTATTCGTTCCTGGACCAGGGCTGGAATTCGGTGCTGCTAGAACTGAAGGACTATTGCGAACGCAAGGAACGCTCCCTCCGGCTGCGAAGCCGAGCCAAATCGCGTCCGTAATCTCCGGCAAAGCCGCAAGCTTGACGGTGAGCCGCTCCCTTCAACAACAGGATCTCCATGGATTCCTTCGGCGGAACCTTTGCCCTATTCAAGCGTCGGCGTTCCTCAGCGCTAGAGTCGGCGTACGTCAGCGTTACCGAAACATGTTTAGGAGCTTGCAATTAGGAGCCGGCTTCTGGTAGGATTCCCGTCGCAAGCAGTCTGGCACACAGATTTTGAGGGAGGAGCTCATGCGGAAAGTTCCCTTGGGGGAATCGCTGCGGATAATTGCACAAGGATCCATGAACTGGTTTGCGCACCGGCCCGTTGTGGTTTCTTTCGAGGTTACAAACTCCTGCACCTGCTACTGCAAGCATTGCGATCATGGGGGTCCCAAAGACACCGCGCGCGATTTGAAGCCGTCGGAGTATCGCAAATACATGGAGGTGCTCTGCCCGCCGGTCGTCCAGGTGTCCGGTGGTGAGCCTCTGATGCGCCCGGACCTGACCGAAATCATCCAAAACATTAAATCGGGTTCCGGACTTCCCTACCTGATCCTGGTTTCGAACTGGTCCCATATGACCGAGCGGCGCTACGTGGAGTTGCGGCGCGCCGGAGTCGACGAGTTCTGCGTCAGCCTGGATTTCCCCGACGAGCGCCACGACGATTTCCGCGGCCTGCCCGGGCTCTACCGCCACCTCAACCGTCTCGTTCCAAAAGTCGCCGCGCTGGGCTACGATGACATCGTGCTCAATAACTGCATTACGGCAGCCAACGTCGAGGAAATCAACGCAATCGCCGACAAAGCAGCCGAATGGGGTGTGAACCTCAACTACAGCGCCTATTCGCCCAAGCGCACGGGATGCCGCGACTATTTCCTGAACACAAAAGGGCAGCTGGCCACTCTCGAAAAAGGCCTGGAGCGCATCAAGCAGCGCATGGATAAATCCCATTGGATTACCAACAACGAATCCACGCTGGAAGCGACCTACCGCTATTTCGCCAGAGGCGGCGCTCCATCCTGCAAGGCCGGTCTCCGATGGCTTGTTGTGACCAGCGACGGGGCGCTTCAGCCGTGCTCGATGCAGTTTAAGCGCTACGCCCTCCACGAACAGGCCCGCATGATCCGCGAATTCACGCAACAGAACACATGCGACCAGTGTTATGTTTCGATCCGCTCCTATCTGGACAAAACTTTTCCGCAGCTGGTGCGGGAAAATGTCACGGAATTTTTCTCATTCAAATCCCGCTCGACCAACGGCTGTGCGGCATCGGTTTGAAATTCCATTCGTGGAATTCAGCGCATTTCCTTTCTGCTATGAATTATTTTCATGAGTGAAGCTTCGCCCCAATGCCGCCGTGTGCTAAGCTGTTTGCGTAAAAGCCGATAATTCTGTGAAGCTTCTGGAGGCGCGATGAAAAAACTGTTGCTTCTTGCCATCTTAGGGTGTCTCAGCATGTCCGCGCTGGCTGTGGCCAGCGACGTTAATGACCGCGTGGTCCGTGCAGCGCTAGTGATGAAGCAAATTTCCGAAACACCGGATAAGGGTATTCCTCAGGATCTGCTGAACAAATGCGCTTGTGTGGCGATCATTCCGGGCATGAAAAAAGGCGGTTTCATTTTTGGCGCTAACTACGGCAAGGGCGTTATGTCCTGCAGAACCAACATGGGCGAAGGACCATGGAGCGCGCCTTCCATGCTTCAACTTCACGGCGGGAGTTTCGGGCTTCAAATCGGAGGGGAATCCGTCGACCTGATCTTCGTTATCATGAACCTCGGCGGCATCGAAAGCCTGCTGAACAGCAAATTCACGCTGGGGGCGGATGCCTCCGTGGCGGCCGGACCGGTCGGCAGGACTGCGGCGGCCGAAATCGACGCGTGGATTTCGGCGAAAATTCTCGCCTATTCAAGGGCGCGCGGCCTGTTTGGAGGATTGGTCGTCAAAGGAGGATCGGTCCGGCCCGACAAGGACGCCAACTTTGTCCTGTACGGCAAACAGGTCGAACCCCGGGATATTCTGCTCCGACCGACGGAATCGGTGCCCAAAGATGCCAAAATCCTGCTGGATGAACTGACCCGGATCAGCCCTGCCCGAAAAACCGACTGACCTTTCCCGGGTGGGAATTGAGGCTCAGGATTTGGGCCCGCAGTTCAGGTCATAGATTATTTTAAGCCCCAGCAGCGCCAGCCACGGCTCTATGATATCGATGCTCCGGGTCTCCTTGGCGATAAGCTCCACGAGCGCGCCTGTCCCGACGGTTTTCATCTCCGGGCCGAGTTCTGCCCTGAAGCGCGCCACCATCCCATCCACCAGCCCGACATAGCCGTAGAGAAGGCCCGACTGCAGCGAATGCACGGTGTTCCGGCCGATGGCGGAAGGAGGGCGCGTAATTTCGACTCGAGGGAGCTTGGCTGCACGCTTGAACAAAGCATCCGAGCCGATGCCTATGCCCGGTGCAATGGCGCCTCCCAGGTACTCGCCATCCGCGGAAATGGCATCGAATATGGTGGCTGTCCCAAAATCCACGATGCAGGCCGGCCCCTTATAAATGCGGCGTACTGCCGCAGCCTGGACCACCCGATCGGCTCCAACCTGCTTGGGATCCTCGTAGCGCAGCGCTATCCCGGTCCGGGTCCCCGCATCCACGATCAGGGGAGCGACATTGAGATAGTTTTTGCAGGCCTGCTCGAAGGTCCCGGTCAGCGGAGGGACCGAGGAGACCACGGCAATGCCATGGATCTCTCCGGACCGGACTCCGGCACCTTCGAGAAGCTGAATCAGGAGTATTCCATATTCGTCCGATGTCCGTTCATTATCCGATGCGAGCCTCCAGCGCGGGCCCAGCTTTTCGGTTTTATACAGTCCCAACGTAATGCTAGTGTTTCCTATGTCCGCGGCAAGCAGCATGGAGTGCCTCCCTCAAAGAAGGATATTGTCGATAAGGCGCGTTTTGCCGATCCTCACGGCCAGCGAGAGCAGAATCCCATTTTTGATCGAATCGAGTTCCCGCAGGGTTATAGGATCCGCGGCGGAAACATAGGAAAGATCGGCCAGCGGCTCCGAACCGATGACAGAACGCATGGCTGCCCGCAGGACCTCCGCATCGCGTTCCCCGTCGTCGTACTTCTCTTTCGCAGCCGACAGGGCTTTATACAGAACCACGGCCGCCTTTCTTTCCGAAGGGCTTAAATACGCATTTCGGCTGCTCAGCGCCAGCCCATCCGGCTCGCGCACGGTCGGGCACACAACAAGCTCCACCGGATAGTCAAGATCCAGTACCATGCGTTTGAGTACGGCGACCTGCTGTGCATCCTTCTGGCCGAAATAGGCTTTGTCCGGCCTGAAACAATTGAAGAGTTTTGCCACGACCGTGGTTACGCCGCGGAAATGACCGGGACGGCATTTGCCTTCCAGCGGCTCGGATACTTCCCCTACCGTGATCCAGGTCTGGTATCCCGCCGGATACACCGATTTCGCGGTCGGGGTCCACACAACATCCACGCCCGATTTTTCCAGCAGTTTCAGGTCTGCATCGAGGCTGCGGGGGTATCGGGCGAAATCCTCCGTGGGGCCAAATTGCGCCGGGTTGACAAAGATGCTTACTCCCACATGGCTGCATTCGTTCCTCGCCCGCTTGACGAGGGAGACATGGCCGGCATGCAATGCGCCCATCGTCGGAACAAGGCCGAACGTTCCCTCCATGGATTTCCGGATTTGCCTGAGATCCGATAGGCTGTCTGTTATGCGCATGATTGTGGGTCTCTCCTGTCGGAATGAACTGCAGCCTTCACGAGCTTCCAGAGTACGGAGTTGACCGGAGCCGGGATCCCCTGACGCCTGGCTTCCTCCACAACTGCACCGTTGATCGCGTCGCATTCTGTCGGCGCTCCCCGCAACACATCCTGGAGCATGGACGATCGATTGCCGGCGGTCCGCCGGGCAACCTCCTGGACGCGCTCCGCCGTGTTCAGGAACGGCAACACGATCCCTTTCGCCCGGGCTGCTGCGGCGCATTCTTCCGCCGCCAGAATCATCAACCCGGCGGCGTCCGGCCTCCTAAGAAGTTCGCCGTTAGGGACCCGCAGAATTGCCGTGAGCGCATTGATCCCGCAGCTAACGGCCAGTTTGCCCCACAAAAGGCCTTCAGCCTCGTTGGGGCTGCACGCATAGCATTCAAAGCCCGCGCTGCAGAGCAGGTCCACAACCCGGCCGGGCGCAACCACATGGGTCGGGCCCGAGCCGCCGGTGCGCACGTGGCCCGGACCGAGCAGTGTCGCCCCCTCGGCCGTGGTTCCGGGAAAGGCTCTCGCTCCGAGCGCCTCGACGTTTCCCAGCCCATTCTGCAGGGATATGGCCAAACCGCCGGGGCTCAGGTAGGCCGCAAGCCAGTCAGCAACCTCACGGGTTTGCCAGGCTTTGACAAGGACGATCGCAAGTTCTGCCGGCACGATGTGCTCGCCGGGATAATCCGCCCGAACACGGATCGTTCGGGACCCGGCCCCATCCTCGAACAGGATTCCTTGCTCCCTGATTGCCTCTATCCCTTCCACCCATCCGTCGACGAGCACAACCTCGGCCACCCCGGCCAGACGGGAGGCAAAAAGGCAGGACATGGCGCCGGCGCCGAAGAGTACGACTTTCATTTCGTCCCCGCCGGCGCCTAATGATACCTTGTTTCGATGTTTTCTCCGGAATCGATACCGCGCTCCAGCATTTCGAGTTCCTGGATGAGGTCGCGAAGAGTTTGCGCGTCCATGGAACTGGCATGCTCCGGCGCCGGAAATCGGCGCTCCTTTACATCATCGATGTAGCTACGGAATGCCCGCTCCATTTCAGAGAAGAGATCGGCATATTTTTTTACGAAGCCTGGAGTGAAGCGGTCGAACAACCCAAGGACATCGTGCGTGACCAGGACCTGACCGTCGCACCCGATTCCGGCGCCTATGCCGATAACCGGGATGGAAAGCCGTTTGGATATCAGCCCGGCCACCTCGGCAGGAACGGATTCCAGGACGATGGCATAACATCCCGCGTCCTCCAGGATCAGCGCATCCTCAATCAGCACTCGAGCGCTTTCCCTGGAGGTCGCCTGGACTTTCCATCCGCCCAGCTTGTGCACGCTTTGGGGCGTGAGGCCCAAGTGGCCCATCACCGGGATGCCCGCGGAAATGATATTTTTGACGACAGGCACTCTTTCCCGGCCGCCTTCCAGTTTGACGGCATCCACGCCTCCCTTCTGCATCAGGTTTCCCGCGTTGCGCAGCGCATCGGAGATTGAAATATGATAGGACATGAACGGCATGTCGCTGACCAGATGGGCACGGGAGGCGCCGCGCGCTACGGCGCGGCAGTGGTGAATCATATCCTGCATGGTAACCGGGATAGTATTTTCATACCCCAGCACCACCATGCCGAGCGAGTCTCCAACCAGTATGCCGTCAATTCCGGATCGATCCAGGGCAACCGCGGTCGGGAAATCATAGGCCGTCAGGAAGGTGATAGGCTCCCCGCGTTTTTTCTTGGATTGCAGGGAATGGATGCTGACTTTGCCCCGGGATGGGGGTGAAGCGGACGAGTTAGGCATGGCTATCTTCTCCGTTCGAGTAAGATGCCTGTCATGGGCCCTATAAGGAATCAAACAGGCAACGCCGTCCCGGTCCTGAGCGGATCCAGGCGGTAAGCATTATTTTATTAGAGTGGACAAATTTTGAAAAGCCCAAACCTGGTTTTAATGTTCCGGCTGTCTTTCGGAGTTTTCGCGGCAGCAGGCAAGAAATGCCGGTTAAGTCCCCGGCTTCGGGTGTGATATTGTACTGTCCCGTGGATTTTCGAAAAGCTGCGCTGCGAAAGCATCCGGGGTGGGAACGAGCGGGCCGGAAGCCTGGGATAGGATGCGGCATCGGAAGCCCTGCAGGAAATAGCACGTGAGAGATAGGAGCGGATCATGAAGGCACTGGTTAAAAAGGAATCGAAGCCCGGCCTGTGGCTGCAGGACGTGCCCGAGCCCAAAATCGGCATCAATGATATTTTAATCCGGGTGGACCGCACGGGGATCTGTGGAACAGACTTTCATATTTATGAATGGAATGCATGGGCGCAGCGGACGATCCCGATCCCGCTGGTCGTAGGACATGAGTTTGTCGGCGAGATCCTGGAAGTGGGATCCAATGTCGCCGATTTTCGCCCGGGCAGCATCGTCAGCGCCGAAGGGCATGTAGTCTGCGGCCGCTGCCGCAACTGTCTTGCCGGCCGCCGCCATTTGTGCAGGGACACCCGGGGCATCGGGGTGAATCGTCCCGGAGCCTTTGCCGAATACATATCCGTGCCGGTCACAAACGTCTGGCACCACAAGGAGGACATCGACCGCGACGTGGCGTCCATCTTTGATCCTTTCGGGAATGCGGTCCACACGGCATTATCGTTCAACGTGCTGGGCGAAGACGTGCTGATCACCGGAGCCGGCCCGATCGGGATCATGGCTGCCGCGGTGGTCAAGCATGCGGGAGCGCGCTATGTGGTCATTACGGATTTGAACGATTATCGTCTGGAACTGGCCCGCAAAATCGGGGTCACGCTCGCGCACAATGTCCGGGACGGCAAGATCGCCGACGTGCAGAAAAAGCTGGGCATGAAAGAAGGCTTCGATGTGGGGCTTGAAATGTCGGGCAGTTCCGCCGCTTTCTACGAGATGATCGAAAACATGTGTCATGGCGGCAAAATCGCCATGCTGGGGATTCCATCGGGAACCTTGGAGATTAACTGGAACACGGTCATTTTCAACATGCTGACCATCAAGGGGATCTATGGGCGCGAGATGTATGAAACCTGGTACAAGATGACGGTGATGCTCGAGAGCGGCCTCGACATTAAGCCTGTTATTACCCACCGCTTCCATTATACGGAGTTCGAAAAGGGATTCGAGGTGATGAAAACCGGACAATCCGGCAAGGTGGTTCTCAACTGGGCCTGACCGGCTTTTCCGCTCTGCGCGACTTGTCCAGGGGCGGCCGGCCGCCCTTTGGCAATCCGGAGTCAATTAATTTTGCCCGAACCTCAGTCAATGCATTGACAACGGCGCGCTATATTGTTAGCTTAATGCCGCGCCATTGCTCCTCAGTAGCTCAATGGTAGAGCATTCGGCTGTTAACCGAAGGGTTGTAGGTTCGAGTCCTACCTGAGGAGCCAGAATATTTCCCTCTCTTGCCTGTTTTCAAACATTTAGCATGACATCTAATTCGGCATACCACAGCCAGTACCACATTTTATCGTGAATGCATTTGAACCCCAGGACACCGCCCGGCACCAGCCGAATCCTCCGATGCGAATCCATCTTCTTAAGGTGGCAATACATACGGTTAGTGCTATGAGGATTTACGTTTTGAAATAAATGACAACGTGTTCAAATACAACAAGTTGCGCCAGATCGTTTCTTCATCGGGAGTGCAATAAAAATTATGCATTTTACATATTATGCGGGCTGCATTTTGGCACACGAGGCAGGCTGAGAATACACTTTCGGATTATAGATTTAACAGTCGGCCTTCATTTGAGCGCAACAAAATCATCCACCGGAAAAGCAGGATGGTGGCTTTTATGAACGGTTTTCCAGTGAAGCGATTCCGGAAAGCACTATAGGTTTATGATCCGGGAATTCCGCCATAATAGTTAGCTTGCCACCCATAGCTTCGATGTAACTTCTAAGGGTGGAAAGAAGCAAGTCGCTCCGTTGTTCGAGTTTACAGATCTGGTCCTGCCCTACTCCCAAGCTTTCCGCCAATCGCTGTTGGGTGAGTTTGTGAGCTTTGCGCAATTCGCGGAGTGTCATTTCTTCTGCAATCAGTTCTTTAGCTCGATCAGAAATTCTTTTCCGCCGATCGGGGCTCATTGCTATCCGAATACGTTCCAAATTGTTCATGGTTGTTTCCTATCCTTCTTCCTTCAGGGCGGAGCAGTGCGCGTCGAAACGCTTATCAGCCTTTGCAATCAGCTGTTTGTAAAAGCGGCTGTCACTCCCGCCGGATTTGTCTCCACCGCACAGGATGATTGCCTCCCTATTCGGGTCGAAAGCAAATGCAAACCGCCATACTCCATCTGCTGCTTCGAATCGCAACTCCTTCATATTTTTATGCCTGGAACCCTTGAGAGTGTCCACCCGCGGCCTTTTCATTTGCGGCCCCAGGATTTCCAAAACTTCGACGAGCGCCTGGAGTTCGTCCTGTACCTCCTCGGGCAATTTTTCATACTCGGCGACAAAATCATCATGAAAGTCCACGTCCCACGGCATGGGTCCATTATGCCATATGATGCATATGCAGTCAAATGCATGTTATTGCCGAGGAGGGAATGCTCCAAGCATTCGTGAGTTGGCATGCAAGCCAGGCAACAAATTGCGATTGGAAGTTGATGAGTGTTGGGCGATTTATTGGGCCATTGGTTCCCACGCGTTCGAGGAAACTTCGAATAGGCACCACGCCTGCCTGAAGCCGCTCCAGGGTCATCTCCCATAAGGCTGTATCTCGTTCCTCATGATGATGCGCTGATCCGAAAGCGTTGCGGCTTTCATCTCCCGTTCACCGTGCCGGAAAATTCTTCCGTTCGAT
>Ga0208980_10000993_pt1 | contig 16937 bp, 13 predicted proteins | sample WetSurMetagenome_3_FD_187993 | JGI IMG/M metagenome (GOLD analysis project Ga0208980, IMG submission 187993) | Wetland microbial communities from Twitchell Island in the Sacramento Delta, sample from surface sediment Aug2011 Site A1 Bulk (version 2) | ecosystem: Environmental > Aquatic > Marine... | reverse complement strand
CCGACCATATTCATTCGATTCACCATGATGTCCCGAATTTTGGTTTCTTCCAATCGTAAGATGCTCATGAGCATTTTATTTTCTCTTTCTGATACTACTTCTTTCTTCACTAACTCAAGAAGGGTTTTTATCTCCTCGCGATGTGATTCTGGGGGGAAAATCTCCTGACTCTCTTTGCCCAAAAAACTCAAAATGCTTCGGCTCAACTTCAGAACGACTTTACTTATCGGATGAACAATCTTTCCCAAAAAAAGCAATATCGGCAAAACTCCAATGGAGACAGTAACCGGATGTCGTTTTCCAAGGAGTTTGGGAGTAATCTCTCCGAAAATGAGCAAAAGCAAGGTGGCTACAAAAGTCGCAATCACCGCGGCAGAATCAACACTGATGCGGGGAATGACATGGACAAAAATAGTAACCGTCGTAGCCGAAGCAGCGATATTGACCAGAGTAGTAACAATGGAGATCGTAATCAGGATCTTATCCGGGTCCCGCTCCCAGAAAACAAGACGTCGGCTGTGACGCGTACCTTGTTTAACAATGCGGCGGACCTGGGACGGAGTAAGATTGACCAAAGCAATCTCAGACGCGGCAAACAAACCCGCAAGACCAAGGAAGATAAACAGCAAAAATAAGTGGGGTACGATTCCTTTAACCAAGAAAAAAAATCCAAAAAAAGTTACTGGTTCCTTTTTTTATCGGCGCTTGAGGGTCTTCTTTTAGCTCCGCAGATTTTTCCACTAACAAACGATTAATTTTTCTCGAATCAACATTTAAAATAGTAATCACAAGTCCCGAAACCTCAACCCGGTCATTCTTTTTCGGCAGCCGCCCGATTGTTTTCGTTATAAAACCCCCAATAGTCTGGCAATCATCATCTGCTAAGGTGACTCCCAGCGCCTCACTCAACTCGTAAAGGCCCGCCTTGCCCGACACCAGGAAAAGATTCTTTCCCTGGGGAATGATCTCCGGTTGTTTGGTTTGGTCTTCGTCGTCAATATCACCGACAATTTCCTCGATGAGATCCTCGATGGTGATCAACCCCGAAACTCCTCCGTACTCATTTTTGACAAACACCATCCATGATCGTTTGGCTTTCATTTCTTTAAAGACTTCAGAGATACGTTCTTCTTCGGTAACGAATACAGGGGGTATAAGTAAATCATTTATTGGTGAATCCCACTCTTTTTCTTCCAACTTGGTCAATAAATTGCGGACATAAATTACCCCAATAATTTGATCTAAATTCTCACGATATACAGGAATCCGTAAATGTTTTGTCCTCACCATAAGGTCTTTGGCTTCTTTTATGGAAGCATTTTCCGGAAGAGCAATAATTTGAGACCGAGGGATCATCACTTCGCGAGCTTTGGTATCCCCAAATTCTATGACCGATTTTACCAGCTCACTATCCTCTTTTTCGAGCACCTCTTCTTCTTTTCCAATGGCGATGAGCGCTTGAATTTTTTTATCCACAACCTCGGGTTCGTCTTCGTCGGCGCCCTTTGTTGAACCCCGCATCCGTTCAACACTGGAAATAATGGGGTAAGACAAAAACTTTACCACCGGGAAAAAAATGGAAAGCAAAGGAAGAAGCCTGAGTAATTTTTTTTCTGGATTCACGTGAACCAACAGCCGCGGAATAAATTGGCAGAAAACAAGGCTCACCACTAACAGTATACCTAATGACCATAACAAAGGATGTGAATGCATCTTTTGTAAAACCATGTGGGTAGTAAGAATAAAAATAAAAAGCAAAGAGGTTTGGATTCCAAACGAAATGGGGATAATAACCTTAAGGTTATTGTGGGCGAGTAAGTTAAAAATATTGCTTTTCTTTCCGTGTTGTTCATTGAGAAGTTTTAAATCAAAAGGGGTAAGCCGATGGAGCGTGGAAGCAATGATGGAAAAGAAAAGAAGAAAGAAAAGTAAAACCAGAGTTAATAAAAATTCTAAGATAAAAATATCCGCTTCATCCATATCGCATTAAAAACCATGTTTAATAAGGTGTAATGGTTAATGATAAACGAAAATAAGAATTTAGGCAATCGGTTTTTAAAACTAACGTATGCAGGTTTTTTTGTTTTGCATAAGCGTTAAATTGCAATACGTTAGACAATTAAAGAAAAAGTAGTTCACGCAGATTATCAATATTATGATCAGCGTGAAGAAGAGAATTTTTGTAAGCGACAAAAAACACATTGGCGCTTTGGGCAGTTTCCCTGTCTATCGAGGAATCGCCAACATATAGTGCTTCCCGAGCATCAATCCCGAAGTGGTTCACTATCTTAAAAACCGATTCCGGGTGCGGCTTTGGATTATCGACATCTAACGATGATGCGACCTTGTCGAAAAAATGGTCAAGTTTAAAAGTCTTTAACAGGGGGTTGATGGTATTGGATCGGTTGGTAGCTACGGCCAGCTGATATTTCTTTTTCAACGCTTCTAAGACCTCATCCAAAAAAGGCTCCATGGTCATGAAAGGAATAAACTGTTGATAATCAACCTGCTTACGATATTTTTGCGCTTCCTGAAGTTGCGGATCATCGCGAAATAAATAATTAATGGATTCTTCTGCCGTCGACATATGAACTACCTCGAGCGCATCATCAGTTAACCGTGGTTTTTCAAAGCGGGCAAGGATCGTATTATAAAAAGCGATATTGGCTTTGCGAGAATCAAACATGACTCCGTCGCAATCAAATATAATCACCTTGACATTATCAGTGAGACTTTTTGGCCACATCGCTTGCTGGTCCACTTTTCAATTCTATTCCTTTAATCTTTTCCTGAATAAAACTCTTTTTAGAAGAGTCCGGGAATTCTAAAAGAAACTTTTTATAGATATTCAAACTACCTTCACTATCTCCCAGTGCCTCAAAACAACGACCCGCATTTAAATACCCACTTTCTCCCAAGCCAGGGTGAGGAGTGATAGTCTTTTGGAAGTATTCTAAGGCTTTCTTATAATCTTTCTTCTCTTCGTAACAGTATCCGAGACTGTCATAGGCAAGAAGAACCAATTGCGGTTGAGAAGAAACTTTTTCCAAAAATCTATTATAAGCATTAATAGCCGCATCGAACTTTTTCATGACAAACTGGCAATTACCCAGATAAAAAAAGCTCAATTCACTTGCACTGGTTCTGGGATAGTCCTTAATGATTGTTTGAAAAAGCTTTGTGGGTTCTTCTAAAGAGGCTTCCTTTTGCTTCGACTCTTTAAAGGTCTGGTAAGCTTGATAAAATAAGGTGGAGGCCTTTTCTTCATCTTTTTTTTCAAAATAATTCCACAGGAAAAACCCCCCGGATAAAAGTAAAATTGCAACCAGCCCCAGGATGGGATACAAAAGATTATTTTTCACTAATTCAAAAAAAGGAGTGACCGATGGCACCGCCTCTGCACTCCGGCCGATAGTATTTTTTTTCGAGCCCTTTATTTTTCTAACCAAGCAAAACCTCCCTTCAAAAAAATACGTTACGAGATAGTTACTGTTGTTAGCGTAAGATACTTCTCAATTTTTTTTAAACGTTTCTCTCCGATGCCATTAACGGCTTTAAGGTCTTCGATTTTTGAAAATGTTCCGCGAGTCTTTCGAAACAAAATAACTTCATCAGCGATATGTGGTCCAATGCCGGGTAAACTTGATAAATCATCCGAGGTAGCGGTATTTAAATTTATGGGAATTCCCAAAAGCATTTTCTTTTTTCCTTCCAAGGGAAAAAGGCCGACTCGTACCCCTTCCCGAGTCTTTTGTACCCATAGGGAAGTGCCGGTAGAGAGCATAACCATTGAGTTTTGGTTAATCGTGACCTTTTCATTAGGTGATAGTCCACTGGCATTAAGTAATTCATTAATAGTCGGACAATAAGCATAATAGTACAGTCCCGGATAAGGAACCTCTCCTTTAACTTCCAGAAGGCAAGGGGAAAGATTTTCGATCTGCGTTTCATTGTTAAAAGAAAAGTAAAAACGATAGCAATTGAGTGCTAAGAATACAGTAAGAATAATCAATGCCATGATTTGATGAGGATACGTGATTTTCCCTTCATCATTCTGCATTTTTCTTGTCATCTTTTAAAAGTTTATAATTAATGCTATCTACTAATGCTTGCCAGCTTGCTTCAATAATATTTTCCGAAAGACCCACAGTTCCCCACTTGTCGTGATTATCACTTGACTCAATCAAGACCCGCACCTTAGCACCAGTGCCTTCCTCGCCGGACGAAAGAACCCGGACTTTGTAGTCTACGAGTTCCATATCCTTAAGCTGAGGATAAAATTTTTCCAAGGCTTTTCGAATAGCATTGTCGAGCGCATTCACCGGACCATTACCCAAGGCAGCGGTATGTTCAATTTTGCCGCCAACTTGGATCATAATGGTAGCTTCGGCCAAGGGTGTTTTATCCTCTTTCCTTTTTTCGCTGATGATGCGAAACCCAACTAAATCAAAATATTTTTTTTGAAGTCCCAAAGCTTTTTTAAGCATAAGCTCAAAAGAAGCTTCCGCGCCTTCGAACTGATATCCCTGGTTTTCCAAGTTTTTAAGTTTTTCTAAAGTAGCAATGACGACCGGGTCTTTGCTTCCTATCTTGATGCCCAGATCTTTAGCTTTATAAATTATATTACTTTTCCCAGACAAATCGGAAAGTAAAACCCTTTGATGGTTTCCTACCAGTTCGGGTCGAATGTGTTCATAGGTCTCAGATTTTTTTTGAATTGCATGGACATGGAGCCCACCCTTGTGAGCAAATGCACTATCCCCAACAAAAGGCTGATGGTTTGGGGGTTGAAAGTTGGCCAGTTCATAAACAAACCGGGCAGTTTCTCTGAGCTTCGTCAGTTGTTCATCCGATATACACGGTATCCCTAACTTCAACCTCAAATTAGGAATAATCGAACAAAGGTTTGCATTGCCGCATCGTTCTCCAAAGCCATTGATTGTCCCTTGTACCTGCGTTACCCCCTCCTTTACCGCTATAATAGAGTTGGCTACTGCCATTTCCGAATCATTATGACAATGAATTCCCAGAGGAACCGGAAGTTTTTCTTTTTTTACAATTCGAATAATTTCCTGAACCTCATGGGGCATGCTACCGCCGTTAGTATCACACAAAATTAGCCAATCAGCGTGAGCAGAACTAGCTATTTTGATTACCTTAAGAGCATAAGTAGGATTTTTTTTAAATCCATCAAAAAAATGTTCCGCATCAAACATGACTTCCGAGACATGTTTTTTTAAAAATGATATAGTATCAAATATAATTTTGAGATTTTCCTCGAGGGTGACCCCTAAAGCTTCTCGGACATGAATATCCCAGCTTTTACCAACGATTGTTACAACCGGAGTTTGAGCACGAAGCACTTCCTTGATGTTTTTATCCTTATCCGGAGGGGTGTGGGGATGAGCTGTGCTGGAAAAAGCCGCTATTTTGGCCTGGGATAAATTATAATTTTTTATTTCATTAAAAAATTGTAGATCCCTCGGATTTGACCCAGGCCATCCGCCCTCAATATAATGAATGCCAAGCACATCGAGTTTTTTGGCAATCCGAATTTTATCTTCAACGGTAAACGCGATATCTTCTGCTTGGGTTCCATCACGCAGGGTAGTATCATAAAGTTTCAAGGATTTCATCATGCCCTCTTAGCAAAATAAAACAATCTATTTTTCTTCCGGAGATAGGTGGAATGTATCGTGGAGAATCCGGACCGCCAGTTCCGTATACTTTTCCTCAACCACACAGGATATTTTTATCTCTGAGGTGCTGATCATCATAATGTTAATTCCTTCATGAGCCAGCACCGAAAAAAACTGGGATGCCACACCAGCATGGCTTTTCATGCCAACACCAATAATCGATATTTTCGCAATATTTTCATCAGAGCTTACTCGGGTAGCGCTTAATTCTTTTCCTATTGCTTGTAAAATTTCTAAAGCCTTTTTGGTATCGGTTTTGGAAATGGTAAAGGTAAGGTCAGCGTGACCGGCACTGCTTGCATTTTGGATTATCATATCGACAACAATATTCGCATCCGCAATGGGTTTAAAAATTTTTGCCGCTACGCCCGGTACATCAGGAATACCGGAAATAGTAAGTTTTGACTCATTCCGGTTACACGTGACACCGGAAACCACATACCTTTCCATTTCTTCATCTTCCATAGTTACCATAGTGCCTTCCTCCTCGGAAAAAGATGATCGTACATGGATAGGGACATTATATTTTTTTGCTATTTCTATGGAGCGGGTTTGAAGAACTTTAGCCCCAAGACTTGCCATTTCCAGCATTTCCTCGTAGGAAATCTTTTTTAACTTTTTAGCTTTGGGACAAATATTGGGATCGGCCGTATACACCCCATCCACATCAGTATAAATATCGCACCGATCAGCATTCAACGCAGCCGCCAAAGCCACCGCAGAGGTATCAGACCCGCCTCGCCCTAGGGTGGTGACATTTCCACCTTCATCTACCCCTTGAAAACCGGCTACGATAGTTATATATCCATCTTTTACTTCTTTTAATAATTTTTCGGTATCAATGCTCATGATCCTGGCTTTACTAAAAGATTCATCCGTAAGGATTCTTACCTGATGGCCCGTAAAAGACCGCGCTTTTCCTCCGAGAGATATTATCGCCATCGCCAAAAGAGCAATAGAGACCTGTTCGCCGGTAGCAACCAAAACATCATATTCTCGAGCGTCAGGAGAATCAGTAACGTCATTGGCTAATTTAATCAATCTATCGGTCTCTCCTGCCATTGCCGAAACCACACAAACCACGTCGTGTCCTTTTTTTTGCGTATCTATCAAACGGCGAGCAACATTTTTTATCTTTTCAATATTACCTACTGAAGTACCTCCGTATTTATGAACTATAATTCCCATATACCCTTTCCATCAAAAAAAGTGGAAATTAATTTTTTAAAAATTTGCTCAAGGATTTTATTATATCAATAAAACGTTTTCCTTTCCCTTTAATTTTTATTTCCCTTTTTTCATCAAACGCTGAGGAAAACAAAACCAGGAAATATTCATCCGGAAAAAGATGAGTAACTTTTTCTCCCCACTCAATAACCGCAACTCCTTTGCCATAAAAGTATTCTTGATATCCTAAATCAAAAATTCTTTCACTATCCTCAATCCGGTAAAGATCAAAATGAAATAAAGGGGTCTTTCCCGGGTATTCATTAATTAAGGTAAAAGTAGGACTTACTATCGGGACGGTTTTGGCAATTCCGAGACCACAAGCGATACCACGAGTAAAACAGGTCTTGCCGGATCCAAGTTCTCCGATTAAAAAAACAATATCACCTGGTCCAAGGTGCGCTCCCAAAGCCTTTCCAACTTCTTCGGTTTCCTCTGGTTTATCTGTTTTTACGATGATAAAATCCGAATCCTCAGCCAAAAGCTCCATTTTCAGCCATTACCTCTTTGAGCGTCAAGGGAATTCGGTTAATAATATCAGTAGCAGTTAACCCTACTTCTCCCCCTTGTTCGGTTATTTTATCAGCGATATAACCGTGAAGGAATACCCCTAAGCGGCTCGCTTCGCTTATTGTATAACCCTGGGCGACTAAACCTGCGATCATCCCGGTAAGCACATCGCCTGTACCGCCGGATGCCATACCCGGATTCCCCGTGGAATTAATGTAAATATTTCCATTCGGCTCCGCAATAATGGTCCTGGCACCTTTGAGAACAAGAACCACACCATATTCTTGCGCAAACTTTCTCGCAACCCCAATCCGGTCATCCTGAACTTCTTTGATTGAAGTACCAATTAACCGCGCCATTTCTCCGGGATGTGGCGTTAGTATGATCGGACATTGTGCTTCGTGAAGAACAGAAGGCTTTTGCCCTAAAGCATTAATCCCGTCAGCGTCAACAATAAGAGGAATCCCGCTATTCCGGATAATATGGTGTACTACCGCTATGGTATCAGGATGGGTTGAAATACCGGGCCCCACGGCAAGCACTTTCTTCCCTTCAATCAGCTCCTGGATCCGGGGTAAAGATTTTGTGCTTAACGTTTGGGAGTCGGTCTCAACCAATGGTTCCGTCATCACTTCGGTCAATTTAACTTCCATAACCGGGTTTAGGCTGGCAGGGATACCCAAGGTTACCAGCCCGGCTCCGATTCTTAACGCAGCGTCAGCAGACAGTGCAGCCGCTCCGGTTTTTCCCACCGAACCAGCAATCATAAGCATATGACCGTAATTGCCTTTGTGGGAATTACTATCTCGTTGTTTTAATAATGGGAACAGCTCATGAGCTTCAAGCAACTCAACCTGGATGTTTTCTTCTTGAACTAAATAGGGAGGGATTGAAATATCCGCAACCTCTAAAATACCGACCCGATCAATCCCGGGGTGGATAACAAGTCCAATTTTAGGAAGTCCAAACGTTACTGTAAGGTCAGCGTACACTGCGGTGCCCAATACTTTGCCGGTGCTGGCATCAATGCCTGAAGGAATATCAAGGGATACAACCGGAGTGGGTAAGGCATTTATATAGTCAATAATATCTCGATACAATCCTCGAACGTCAGTGTTTACACCGGTTCCAAGGATAGCGTCAATAATAAGATCGGCGTCGCCTATTTGGGTCTGAAATTTTATTAAATCTTCCTGACGATGAATTTCCTGCACCGGTCTCAATTTTTGATACAACACCATGTTGACTTTAGCGTCACCACTCACTTTCGCTTTGTGTCCCAATAAAAACGCTTCTACTTCAACACCTCGGTTCAATAAATGGCGGCCAATCACAAACCCATCTCCTCCATTGTTTCCTGAACCGGCGATGATAATGATTTTCCTCATGCCCATTGCAGAAAAATATTTATCAATAACCTCGATTGTCGCCCGTCCCGCATTTTCCATCAAAACAATGCTCGGAATGCCAAATTCCTCAATAGCACGTCGATCTAAATTTTTCATCTGGAAAGCTGAAACAACTTTCATAAATTTTCCTAAAAGTGAAAAACTGCCTTAAAATTTTATGGCGTTTTAATCAAGTCGATCATCTCTTTAACGGCCCGTTCAAGTCCTACTAAGACTGCCCGGGCAATAATGCTGTGACCGATGCTGAATTCATCGATTTCTGAAAGGTTGACCAAGGGTTGAATATTGTAATAATTAAGCCCATGCCCAGCATTTATCCCAAATCCAAGCTGGGACACTAAACTCACACTTTCAACAATTTTTTTCAGCTCACGATCTATTTCTTTCGGGGTCTTGGCATTACTATAAATTCCTGTATGGATTTCAACATAATCAGCCCGCATTTCTTTGGCTGCATTTATTTGGTCAGGATCAGGATCTATGAAAAGGCTAACCAGAATTTTTCCTTTTTGGAGCTTGCTGACTGCTGCTTTTAGGTGGGTGAAATTTCCCAGCAAATCTAAACCCCCTTCAGTCGTCAGCTCCTGTCTTTTTTCGGGAACCAACGTACACATATCCGGTTTTATTTTTACGGCAATTTTGACCATCTCCGCAGTAGCAGCCATTTCCAAGTTAAGTTTTGTTTTAATGGTTTTCCGTAAAATCTCGACATCTCGGTCTTGAATGTGTCGGCGATCCTCACGAAGGTGGACGACAATCCCATCACATCCCGCGAGTTCAACCAAGGAAGCAGCAGTCACCGGATCTGGTTCATTGCCTTTACGCGCTTCGCGAATGGTTGCAATGTGGTCAATGTTGACGGAAAGCCTTGCCATTGAATTCTCCTTTTGGTATCATTTAAGGTTATGTTTAATAATCCCGGCTAACTCCTCAGCGATTAATTTTATTTCTCCTTCGTCTTCTCCCTCGACCATCACGCGAATTTTTGATTCCGTGCCTGATGGTCTGACGACTACTCGTCCCTTTCCTTTTAATTTTTTTTCCGCTTTTTGAATCTGATTTAAAATAGCAGAAATTTGTGAAATGTCTTTTCGTTTATTAACATCAATACTGATTAAAATTTGTGGAAAAATTTGCATAACCTGGGATAGTTCAGAAAGTGGTTTCTTATTTTTAATCATTATGGTCAATATCTGAAGAGCAGTTAAGATTCCATCACAGGTCGTGTTGTAGTCAAGGAAAACCAGGTGTCCGGATTTCTCCCCCCCAAGATTGTATCCCCCCCGGCGCAATTCCTCAACAACGTATCGGTCACCAACCTGGGTTTTTATTAACCTTCCTCCGAAAGATTCGACCGCCTTTTCAAGACCAATATTACTCATGATGGTAGCAACCAGGGTGTTTTTATTTAAGGTATTATTCTTAATCATTTCCTTGGCGCAAATCGCCAGAATTTGATCTCCATCAACCTCCTTCCCATATTCATCAACAAAAATCACGCGATCACCATCTCCATCCAGCGCGATTCCAATATGGGCCTGGTTTTGCTTAACCGCATCACTGATCATTTGTGGGTAAAGCGAGCCGCAATTTAAGTTGATATTTTCACCATCCGGATGGACTCCTAAAGGAATAACTTTGGCACCGAGTTCCTCAAATACAGCGGGACCAACTTTGTACGCCGCACCATTTGCGCAATCTAATACAATCCGCAGCCCCTCAAGAGTAAGATGTTTGGGAAAGGTATATTTCAAAAACATTATGTAGCGACCTGCGGCATCATCAATGCGGTAAGCTTTTCCGATCTCGCCGGCCTGAGGGGAAAACAAACCGAACGAGGAAGAAAAAACAAGGTCCTCAATTTTGTTCTCCAGTTCATCGGGCAGCTTAAACCCATCCCAGTTGAAAATTTTAATCCCATTATCCTGAAAAGAATTATGAGAAGCAGAAATAACGACACCAGCATCAGATCGCATGCTGACAGTAAGAAAAGCAATGGCAGGCGTTGGTAACGGCCCGACCAATAAAATATTTATACCCATCGAGCATATTCCGGCGGTGAGAGCATTTTCCAGCATATAACCAGAGAGCCGGGTATCTTTTCCGATAAGAATCCGGTTGTGACGGTTTTCAGTTTTAACGATTGAAGCAATGCCTTTTCCTACGCGCAGAGCCATCTCTGCGGTCATCGGATCACTATTAGCTACCCCGCGAATTCCGTCAGTACCAAACAGTTTTTTTCTTTCTTCAACCATAGGTAATCTTGGCTTAAAAATTATTCGGCGGCTTTAATGGCGTCCGCAACTCGTACAACTCGTTTTATTTTTTTGATATCATGGACTCGCACAATGTTGGCTCCATTCATTACTGCCACTGCCACTGCCGCAGCAGTGGCCTCTTCTCGGTCATTTACCGGCACATCCAATAGATGTCCCAGAAAAGCTTTTCGGGAAGGACCAACAAGAATTGGCTTTTCCAAAGACTTAAATTTTTCAAGGTGTTTTAAAATAGTAAAATTATCCTTCTCGATTGATTTTCCAAAACCAAGACCCGGATCAATGATAATCCGTGAATAATCAATCCCTGACGCTTGAGCAAAAGAAATCCTTTCCTGTAAAAATTCAATTATCTCAGAGATAAGATTGCGATATTGGATATTGGCCTGCATGTTCTGAGGCGTTGTTCCTCGCATGTGCATCAGCACAACCGGAACTTTTTGCTTTGCTAACAAAGGAGCCATTTTAGGATCACCCCGAAGGGCGCTTACGTCGTTTACCATTTCAGCGCCCTCGGACAATGCCGCCTCTGCCACGGTGGCCTTTATGGTGTCAATTGATATTATAACTTTTGTCTTTTTAACGATAGCTTTTAACACCGGTATAACCCTGCTTAATTCCACGTCAAAAGGAACTGGTTTTGTTCCCGGCCGACTGGATTCACCTCCGATATCGATTATATCCGCACCTTCTTCCTGCATTATCGATGCTTGTTCAACCGCTCTTTCCGTATCGTAAAATTTTCCTCCGTCAGAAAAAGAATCAGGAGTCACATTAAGGATGCCCATTATAAAAGTTTTGAGTGAAAAATCAATATATCTCCCCTTCCAGTCCATCCGTAATCTTTGATTCCCATTTACATTAGGCATAGTACGTTTAAAGAATTGCGGCCACCACCCCACCACGTGTTAGAACAGTATTTTGTTGAACAAGGCACCATCAGATAAAACCCTTAGTTCGGAGAAGGGGGTGACTTCTCCTGGGGAGGATTTAAAACAGTATGATTTTCTGGAGTTAAAATTCGGTCAACTTCCTCTCCATCCAAGGATTCTTTTTCCAAAAGAGTTTTTGCCAATACATGGAGCAGCTCAAGATTCTTTCTTAACAGTTCCTGAGCCCTCATATGACTCCCTTCAACAATTTTTCTTACCGCATGATCTATTTTTAAAGCCGTGTCCTCACTATAATCCCGGTGTTGGGCGATTTCTCGACCCAAAAAAATTTGTTCTTCCTTTTTTCCAAAAGTTAAAGGCCCTAAATCATCACTCATGCCCCATTCACAAACCATTTTTCGTGCTATTTCGGTTGCTCGTTCTAAATCATTTCCAGCGCCAGTGGTTAAATCCTTAAGCACTAATTCTTCAGCACCCCTCCCACCTAAAAGAACGGTAATGCTGTCTATAAGGTATTGTTTTGGATAGGTATGCCGTTCATCAATCGGAAGTTGCTGGGTTAAACCCAAAGCATGTCCGCGAGGAATAATTGTAACTTTATGGATTGGATCCGTACCAGGAATAAGTTTAGCCACCAAAGTATGTCCTGCTTCATGATAAGCAGTAATCTTTTTTTCTTCAGGAGAAATGACCATACTTCTTCGTTCAACCCCCATCAAAACCTTGTCTTTGGCTTGTTCAAAATCTTCTTTGATCACCTTTGTTCTTCCTTTTCGGGCTGCTAATAGTGCAGCCTCATTCACTAAATTAGCCAAATCAGCGCCAGACAGTCCCGGAGTTCCTCGCGCAACGATTCCCAAATTAACATCATCAGCAAGCGGAGTCTTTTGAGTATGAACCTCGAGTATTTTTTCTCGACCCTTGATGTCCGGTATGGGAACTACCACTTGACGGTCAAAACGTCCGGGTCTTACTAAAGCGGGGTCTAAAACATCTGGACGGTTAGTTGCTGAAATTATGATAATTCCTTCACTTGATTCAAAACCATCCATTTCTACTAAAAGTTGATTTAAAGTCTGCTCCCTTTCGTCATGCCCTCCCCCCAGACCAGCGCCTCGATGACGTCCCACTGCGTCTATTTCATCAATAAAAATAAGACAGGGAGCATGTTTTTTACCCTGGAGAAATAAATCACGGACCCTCGAAGCACCAACGCCGACAAACATTTCCACAAAATCAGAACCACTAATGCTGAAAAAAGGAACATCAGCTTCCCCAGCGATTGCCCGAGCGAGAAGTGTCTTTCCGGTGCCCGGAGCACCGATTAAAAGGACACCTTTTGGAATTCTTCCTCCTAAACTCGTAAATTTTTTTGGATTTTTTAAAAACTCAATTATTTCTTCAAGCTCTTGTTTAGCTTCCTCAATCCCGGCAACATCTTTGAACGTTACCTTTGGTTCATGAGAATCAGAAAGCAACCGGGCCTTACTTTTTCCAAAAGACATTGCCTTCCCGCCCGACTGAACCTGGCGAATAAAAAAGAGCCATAAAGCAACAAAAAGGATTGTGGGGAGCAAGAGAGAGAAAAAAATATTTGTCCACGGAGTACCATCTTCTGGTTCAGCGTTTATCTTTACTCCCTTTTCTCGCATTGTTTTTATAAGGTCAGGGTCATCAGGAGTATATGTTTTAAAATTCTCTCCATTTGTGTTCGATCCCTGAATATTCTTCCCTTTTATTGTAATTTCAGAGACTTTTCCTTGATCTAAAAGAGTAATAAATTGAGAATAGGTAATTTTTTGAGTTATTTTTTGGGGCTGATTATAAATATGGTAGATAACAATCAGGATTAAACTAAACGTCAGCCATAAAAATAAATTTTTATAAATCGTTCTCAATGCTAATCCTCCTGATCCAAACCAATTTTGGATAGACCAAATAAGAAATTTAAAATTCAATAATTATTTACCACAAACAACCTTACCGAACAAATAAAAAATCTATTAAATAATAACCATTTTAACTACTTTTTTGGTTGATTGTGTAATTTTAACTTTTTCATCAATCCTGAGATCGGCTATCCAAGCAACTTGATCTCCGAAAATCACAAGGGGAACTTGCTTCCGTTCTATGCGGGGTATTTTAAGATCAATAAACAAATCCTTTACTTTTTTAGAGCCTTGTGTCCCCAAGGGCTGAAAACGATCACCTTTTCTCCAATTTCTGACGATAAGGGGGAATTTTATTTTTTCAAAATCAAGAAGAGCAATATTTTTCTCCGTCAACGGTGAATTGCACTGGTCCCAGTCTAACACGGTGAGTGTAATCTTCCGCCCAATTTCTGGGATGGTGATTATCTCGGGCACTTTGTTCGCCTCATAATAAAAAGATATCGTTTCCTTTAAAGCCCGCGCAAACCTCAAACAATCATACTCCTTATGAACCTCGATTCCATGAGGAAGAGAAATTTGTGAATGCGGTAGGGGGCTCTCCATGAGTTTTAATATTCTTTCAACATGGTCAAAGTTTATTCTCCGAAGTGATCCATGAATTGTTTTAAGAGCGTATCTAATTATGCGGCGCTTTAAAGAAACCCGTAGTTCTTTTAGTCTATTAATATCAAGTAACACTTTATTTTCATTGTTTTTGATATTTATTGCATTGAACTTATCTATTGTTAATTTTTCCAATAAAATATCATCATCTCTAAAAATTTCGGTAGTTTTGATTATTTTTTTAACAAAATAAGGATCAAACTCCTCCAGAAGTTTTGGGATTAAAATCTGTCGAACACGATTTCTGAGAAAGTTGCCTGATTTATTTGTTGAGTCTTCTTTCCAGGGAATACCCTTTTGTTTTAGAAAACCTATAATTTCTTCCCGCTCAATTTCAATGAGCGGCCGAATTATCAAATCATCTCGTACTGGAGGTATACCACCTAGCCCTTTAGTACCCGTCCCCCGGAAAAGCCAAAGAAAGAAGGTCTCTGCCTGATCGGTGGCAGTATGGCCGAGAGCGATTTTCTGAGCATTTAACTCTGAAGCATTCCTCTGATAAAAGTCATACCGTTTTTTTCGGGCTATTTCCTCTAAATTGCCTTTAGTTTTCAAAAGAGAACCATCATCATTCTCAACTAATAAAGGAACGCCTATTCGTTCTGCCTGACATTTAACAAACTCAGCCTCCTGATCTGATTCTTTACCTCTGAGCTTATGATTATAATGAGAAGCCCAAAGAGAAAGCTGATAGTCGTCGTGCATTTCATGTAATACGAACAAAAGTGCCATTGAATCAGGCCCTCCGGAAACACCCACGATCACCGTGTCTCCGATCGCAAGCATTCCGTAACGTTCAATGGTTTGTTTGATCCGCTTTAAAAATTTCATTTTCACCACACACAAATAAACCCTTTCCAATAGGTAGAAAGGGTTTTATCATATGATATTTTGATTATTAAGTGGCGGTGCAGGGATTTGAACCCCGGACACTGCGGATATGAGCCGCATGCTCTAACCAACTGAGCTACACCGCCTTTTTAAACTGGTTTTTATTTTGGTTAAATTTTTATTATAGCTTGTTTTTTCCATTATTCAATTTTTTTCTTAAAAAACCATCTTCCCTGCGCTGTTCACACAAAACTAATTCCCTTCCTTAATCAGGGAATTAGTTTTGTCAGCTAACTTCTCGTTGCGCTTTCGAAAAAATTTTCTTCTTGTTTAAACCTTATGCGGTTGAACAAGCGAGGAATATTGCGGGAAAGTAATTTTACCACCATTAAAAAACTGGGGAACCAGGATTCGAACCTGGGTAATCAGATCCAGAGTCTGATGTCCTGCCGCTGGACGATTCCCCAGAAACGATTATCATTATATAAGCAACCCTCATCAAGAGTCAACTTGGATATTTTCTTGACGAAAAGAATATCTAATTGTAAATTAACTACTAATTTTCCCCATATTTTGTCAAGGGGAAATGAAATTCTCTACGTGAATCAGGAGTAGTTATGTCAAAAACGGGTATTGTTAGGGATGATTTTTACAAAAAACATATAAATGGATATTTTCATCCTGAATGTCCGGAGCGACTTGAAGTAATCTATGAAATGTTAGATCAGCCGGAAATGAATGGCCTTTTTAAAAAAATTTTTCCTCGGGAGGCTACCGAAGAGGAAATTACTGCGGTCCACGCTCCCTCTTATTACCGAACCGTGTCAGAAACTGCTCTTCGTCGCGGCATAACCCCTTTGGATGCTGATACTTCTGCGAGCCCGGATTCCTTTCGGGCCGCAAAGTTGGCTGCGGGTGGCTTTTTGTCTCTGTTGGAAATAATACAGGATGGATTGCTTGAAAATGGTTTCGCGCTGGTTCGTCCTCCGGGCCACCATGCTGAAGCAAACCGGGCTATGGGATTTTGTATTTTTAACAATGTTGCTATTGGTGCACGATATTTAATCAAGAGATTTAATTTAAATAAGGTCTTGATTGTGGATTGGGATCTGCACCATGGCAATGGAACTCAACATTCTTTTTATGACAATTCCCAAATCCTTTATTTCTCAACTCATCAGTATCCGTTTTATCCTGGGACGGGAAACTTTGGTGACATGGGTGAAGGAAAAGGCAAAGGTTTTACCATTAATGTGCCTCTCCAACCCGGAGCGGGAGACGAAGAATATAGTATGATTTTTAAAGAAATTCTGATACCCATTGCGCGTGAGTTTTCTCCGGATTTTATTCTGGTATCCGCGGGGTTTGACATTCATTTTGATGACCCCTTGGGAGGAATGAGAGTAACCCCAGAGGGCTTTGCCTCTTTGACTCGAATGTTAATGGATTGTGCTCAACAAAGCTGCAATGGTAAACTGGCCATGGTTTTAGAAGGAGGATATGGCTTAAAGGGGCTTAGTGATTCCGTCCGAGCCGT
>Ga0208980_10000992_pt1 | contig 16938 bp, 15 predicted proteins | sample WetSurMetagenome_3_FD_187993 | JGI IMG/M metagenome (GOLD analysis project Ga0208980, IMG submission 187993) | Wetland microbial communities from Twitchell Island in the Sacramento Delta, sample from surface sediment Aug2011 Site A1 Bulk (version 2) | ecosystem: Environmental > Aquatic > Marine... | reverse complement strand
GATTTTTATAATATCAGCTACTGCTTGCCTAACATGTAATGGTCGACGCAGCCGCCGCGCCGAAAGTTCCTATATTTAGGAACAAGTTCCTAGATCTATTAACTTGTTCCTACATGTGGGTACCTAGATATAGGAACCTACATCTAGGTTCCTATATCTGCCAACCTTTTCCCGCCAGTCAGGCCTCGCGGGGCTCAACGCCGACCATGCGCGATTCTAAACCGAGCGCGATGACTTCTGCATACGGAAGCTCCCAGAGCTTGTGTCGCGGCCGCCAGATACCACCCGCGGCTTTGACTCTGTCGCGGAGCTTGCTTTCCCGGTAGTCGACACGGATGCCAAGGCGCTGCTCGGTGCGGATGCTGTAGTGCTTGTTGCGGATGAGGTCGGGCATGGCCCCAAGGAGCTTGGAGCCGCCGACGATGCGGTCGGTGTCTGGGAGGATAGGGGCATCGCTTGGGGGATACGCTGCCGGTTGCATGGGTGGCGCAGTTCCTTTTTATCCCTATGCTGGGTTGGGATGTTAGCCTGCCGCTCCCCTAGAAACAAGAACCCCGCGACGGCCCGTACCACCTACAGTTTGATATGCCCGTCATTCCGGCATGGATTGCCGGAAACGAGGCACGAGGGCAGGCCGTCTTGGGTCACCTCCCTGGGTTGTGGATATCGGCAACTCCCCGGATCAGGTCCGGGGCGGGCTCTGCCGGTATGACGGGTTCCCCTGTTCTCGCTGACAACGGCTAGGTGGCAAGGCCTCCGGGCAGTTACACCTCAGGACTTGCGCTTGACGAATCGCAACAGGCGCTTGCGCTGGCGCTCCTGGCTCAGGGTCAGGGTGTTGGGCTTGCCGGCATAGGGGTTCTCACCGCTGCGTAGCTCCAGGCGCAGGGGTGTTCCGTGCAGCCGCAGATCGCGGCGGAAGCGGTTGATCAGGTAGCGCTGGAACGCGGCGGGGAGCTCTTCGGTCTGGTTGCCGTGGATGACGATGATCGGCGGATTGCGCCCCCCCTGGTGGGCATAGCGCAGTTTGATCCGCCGGCCCCGGACGAGGGGAGGCTGGTGCTCCTGGACGGCGGCGGCGAGGATGCGGTTGAGCTCGGGGGTGGGCAGATCGCGGGTGGCGCTGCGGTAGGCGGCCTCGACGGATCCCAGCAGTTGGCCCACGCCGCTCCCCTGCAGGGCGGAGATGAAATGGTAGCTGGCAAAATCGAGAAACCCGAGCTTGCGCCCGATCTCCTCACGCACCCGCTCCCGCTGGGTGGGGTCGAGGCCATCCCACTTGTTCACCGCCATCACCAGCGCGCGCCCGCTCTCGAGCACGTGTCCGGCAAGGGTGGCGTCCTGCTCGCTGACCCCGGCCCGCGCATCGAGCACCAGGATCACCACCTGCGCCTCCTCGATGGCCTGCAGGGTTTTAATTACGCTGAATTTCTCGATCAGATCGCTGACCCGTGAGCGGCGCCGCACCCCGGCGGTGTCGATCAGGACGTAGTCGTGGCCATCGCGCTGAAAGGGGATGGTCACGCTGTCGCGGGTGGTGCCCGGCTCGTCGCAGACCACCATCCGCTCCTCGCCGAGCAGGCGGTTGATCAGGGTGGACTTGCCCACGTTGGGGCGGCCGATCACCGCGATCTCGATGCCGTTGGGCCGGTGCTCGTCCTCCTCGGCAGCGGGCTCGGCGCCGGGTAGGGTGGCGAGGGCCCGCTCCATCAGCGCCTGGACGCCGCGGCCCAGCGAGGCGGCGATGGGGATCGGATCGCCGATGCCGAGGCGATGGAAATCGGCCAGCACCAGGGCCTCGTCGAGGTGGTCGATCTTGTTGGCGACCAGGGTCAGGGGCTTGCCGGTCTGGCGCAGCGCCTGGGCGATGGTCTCGTCCCCCGCCGTGCAGCCCTCGCGGGCGTCGACCAGGAACAGCAGGTGATCGGCCTCTTCGATCGCGCGGCGCACCTGGCGCGCCATCAGGGCGGCGACGCCGTCGGGCTCGTCGGTCAGGCCGCCGGTGTCGACCACCACATAGGGGCGGGGACCGATTCGGCCGACGCCGTACTGGCGATCGCGGGTGAGCCCCGGTTGGTCGGCAACCAGGGCGTCGCGGCTGCGGGTGAGCCGATTGAACAGGGTGGACTTGCCCACATTGGGCCGGCCCACCAGGGTGAGTACTGGAAGCATGGGCGCTAGCGGGATTCGTCGCCCGCGGACCCGAGCCCGGTCCGTAGCCCTCCGGTGGTGGGGGCGGCTCCCTCAGCCGTGGGGGAAGATGCCGATGCCGGTGGTTCCCTGGCGGGCGCCATTGGGAGGGCGCCGCCGGCGGTTAACGCGGCCAGGGTGCCGTCGTCGGCATAGACGTAGGCCACCCCATCCACCACCTGTGGCCGATCAGAGATGCCGGCCTTGGTGATGCGCATGCGGGCGCGGATCTGACCGTCCTCGGTGGCGAGTGCATGGACGTAACCTTCGACGTCGCCGACCAGCACCAGATCACCCATCAGGGCCGGGGCGGTCAAACGGCGGTAGTTGAGCTCCGCCTGCTTCCACAGGGTGCCGCCGTTGGCGCTGTCAACGGCCAAGACGTGGTCCTTGTCGTCGGCGATAAAGAGGGCGCGTGGGCTGGCGGCGAGCCCGACATGGGAAGAGATGGCCTTGCGCCAGACAACGGAGCCGTCGGTAGCGTTGATGGCCGCCAGATCGCCCTGGAAGGCGGCCACATAGATGGTGCCGCCGACTACCACTGGATCGGCGTCGATGTCGACCATGCGATCGAGCTCGGTACGCCCCACCGGCGGGGTGATAATGAGCTCCCACAGGGGAGCGCCGGTGGCGATCTCAAGGTTGACCAGCTTGCCGTCGGCGAAGCCGACGATGGCGTTGTCGCCGGCGATCACCGGGCTGCTCATGCCGCGTAGGGTGAGCACCGGCATTGGGCGACGGTAGTCCCATCGACGGGTCCCATCGCGTGCATCGAGGCCGTAGACGCTGCCATCGAGGGTAGGGACGACGACCATCCCGGAGCGGATGCCGGGGACCGACAGGATCTCGCTCTGCAGCAAGGCCCTCCAACGCTCGCTGCCATCGCTGGCGTCGAGCGCGACCAGCTCGCCCCGGCTGGTGCCGAGCAACAGCAGTCCCTCGCCAAGCCCTGGACCACTGCTGAAGCGGAGCTTGGTGGACTGTTTCCAGAGCAGGCTACCGCTGCGGGTATCGAGTGCCTGGATCTGCCCCTCGGCATCGGCCACATACAGGCGTCCGCTCTCAAGGGCGGGTACCAGCTTGAGCTGTCGGCCCTCGGTGCCTTTGGAGACTTGGGTCTGCCACAGCGCGGTCAGGCTCGCGGTCGGTGTGAGGTTGCGGAGCTCGGCGGGGGGGTGGGGGTCCTTTTCGCTGGTGAACCAATCCAACATGCCGCAGCCGCTCAGAAGCAGCGCCGATACCAGGGCGATGGCAAGGGGGCGGATCGGATGGCGAAGTCGGGCGCGCGTGGGGGCCATGGGAGGGCTATCCGGCGGGGGGAAGGTTGTCGAGCTTGATCTGGATCAGGGCGGCGGAGCTTGCGTTCTTTTTCAGCGCCTCGGCATAGGCGTTGCGTGCCCCAGCGGTATCCCCCTGGGCCAGCGCGATGTCGCCGCTGAGGGCCGCGTAATCACCCGCGAAGCTGCCGGTGGCCGGATGGCGGCTCAGCAGCGCCGCGGCCCCCGCCGCGTCCCCGCTGTCGAGCAGGATGCGCGCGAGGCGCAGCACGGCGATGGTCCGCATACCGGGGTCGGGCGCCTTGGAGATAGCCTTCTCCAGTTCGGCCCGCGCGCCCGCCTTGTCGCCCTGGCGGTACTTAACTTCGGCGATTACCAGGGGCGAGAAGGTTGCGTAGGCGGTGCCACCGAATCCCTGGTCGATGCGCTGCGCCTGGTCGAGTGCGGTCGCCGTATCCCCCGAGCCGGCCTGGGTGAGGAGCTGCTCGAAGGCCGAGGAGGCGTTCTCCGCCACCTGTTGTCGGTGCTCGATCCACCAGCGCCAGCCGAACACGCCTCCCAGCCCGATCATGGCCCCGGCGATCACCGAGCGCCCGTTCTCCTTCCACCATTTCTTGATGGATTCGACCTGTTCCTCTTCGGTTGCGTAGACGTCCACGGATGTGCTCCCGGGTTGTGAATGGGGGTGCCTAAGGATAGGGGTGTGCCGCGACGCGGGCCGCGAGATAGGCGGTGAGCTCGCTGAGCGGCAGGGTCTGTTGGGGTTCGTCGCTGCGTAATGGCTTGATCCCGATTGCCTCGCGCGCGAGCTCGTCGGGGCCGAGCACCAGGGCGTAGCCCGCGCCGCTACGATCCGCCTTCTTGAACTGACTCTTGAAGCTGCCCCCGCCGCAATGGACCCATAGCCGCAGGCTGGGGAGTGCGTCACGCATCTGCTCGGCGATGGCTAGGCCGTGCATCTGGGCGGTCTCCCCGACCGTGATCAGGTACCCATGGGGTGAAGGGCCGGTCGCGGTTTCGGGCTGGGCAGCGATCAATGCCACCAGCCGCTCCATGCCCAGTGCAAACCCTACCGCAGGCGTGGGACTGCCTCCGAGCTGCTCGACCAGGCCATCGTAGCGCCCGCCGGCGCAGACGGTGCCCTGGGCCGCCAGCGCCGTGGATACCCACTCGAAGACGCTGCGGTTGTAATAATCGAGCCCCCGCACCAGCCGCGGATTGACGCGGAAGGTAACCCCCGCCCGCCCGAGCCCCTGGCACAGGCGCTCGAAGTGGCCGCGGGAGTCCTCCCCGAGGTCCTCGGTGAGGACGGGTGCCCCGGCAATCACCTCGGCCATCGTGGGGTTCTTGGAGTCGAGGATGCGCAGCGGGTTGGTCTCAAGGCGGCGGCGACTGTCCTCGTCGAGCTGTTCGAAGCGCCCGCGCAGGTACTCCACCAAGCGGGCCCGATAACGGGTACGCTCATCGCTGCTGCCCAGGGTGTTGATCTGGAGCTCCAGGTCTTCGATCCCCAGGGCGCGCCAGATCCGGCGGCTGAGCAGGATCACCTCTTGGTCGATGTCGGGACCCTCGAGGCCGAACACCTCCACCCCGATCTGGTGGAACTGGCGGTAGCGGCCCTTCTGGGGCCGCTCGTGGCGGAACATGGGACCCTGGTACCAGAAGCGCCGGGGTTGGTCGAGCAGGCCATTCTCGATGGCAGCGCGCACACAGCTGGCGGTGCCTTCCGGGCGCAGGGTGAGGGCGGCGCCGTTGCGGTCGGCGAAGCTGTACATCTCCTTCTCGACGATGTCGGTGGCCTCGCCGATGGAACGCTTGAACAGATCGGTCAGCTCGACGATGGGGGTGCGCAGCTCCTGGTAGGCATAGGCATCTAAGATGCCCCGGGCCGCCTGCTCGATACGCTGCCAGTGGTGGATCTGCCCAGGCAGGATGTCGTGCATCCCGCGGATTGCCTGAATTCTGATGGCCATCGGTCGGCGGCTACCTGTTTCGGGGCCCCTCGGGTTTACTCGAGGTTCTCGGGCTTGAGGGTGAAGCGCGCGACATTGCCGCGGGAGCGGGAGGCGAGGTCGAACGGCTTGCCGTTGATGCTCATGCGTACCGATTTGGCGTTACCGATGACGAGCGAATAGGGCGGGGTTCCGCCCAGCTCGCGGCGCTCGCCTTTGCGCATGTCGCCCATGAGCTTGAAGTTGCGGGTCGAGTCGCGGATGTCCACCCAAGAGGTGTCGTTGAACTCCAGCACCACGCCTTTTCCGCTTGTGGTTTCCGCCGGGGCTGAGTCCGGGCTTGTCGCGGGTGGTGTCTGGGCGCTGATTTGGGCCGCGGGCGCGGGCGGTGCCTCCCCCGGGGGGGTGGCCGCCACGCTGGGCTCCGCGGGCTTGGTGCTGGCGGTCGGCGGTGGGGGCGCGCTCGGCTTGGCGTCCGCTGCCGTGGGCTCGACCTTGGGCGTGGAGGGGGCGGTAGTCGGTGGCAGGGGGATCGACACCTTCCCCTCGGCACTGGGCGCAGGGGCATTTGACTTACTTCCGGCCGGCATGCCGGGCAGGCGAATGGCGAGCAGCCCACTGAGGTCCGTGGGGCTCTGCCACCAGAGGAACAGAAGGCCCGCGACGCTCAGGGCGATCAGCCAGCTCACCAAGCGGACCAGGAGATGGCTGCTGTGGATTTCTCTTTTTGCCGGTGCGGGCACCCGCGGTAGCCGCGCCGGATCGGAGGGGCGTCCGCTGGACAAGCGGCGCAGCAGGGGCTCTTCGTCGAGGTCGAGGAGTCGCGCGTAGTTGCGAATGTAGCCACGGGCGAAGACGGGGCCTGGAAGCGCGCTGTAGTCGTCCGCCTCGATGGCGGAGAGGGCGGCGGGCTTGAGGTGAAGCATCTGGGCGACGCGCTCGATCTCCAGGCCGCGGGCTTCGCGGGCACTGCGCAGGCGCCTGCCGGGGGTTTCGAGCTCGTCGCTCGACCGATCCTGTGCTACGAACTGGGCATTCATCGATATCAAGGCTGCTTGAGTTTGGGGATCTCCGGGGAGTCCGGGAAACGCTCCTGCAACACACGTTCATAACGTTTGGCTTGGGCTTTGTCACCCAGCCCGCGCTCGACGCGCACCCCCAGAGCGAGGGCCTCGGCCGTGGGCGGATTCGCCTGCAGGAATCGGGCGATGTAGTCCTTGGCACTCGAGAGATCGCCCCGAGCGTAACTGAGCTCCGCCATCTGGTACAGGGCGGGGCCAAATTGCGGGCTCGCGGACAGGGCCTGGCGGAAGTATTCCTCCGCCTTCGCACTGTCGCCGGTGCGGCGCATGCAAATTCCGGCGTTGGTCAGGGCAATCCAGGAGGTGGGGTAGAGGGGGTTCTTGAGCGCCGCCTGGAACTCCTCATCCGCCGCTGGGTATTGCTTCTGATTGCACAGGAATGAGCCATAGGCGTTACGGATGTAGGGGTCCTTGGGCGCCAGGCGGACGGCATGGGTGAAATTCTCGCGGGCCTGATCATTCTCCCCCAGTTGCTCGTAGAGCAGACCGAGAACGTTGTAGGTCGGGGCGTAGTTGGGGTCGAGCTCCTGGGCGCGCTTGAGCCGCTGTAGCGCCACGGCAGGCTGGCCGCGTTTGAGGTACTCCACCCCCATGCCGACATAATCGGCGGCCGGGCTGTCGCCCTGAGCACGCGCCGACACGCCGGTGTCATCGTCCGCGGTCGGTGCCAGGGCGCAGCCCGAGAGCAGGAGGGCGCCGGCCAGGACGCTCACCCCAAGGGAGCAAAGAGGTCGCATCAGCAGGCGGCCAAGCGGCTTTCCGCCAGGATGCGCAGGTGCCGGCGGCTGCGGTCCTGCACCCGGCCCACGAGTTGACCGCAGGCGGCATCGATGTCTTCGCCGCGGGTCTTGCGGGTGACCGCGAGGATACCCGAGCCCATCAGGACCTGACGGAAGGCCTCGACCCGCTCGGGGGGGGAGGTGCGGTAGCCACTGCCAGGGAAGGGATTGAACGGGATCAGGTTTAGCTTGGCCGGGAGGTCGCGGAGCAGTCGCACCAGCTCCCGCGCTTGGGTGTCGCTGTCGTTGACCCCATCGAGCATGACGTACTCGAAGGTCACCTTGCGCCGGCGATCGCCGGCGATGAATGCTCTGCAGGCCGGCAGGAGCTCGCCCAAGGGGTACTTGCGGTTGATTGGCACCAGCTCGTCGCGCAGTGCGTCGTTGGGAGCGTGCAGGGATACCGCCAGGCTCACATCGCTCACCTCCCGAAGCCGGCGCAGGGCCGGCACGATGCCCGCGGTGCTCAGCGTCACCCGATACTTCGAGAGGCCATAGGCCAGGTCGTCCTGCATCAGGTTCATGGCCCGGACCACGTTGTCGAAGTTCGCCAGTGGCTCCCCCATGCCCATCATCACCACGTTGGTCAGGGGCTGATCGGGCTTCTGCCGCACCGCCACCCACACCTGGCCGATGATCTCCGCCACGCTCAGATTGCGGTTGAAGCCCTGCTGGGCGGTGGAGCAGAAGCGGCAATCGAGTGCACAGCCCACCTGGGAGGAGACGCACAGGGTGTTGCGGCCTTCCTCAGGGATGAATACGGTCTCGATGCGATTGCCGCAGTCGAGCTCCAGGAGCCACTTGTGGGTGCCGTCGCGGGATTGCTGATCGATCACGATCTCGGGGGTCCGCACCTCCGCGACCGTCTCTAGCTCGGTGCGCAGCCGCTTGCCGAGGTCGGTCATGGCGGCAAAGTCGGTGACCCCGTGCTTGTGGATCCACTTGAGCACCTGGCGGCCGTGGAACGGCTTGTGGCCGCGCCCCCCGAAGAACGCCTCCATGCCGGGGCGATCAAGATCGAGAAGGTTAATCCTCGACATCCTGCGGCTGCTGTCCCGGGGCCTTAGCGGGTGCGCTCGCAGATCCCTTCCGGGAAGAAGAAGGCGATCTCCCCGCGGGCGGTGTCCGGGCCATCGGAGCCGTGAACGGCGTTCTCGTCCAGGGTCTGGGCAAAGTCGGCGCGGATCGTCCCGGGGGCGGCCTTCTTGGGGTCGGTGGCACCCATGAGCTCGCGGTTCTTAGCAATGGCGTCCTCGCCCTCGAGAACCTGCACCATGACCGGTCCCGTGGTCATGAAGGCGATGAGGTCTTCGTAGAACGGCCTGCCCTTGTGCACGCCATAGAATTCGCCCGCCTGCTCGCGGCTGAGGTGCAGCATGCGTGCCGCCACGATGCGGAGGCCGCCCGCTTCGAAACGGCGGTAGATCTCACCGATCAGGTTCTTGGCCACCGCGTCGGGCTTGATGATGGAAAGGGTGCGTTCGATCGCCATAGGTCGCTCCGGATTCTCGGTTGGTGAAAGACCCTAAGGGGGCGCCAAGCGTGCCTCCCCTCGCGGCGGAGGCTTCCGCGACACACATCCCCCGCAGGGTCCATTCGGAAAAAGTTCTAGATTCTAGCCATTCGCTACGGTGTCAGGCAATCGAAGTCAACGGCGCTTCTCGGGACGTGACGGATGACAGGGGTTTTCGGCGTCGCCATAATCCCGCGGGGTGCTGGAAACTGGAGCCTACGCCTATGGCCGACTTCGATGTCTTCAACGGCGATGCCGATGGTCTGTGTGCGCTCCAGCAGTTGCGCCTGGCGGAGCCGATGGAGACCACCCTGATCACCGGGGTCAAGCGCGATATCGCGCTGCTGGGGCGTGTGGAGGCCGGCCACGGCGATCGGGTCACAGTGCTGGACATCTCGCTCGAGAACAATCGTGAGGCCCTCCAAGCCCTGCTGGACCAGGGGGTACGGGTGCACTATTTCGACCACCACTTTCCCGGTGAGATCCCATCCCACCCGGGTCTGGACGCCTACATCGACACCCAGGCCGACAAGGGCACCAGCCTGTTGGTTGACGATTTCCTGGCCGGTCGGCACCGCGCCTGGGCGGTGGTGGGCACCTTCGGCGACAACTTCGATCAGGCGGCGGAGCGGGTGGCGGCCCCGCTCGGGTTGGGCGAGGACGACCTCACCCTGCTCCAGGAGCTGGGTATCTACCTCAACTACAACGGTTACGGGAGCACTCTCGACGATCTTTGGTTCCCGCCCGCTGTGTTGTTCCGGCGTCTGCATCCCTACGCCGACCCCCTTGAGTTCATCGCCGCGGACGAGGCCTTTCGCGTTCTCAAGGAAGGTTACCACAGCGACATGGCGCGCTGTGCCGCGCTGCGCCCGGAGCGGGAGACTCCTGGTCACGGACTTTATCTGTTGCCGGCCGAGCCCTGGGCGCGCCGTGTCGGGGGTGTGCTTGCCAACCGGCTCGCCCAGTCGGCCCCAGAGCGGGCCCACGCCCTGCTGACGCGTAAACCCGAGGGCGGGTTCGTCGTTAGCGTGCGGGCACCCCTGGCGCAACCCACGGGGGCGGAGGTGCTTTGTCGCGGCTTCCCCACCGGGGGGGGTAGGCGGGCGGCCGCCGGCATTAACCACCTTCCCGAGAGCGCCATTGATGCCTTCGTGGGCGCCTTTCTCGCGGCGTTCTGAGCAGCGATTCGGTGCTGCTCTTTCCGAGGTGCTAGCGGCGCCGGTCCACTTCCAGGACGTCCGGGATCTGGATCACCTTGTTCATCAGGCCCGCGAGCTGCTCCGCGTTGTGGATCTCGACGGTGAAAAGCATGCGGGCGAGCCGGCGGCTGTCGTCGGTTTGGGTGCTGACGGCGAGCACGTTGAGGTCTTCATTGGTCAGGATGGCGGAGATGTCGCGCAGCAGGCCCTTGCGGTCGGCGGCCAGCACCAGTATGTCCACGGCAAAGGTGGCCTCTGCGATGCGCTGGCCCCAGTCTACCTCGATCAGCCGCGCACGCTCCTCATCGGGTAGGTGGCGCAGGTTGGGGCAGTCTTCGCGGTGCACGCTCACCCCTCGCCCGCGGGTGACGTAGCCGACGATGCGGTCCGGCGGCACCGGTTTGCAGCAGCGCGAGAGGTGGGTCATCAGGTCGTCGACGCCTGCGACCACCACCTCTCCCCGCCCGGGGCGCGGCGCTGGTGGTGCCTCGGTGGGGGGGGGCGGGGCCTTCGCTTGGGTGGGGCGGCGCTCGCCCAGCGCGCCCGCGGCCTGGGTGGCGGAGACGTCGCCGCGGCCGATGGCGGCGAGCAGATCCTCGGGCTTGTGGAAGCCGTAACGGCTGGTCAGGCGCTCGAGATCGGGTTTCTCGCTAATCCCCTGGCGGGTCAGCTCGCGCTCAAGGGCGGTCCGGCCCTGGCTGAGGTGCTGGTCGTAGTCCTGCTGCTTGAACCACTGGCGCACCCGGTTGCGTGCCCGTGAGGTCTTGAGGTAACCGAATCCGGGAATCAACCAGTCGCGGCTCGGGGTGGCGTTCTTCGCGGTGAGGATCTCAACCGTATAGCCACTCTGTAGCGGCTGGTTGAGGGGCAGGAGCCGGTTGTCTACCCGGGCGCCGCGGCAACGGTTGCCGACCTCCGAGTGTATGGCGTAGGCGAAGTCGAGCGGTGTCGCGCCCTTCGGCAGCTCTATCACCTTTGCCTGTGGGGTCAGCACATAGATGTGCGAGGCCTCGAGCTCGCTTTTGAATCGCTCCAGAAGGTCATCCGCGGTCGCGGCGTCCTTGAGCTCGAGCCAGTGACGCATCCAGGCCACCCGCCGCTCGAAATCGGAGTCGTGCTGGGCGCTCTCCTTGTAGCGCCAGTGGGCGGCCACACCGAGCTCCGCGTGGCGGTGCATGTCCTGGGTGCGAATCTGGATTTCCAGAGGCTTACCATCGGGACCGACCACGGCGGTGTGCAGTGACTGGTACAGGTTTGCCTTGGGGGTGGCGATGTAGTCGTCGAATTCCCCGGGGATGTGCTCCCACAGGCCATGGACCACGCCGAGGGCCGCGTAGCACTCGGCCACGTCACCGACCAGGATGCGCAGGGCGCGCACATCGAAGATGCGGTCGAAGTCCACCGCCTTGCGCTGCATCTTCTTCCAGATGCTGAAGATGTGCTTGGCCCGGCCGGTGACCTCGGCCTCGATACCCAGCTCCTGAAACTTGGTCTTGAGGGCCTCGATAACCTGGGCGATGAAGTGCTCGCGGTCGGCGCGGCGTTCATCGAGGAGGCTCGCGATGCGGCGGTATTCCTCGGGGTCGAGGTAGCGCAGGCTGAGGTCCTCCAGCTCCCACTTGAGCTGGCCGATACCCAGGCGGTTAGCCAGGGGGGCGTAGATCTGCTGGGTATCGCGGGCGATCTTGCGGCGAGCCTCGTCATCCAACCCTTTGATGCGGCGCATCAGATGCAGGCGTTCGGCCAGCACCACCAGCACCACCCGGATGTCCTCGGCCATGCCGAGCAGCAGCCGGCGTAGGTTCTCCGCGTGCTGGGCCTCGTCCTTGGCGGTGACTACGGCATTGACGTTGGCGATTTCGGCGATGCGGCCGAGGTCCGCCACCATGCGCGCCACGCCCTTGCCGAATTCCCGCTGGAGGGATTCCTCACTGACCTCGGGGTGGGGGAGGACGCCGTTGAGCAGCGCAGCCGCGAGGGTGGTGCAGTCGAGTCGCAGCCCCGCGAGGATGTCGGCGGTGGAGAGGGCATGGCGCAGCGAAGTTTCCCCCGTATCGCGCCAGGTGCCCCGATGAGCGCCCAGGGCGAAGCGACAGGCCCCCTCGATCCGGATCTTCTCCTCGCTGCTATAGCGGGGGCCGAGCGAGTCCAGCCAGTGCTGACAGGCCGCCTCGTCGGTGTGCTGCGCTCCGGGTAGGTTGGTTTTGGTTGAGACCACAGGCGCTCGGTGCGGCGTATCAGAGCTCGTGAATCAATCTGCTGGGCGATCCGATCAGGGTGTTGCGTCCTCGCGCGCCCCTTCGCCTATCTGTGTGAAAGGCTACGGGGATTCTCTGCGGGGGGGCTGTGCTCGGTCCGCTTTTCCAGCCTCTGCGGCCCGAGACGGGGCGTTGGGGCGTTTGCCCGGTCGGTGTGGGCCGCGCTCAATCTAGCACGTGGCTGACCAGCCCGTCTGCCAGCTTGGGCTCGAACCAGGTGGACTTGGGCGGCATCACCTCGCCCGAGTCGGCCACCGCCATCAGATCCTCCATGCGCGTGGGATAGAGCGCGAAGCCCACCGCGCTGGGCTCACGGTCTACCCGCTCGGTGATCCCGGCAAGCCCGCGGATGCCTCCCACGAAGTCGATGCGGTCGTCGCGCCGCGGGTCGGCAATGCCGAGGATTGGCTCGATGAGGTTGTCTTGCAGCAGACTCACATCGAGCCGTGCCACCGGGTCGTTCCAGGGGATGCGCTGCTCCTCGAGTGTGAGCCGATACCAGCGGCCCTGCAGATACATGCCAACCTCCGCTGGGCGTGCGGGCTTCACCGCTATGGGGCTCGGCTCCACCCGGAAGGGCACCGCTACCCGGGCCAGGAAGCTCGCCGGATCGAGGCCGTGGAGGTCGCGCACGACGCGGTTGTAGTCGAGGATCTGCATCTGGGTGTGGGGAAAGATCACCGCCAGGAAATACTCGTAGGCCTCGTCCCCGCTGGGGTGGGGGTTCGCAGCGCGGCGGGTGGCGGCCACCCGGGAGGCGGCCGCCGAGCGATGATGGCCGTCGGCCACGTAGAGCCCGGGAAGGGCCGTGAACTCGGCGGAGAGCGCCGCCTGAACCCCTTCGTCGGCGATTACCCAGAGTCGATGGCGCACGCCCCCCTCGGCGGTGATGTCTACCGCCGGCTCGGTCTGGCTCAACCGCGAGAGGGTCTGGTCGAGGCTCGGCCGGCTGGGGTAGACCAGGAACACCGGTCCGGTCTGGGCATTGAGGGCGTCGATCTGGCGGACCCGGTCGTCCTCCTTCACCGGACGGGTGAGCTCATGCTTCTTGATGCGGCCCTCGTCGTAGGCCCGAACCGAGGCGGCTGCCACCAGTCCGGTCTGGACATGCCCGCCCATGCTGAGCTGGTAGAGGTAGTAACAGGGTTGGGGGTCGCGGATCAGCACGCCTTCGGCGAGCATCTGCTCGAGGTTCTCCCGAGCCTTGAGGTAGACCTCCGGCGCGTAGGGGCTTACACCCTCGGGTAGATCCACCTCGGCACGGGAGATGTGCAGAAAGCTCCAGGGTCGGCCCCCGACCATCGCCCGCGCCTCGGGCTCGCTCATCACATCGTAGGGTGGGGCGGCGACGTCCGCGGCGCGCCCGGCCGCGGGTCGAAGGCCGGCGAAGGGTTTGATCAGGGGCATGGCGCGATTCCTGGCCTGGGGTGGGTGAGGGCGGGTGGCTCAGAGGATCGGGGGCGCGTACAGAAGGCCCCCATCCCGCCACAGGGCGTTCATTCCGCGCTTTATCCCCAGGGCGGATTGTTTGCCGAGGTTTCGCTCGAACATCTCCCCGTAATTGCCGATCTTGCGGACGAGATCAACGGTCCATTGGGGTGCCAGGCCGAGGGCCTTGGAGGAGGCACCGTCGAGGTCGAGGAAGTAGCGGACGTCAGGTGTCGTCGCCTGCTCGCGGACCCGGTCGATGTTGGTGGAGTTGATGTCGAGCTCCTCGGCGTTGATCAGGGCGTAGAGGGTCCATTCCACGATGTTGCGCCACTGATCGTCGCCCGTGCGAACCGCCGGCGACAGGGGCTCCTTGGAGATGGTCTCGGGGAGGATCTTTTGGGCCGCGGGATCGGCGAGGGTGGAGCGCAGGGCGTAGAGCTGGGACTGGTCGCTGGTGAGGGCATCGCAGCGCCCGCCCAGATAGGCATCACGGGCGGTGTCGAAGGAGTCCGCCGCCACCGTGCGATAGGTCATGCGGTGACGGGCGAAAAACCGCTCCAGGTGGCGCTCGCTGGTGGAGCCCGCCTGCACGCAGATGGCGGCACCGCTGAGCTCAAGCACGCTCATCTTGCCGCCGGCACGCGGCACGAGGAATCCCTGGCCGTCGTAGTAGAGGACACCAACGAAGTCCATGGCGTGGGCCAGGTCCCTTTCCATGGTCCAGGTGGTGTTGCGGGAGAGCAGATCTACCCGGTTTTCGCGCAGGGCCTCCAAGCGGTCCTGATTGGTGAGACGAACGAATTCCACCTTGTTCGGGTCGCCCAGGACGGCGATCGCAACCGCGCGGCAGAAGTCAACGTCGAAGCCGCTCCAGCGCCCGTCCTTGTCCTGCAGGGAGAGGCCGGGGATCGTCCCGTTCACCCCGCACCGCAGGGTTGCGCCTTGTTTGACGTTGTCCAGGGTGCCTGCATGCGCGGTCTGCGCGACCCCTATGATGAGCCAGGCGGCAAGCCCGATTTGGCGAAAGCTGCTGAGCATGGATGCGGTCCTCCCGCGCCGTCGGTTGATCATTAAACGCTCTACCACCGGAAGATGGCCCACTGCGGGGGCCTGATGGCGCGATCGCCGGGGTCGCGCCGCCACTGCGCGTCGCCGCTGCCGTCATCGTCCACCAGGTAGTAGGGGGCACCCACGCTGGGCGTGATCTTGGTCATGTAGAGGTTGTTGTTGACCCGATACTCCTCGACCGTGCGGTTGTCGTGCTCACGCAGCGTGACCGCGGGGGCAAGGTCGCTTTGCTGGACGTCGAGATTGAGGTCGGTAACCTTCGGTTGCCCGGCCGTGAGCCCCAGCGACAAAGACCAAAGCCCAGACAGTAGGAAAGCGACAGTACAGGATCGAGTCATCAGTCCAGGGGACCCGTCGAAGCTCATCGGCGGGCTTATGGTATCAGGATCACGCAACTGGAGGCACAAGCCGCCGATCTTCTTGCGGGGCGGCAGGGCGGGTATCTCAGGCTCCGAGCGGATGGGTCCGCGGCGCGTCGCGAGGGTGCTCCGAGAGCACTTCCTCTCGGCTGGTGCCACGGGAAACACTTCGCCAGATGGGGATGGCCGCAGGGTTGCATCGATTCGATACGCCTTCCGAGGGGTGCTTAGGGTTCGACCGGAGGTCAACCCTGTGCTATAGGTATGCGCCTTTTTTCAAACCGCCGGTGAGTGGGATCAGTGAACACGGACGAGATTCTGGAAGCCTTCGAGCTTCTGCCCGAATGGGAGGCGCGTTATGAGTTTATCTCCGATCTGGGTAAGGGACTCGCGCCCATGCCGCAGGGGGATAAGACGGACCAGAATAGGGTGCGTGGCTGCAACACGCCGGCCTGGTTGACTGGGCACCTCTGCGCAGCGACCGGCATCCTCGCCTGGCGGGCCGATGCCGAGGGCCCACTGGTGCGTGGTCTGATGGTGCTCCTGTTGGCGCCCTTTCAGGGGAAGTCCCCGGCGCAGATCCTGGCGACCGACCCGCGCGGGTTCTTCGAGCGACTGGGCATCGAGCAGCACCTTAGCCCGAGTCGTCGCCTGGGTATGCATGCCCTCATTGCCCGAGTCAGGGAGATTGCGAACGCCTGTCAGCGGGGCTCATAGGGCGTGGGTTGCCCGCACGGGCGCGGAACCTCGGCGCGCTGCCCGAGGGATCACCAGGTCACCCAAAGAGATCGCGGCGCGATGTCGAGGTGATGGCCACGACCGCGGGATGGGTGATCCGCCGCTCCGGGGAGATGGCGTAGAAGTGCTGTTTGACCTCGTCGGTGCGGCCGATGATGCCTACCGCGTACTTATCCAGCACATCGTTCTCCACCACGGTAGGCGCCGCGAACACCCCGGTGCCGGCTTCACCGAAGACCTTCATCAGTGCGAGGTCGTCGAACTCTGCCGCGATGCGGGGGGTCACCGAGGCCCGCGAGAACCAAAGCTCCAGGGCGCGGCGTACGGGACTGTTGCCGGTTGGCAACAGTAGCGATGCCTGGTCGAGGGACTTCGGGAAATCCTGCGCGAAGCCCGTTGCCTCGGCGCTGGCGGCGAAGAAACTGAGCCCGGACTCACCGAGCAGATGGTTGTAGGCGCGGATGTTAAGCACCGGGGTCACCGGGCTGTCGGTCAGCACCAGATCCAGCTTGTGCACCGAAAGGTCAGCGAGCAGGTCGAGGGTGGACGACTCGTGGCAGACGAGGCGGACCGGTTCAGCGAGGCGTAGGGCGGGCGCCAGTACCCGGTAGGCGAGCAGTTTCGGCACGGCCGTGGCGATACCCACCGCGAGCTTCGCGGCGGAGCCGGGCGAGCGTCCGGCCAATACCCCCTGCAGCTCGTCGCCCAGACGAAACATCTCATCGGCGTAGGAAAAGACCAGGCGGCCGGTCTCGGTGAGCGCGAGATTGCGTCCCGCTTTTTTGAACAGCCTGGACCCGACCTGAGACTGAAGCTCGCTCAGTTGCCCGCTAATGGTCTGGGGTGTCAGGTGCAGGACCTCCGCGGCCGCCACGATGGAGCCGTGGGAAGCCACCGCCCAGAAATACCGCAAGTGCTTGAGGTTGAGGTGGGCCATTTGAGGTCGGTGCCCGGACGCGAGCCTCTGCGGGGGATGCTTCGGGTTGCCGGGAGACTCCTCCTTTATCCGCGCTTTATCCGCGATGGTACGCACTTTGGCCCCAACGGCCAATCCGCAGGTATCGGCGCGAGCCGAGGTGACGGCGGGGACGC